>Ga0247734_1000111_pt1 | contig 74418 bp, 74 predicted proteins | sample UWRJL103311B2_FD_180933 | JGI IMG/M metagenome (GOLD analysis project Ga0247734, IMG submission 180933) | Plant litter microbial communities from Arlington Agricultural Research Station in Wisconsin, United States - UWRJ-L103-311B-2 | ecosystem: Environmental > Terrestrial > Plant litter >... | reverse complement strand
GCCCGACAGCGCGCTGAACGGAGCGTTCGAATAGGCATCGTCGGCCGGGGAAGGCTCGCGCCGCCGCCCGCCGGCCCAGTCGTAGAAGAAGCGATCGATCGTGACCGTGCCCGGCGAAAGCGCGGTCTCGATCGCCTCGACCAGCGCCAGATCGGCTGCCTCGTCAGAAGGTTCGACGCCCAGCCGCCCCAGCATCGCGGCCGTGAGCGCCGATTCGTAGATTGCAGGATAGGTATCCAGAATTGGCGCCAGGGCTTCCACCGGCCGCAACTTGGACAAGGCGATCGCGAGCTGAACGGCGTTCCAGTGAATCGCATGGGCCTGCCGCCCGAAGGCATACAGCCCTTGATGATCGAAATAGGCCGCCGTGAAGTCCGCATCCCAGAAGGGCGTAAAGCGCCAGGGACCGTAGTCGAAGCTCTCGGCGGTCACGTTGATATTGTCGGTATTCAGCACGCCGTGGACGAAGCCTGCCGCCATATAGGACGCCGCCAGCCGGGCCGTGCCGGCAACCACATGCTCCAGCAGCCGCAATTCAGGATCCGCGCCGGGCTCCTCGCCAAACAGGTGGCGAAGCGCATAGCGAGCCAGCCGGGTGATCTCGTCCGTCAGGCCGAGCGTCGCCAGCCGCTGGAAGCTGCCGATCCGAATATGGCTGTGGTTGAGGCGCACGAGCACGGCCGAGCGCGTCGGCGAAGGTTCGTCGCCGCGATGAAGCGCCTCGCCCGTTTCGATCAGGGAGAAGGTGCGCGACGTGCGGACGCCCAGCGCCTCCAGCATCTCGGTGGCCAAAACTTCCCGAACCCCGCCTTTCAGCGTCAGCCGCCCATCACCGAACCGGCTGTAGGGCGTCTGCCCCGATCCTTTGGTGCCGAGATCGAGCAGCCGGTCGCGATCGTCGAGCATCTGCGCGAACAGGAAGCCGCGCCCGTCGCCGATATCCGGATTGTAGGACCGGAACTGGTGGCCATGATAGCGGAGCGCCAGAGGCTGCTTCAGGCTGCCTGCCAGCGGCTGGAAACGGCCAAAATGATCGATCCACGTAGCGTCGTCGAGGTCGCCGAGCCCGACGCGCGCCGCCGCCTTGTCGTTGCGGAAGCGCAGTTCATGGCGCGGGAAGTCAGCTGCCGCCACGGGATCGGCCAAAAAATCCGCTACCTCGTCGATCGCGGTGGAGGGGCGGAACGGAGCGGGTTGCGGAATGCTGGCCATGACGGCGATATGGTGTGCGCGCACCGTCAGACGCAACCGGAGGGATCGCCATTATGACCTATCAGGATCGCCACTGGCGCTCGCCCGACGGGCTGACGCTGCATTATCGCGATTATCCCGGTAGCACAGAGGCCACGCCCGTCCTGTGCGTACCGGGCCTTACCCGCAATGCGCGAGACTTTGCCGTGCTGGCGGATCGGCTTGCCGGCACCCGCCGCGTGATCGTGGCGGAATTGCGCGGGCGGGGCGAAAGCGATCGTGCGCCGGATCCGATGAGCTACGTGCCGCCTGTCTATGCGAATGACGTTCGGGTTCTGCTGCACGAATTAGGCGTCGGTCCAGTTGCCTTCTTCGGCACCTCGCTTGGCGGAATCGTCGCCATGCTCGTCGGCGCGATGGAGCCGTCCCTGCTGGCCGGCATACTGCTCAACGATATCGGGCCGGTGATTGAGCCTGCGGGAGTCGCCCGCATCGCTTTATATGCCGGCAAAGGAGACAGCTGGCCGGATTGGGAGGCTACTGCCGTGGCACAGGGCATATCGCACGCCGCCGCCTATCCCGATTATACGGGTGCCGATTGGATGGGGATGGCACGCAGGCTGTGTCGCGAGGAGGGGGGCCGGATCGTCACTGACTACGATACGGCCATCGGTATTCCCTTTTCGTTGCCGCCGCCCGATCCGGTGCCGGAACCTTGGCCGCTGCTGGATGGATTTACGGGCCTGCCGGCTTTGCTCGTGCGCGGCTCGCTCTCCGATATTCTCAGCGAGGCGACCGCGACGCGGATGATCGAGCGCCTGCCCGATATGGAGTTGCTTACAGTCCCCCGGATCGGCCATGCTCCCACGCTGGACGAGCCGGAATGCGTCGCTGCCATCGATCGCCTGCTCGCCCGGATCGATGCGCGGCGGACCTAGGCGCCATCGCGCAACTTTCATCGCGCAATCGCAGACGCTTTCTCTTATAGGCGCCGGAAAGTTTGGTCGGAGGAAGGTTTGTTCAAGGGACTGCGCCCAATACGTTACGGTAACCGCGAGGTTTGGCCGCTGATCGAGGGCGGCAAGGGAGTCGCGGTTTCGAACCATGCCAGCGCGGGTGCGTGGGCGGCAGCCGGCGGCATCGGCACCGTCTCCGCCGTGAACGCGGACAGCTACGATCCGGACGGCAAGATCATTCCCCAGGTCTATCGCGCGCTTACGCGACGCGAGCGGCACGAAGAGCTGGTCCAATATGCGATTGACGGCGCCACCGAACAGGTGACGCGCGCTTATGAGATTGCGGGCGGCAAGGGCGCGATCAATATCAACGTGCTGTGGGAGATGGGCGGCGCGCAGCGCGTACTCCACGGCGTGCTGGAAAGAACGCGCGGCATGGTGGCCGGCGTTACCTGCGGCGCGGGCATGCCCTACAAGCTTTCGGAAATCGCGGCGTCCTATGGCGTCAGCTATCTGCCGATCGTCAGCTCCGGCCGCGCCTTCAACGCGCTGTGGAAACGGGCTTATTCCAAGGCGGCGGAATGGTTGGCCGGCGTCGTCTACGAGGATCCCTGGCTCGCGGGCGGGCATAATGGCCTTTCCAATGCGGAGGATCCGCGCGTGCCGCAGGATCCCTATCCACGCGTGAAAGCGCTGCGTGAAACGATGCGCGCCGGCGGCGTTTCCGAAGACGTGCCGATCATCATGGCCGGTGGCGTGTGGCATCTGCGCGACTGGAACGACTGGATCGACAATCCCGAACTGGGTGCGATCGCCTTCCAGTTCGGTACGCGGCCGCTGCTGACGCAGGAGAGCCCGATCAGCCAGGAGTGGAAGGATCGGTTGACGATGCTGGATGAAGGGGACATCCTCCTCCATCGTTTCTCTCCGACGGGCTTTTACTCGTCGGCGGTGCGCAATCCGTTCCTTCGCAATCTGGAAGCGCGTTCGGAACGGCAGATCGCCTTCTCGATGGATGCAGCGGGCGATCACCAATATCAGCTCGACGTGGGCGTGAAGGGCAAGAGCTTCTGGGTCACGCTGGGCGATCTGCATCGCGCGCGAGAATGGCATGGGCGCGGCTTCACCACGGCGCTCAAGACGCCCGACAACACGCTCGTTTTCGTCACGCCCGAGGAAATGAAGATCATCCGCAAGGATCAGGCGGATTGCATGGGCTGCCTCAGCCAGTGCAGCTTCTCCGCCTGGGCCGATACGGAGGGCAACAGCACCGGCCGTCTCGCCGATCCGCGCAGTTTCTGCATCCAGAAGACGCTGCAGGATATCGCGCATGGCGGGCCGATCGATCAGAACCTGATGTTCGCCGGGCACGCGGCCTACAAGTTCAAGCAGGATCCCTTCTACTCCAACGGGTTCGTGCCGACGGTGAAGCAGCTGGTGGACCGGATCCTTACCGGCGATTGAGGCGGGGCGCCTCTGCCCCGTTCGTCATTCGGCGCCGACCGGCATCTAGCGTGCATGGGGACCATGCCGCCCGATCCCGGCCGCCGCGGCATGATGCGCGGCGGCGCTTTGGCGCTTTCCCTGACGCAAGATAATCTCACGCCACTTCCGCCGCGCCTCTTCTAAGCTCGTGACATGAAGACCGCACTCATCATTCGCCACGTTCCTTATGAAGGCGTGGCCGGCTTCCGGCAGCCGATCGAGCAGGCCGGCTACGAGCTTACTCGCATCGATGTCGGCGATCCCGGTTTCTCCAGCATCGATCTGGTAGAGCCCGATCTCCTCATCATGATGGGCGGGCCGATGGGCGTTTACGAACAGGCGCTTTACCCATGGATCCCCTGTCAGCTGCGCCGCCTCGCCCGCCGTCTGGATGCGGATCGACCCACGCTCGGCGTCTGTTTCGGCAGCCAAATGATGGCGGCGGCGCTTGGCGCGCCCGTCTTTTCCGGGCCGGTCAAAGAAGTAGGTTTCGCGCCGATCGCGCTCACCGCGGCTGGCGAAGGCTCACCGTTGCGCCACGTCGCGGATGTGCCCGTCCTCCATTGGCATGGCGATACGTTCGATCTGCCCGATGGCGCCGAGCGGCTGGCCGGAACCCCGTCTTACGCGAACCAGGCATTCCGCCAAGGTCCGCGCCAGCTCGCGCTCCAGTTCCATGCGGAGATGGGTGAGGATCCGCGCATCGAAGCCTGGCTCGCGGACGAACCCTATATCGCGTCGGCCGGTACGAACGTCGCCGCGATCCGCGCCGATCATGACAGAAAGGGAAGCAGCGCGGTCGCGGCGGGGCGGGCCATGATCGCCGAATGGCTGGCCGGGCTTGATCCATAAGCAAACGGGGCCCCGGCTTGCACCGGAACCCCGCCTCGTTCGCCGCTTTATGCGGGGAATGTCTTAGCGATAGACGCGATAGCCATTCTTGTTGACGTGATAACGGCGGCCACGGCTGTCGCGATAATAACGCTTGTTCTTCTTAAGCGCGGTATAGCCCGCGCCGCCAGCTGCGCCGACTAGCGCGCCGGTGCCGACCGACATGCCGGGGATGATCGCGCCGGCCAGCGCGCCTGCGCCTGCGCCGATGGCGGTGCCCTTCAACATCTGGTTGGCATTCTGGGCAGCGGCAGGCGCACCAAGGCTGACCGAGAGTGCGACGGCGCCGGCGATAATTCCGGTACGGTTCATGGTGACTTCCCTTCTTATAAAACTTCAGCATCCTGAACTTCGCACGAGGTGCCCGGTTCCTTTATCCTGGGTTCATCCAGGCGTGCGGTTCCATCGCCAAATGCGATCGACTGTCTCGTTCTCGAAAGGAGAGGCTGTCGATGAGTCCTTTTCGCACGACAGATGCAAACAAGATCTGAACGCGCCGTTGCGGACCGTTCATCGGCCTGGGCTGTCAGATCCAGCCTTCCAGGACCTGATCCGGCGGACGATGGCCGTCGGCCCATGCCTTTATGTTGGCGATGACCTTCGCGCCCTGCGCCGCGCGGGCCTCGTAGGTGGCAGATGCCATGTGCGGCAGCAGCAACACATTATCCCGTGCGACAAGGCGGGGATCGATGGCCGGCGCATGATCGAACACGTCCAGTCCCGCGCCCGCGATTATTCCTTCCTCCAATGCCCCGATCACAGCCTCGCCATCCACGATCTCGCCACGCGCGATATTCACGAGATATCCGGCGGGCCCAAGCAGCTTCAATCGCCGCGTGTCGATAAGGCCGTGGGTCAGCGGCGTGAGCGGGCAGTGGATTGAGACGATGTCGGCAGTCTCCATCAGCGCGTCCACGCTCGGCACATAGGTCGCCCCGAGTTCCGCCTCGATGGCGTCGGGCAGGCGGCGCCGATTGTGATAGACGATCTTTAGACCAAAGCCGCGCGCGCGCGCCGCAACGGCCCGTCCGATCCGCCCCATGCCGATGATGCCAAGCGTCTTGCCGCCGATCCGGTGGCCCAGCATCGCGCAGGGGCTCCAGCCTGCCCATGTGCCGGAGCGGGCCGTCCGCTCGCCCTCCACGATGCGCCGCGGCACCGCCAGAATGATCGCCATCGCCAGATCGGCCGTATCCTCCGTCAGCACGCTGGGCGTATTCGTCACGACGATGCCGCGTGCGCGGGCGGCCTTGAGCGCGATATGGTCAACGCCGTTGCCGAAACTGGCGATCAGCCGCAGCGAGGAACCGGCCGCTTCGATCATCTCGGCACCGATGCGATCCGTGATCGTGGGAACGAGTACGTCGATGTCCGCGCAGGCCTTTATGAGGGCAGCATCGTCGAGCGGCGCATCATCGGCGCTCAACGTGACATCGAACAGATCGCGCATCCGCTGTTCGGTCTCTGCGGGCAGCCGACGCGTGATGAACAAGCGGGGGCGGGCCGGCCGGGGCTGCGAGCGGAGCGCGTCGGACATGCAGGGGCGCTAGTCGGCCGGGGCGCGGATGGTCAAGCAAGATGGCGGACATGCCGGGAACCCAGCAAGACCGGCTTCGTTATACGCAGTAGATTTCCCCAGAGGTTCAATAACATGGCAACCAGATTCAATCTGGGTGAGGATCGCGCACGCGCCTCGCAATTTCATACCGACAGTTTTCAGCGCGGTCTGGCTCACTGGAATCGTGAGCGGATGGCGCCCCAGTTCGTGGACGCCGATTGGCAGAAAACCCTTGAGCGCGACACGCGGATGCTTCGCCTGGAAGGCGGCTTCGTTGAGGAACTGCGTGCTGACATCTTGGATCGCGCCGCCGCCGCGCCGACCGATCCCGAAAGTTTCGTAGCATGGTTCGAGGATCTGAAGCAGACCGGGCCGGGGCAGGGCGATTCGCTCTTCCCTTGGCTGGCCGAAGAAGCCACGCGTGATCAGCTCCGCTGGTTTTTCGAGCAGGAGGCGGCTGGCGAGGCCGGCTTCGACGATCTAGTGGCCTACACGCAGGTAAAGCTGCCGGTGCAGGCCAAGCTGGAATTGGCGCGAAATTATTGGGATGAGATGGGTCGGGGCAATGCCAAGGGCATGCATGGCCCTATGCTGGATGCCCTTGTCGAGACGATGGAGGTTGATCCCTGTATCGAAACGACGGTGTGGGAGAGTCTCGCTCTTGCCAATGCGATGACGGCGATGGCAACGAGCCGCCGCTATGCGTGGCATTCGGTCGGCGCGCTCGGCGTGATCGAGCTGACGGCGCCGGGCCGCTCGGCGCTGGTCGCGAAGGGGCTGCGGCGAATCGGCCTCAACGATCGCGAGCGACGATATTTCGATCTGCATGCCGTGCTGGACGTCAAGCATAGCGAAGATTGGAATCGCGAGGCTCTGATCCCACTCGTGGCCGAGGATCCGCGCCGTGCAACGGCGATTGCCGAAGGCGCCCTGATCCGCCTGACGTGTGGGGCGCTTTGTTTCGAGCGTTACCGGGCCCAACTCTGGGGTTGATCGCGCTCCATCGCCCGGGCGGCGAGCAAGAAGTGCAGCGCCGCCCAGAAATAAACGAGAATATCTAGCCTAAGCGCGTGGATCAGCCCGGTCGCGCCGCTAGGGTCGCCCGTCGAGGCGAAATGATCGCTGAAGGCTCCGACTGCGAGAGGGCCTAGTCCCAAGCCGATCGCGTTCATGGCCATCAGAAGAATCGCCACGGCAGTTGCGCGCTCGCGCGGCCCTGCGCTGTCGGCGGTCACACCATAGGTCGGCCCGAAATAGAGATGTGCTCCCAAAAGCGGGATCAGGCTGGCGGCGGCGAAGGCGATCGCGCTCGATTGCGAGAGCGCCACCTGGAAGAGGAGCGCGGCGACGATCATGCCGCCTGCCGCGACATAGCCGGGCGCGCCTTTGCGATTGCGGCCCAGGCGATCGGCCAGCCATCCGCCCCCGCCGATCCCTACGCCGATGCCGATCCCGGCCACGAGACCATAGCCCGTCGCCGCGATCCCCAGCGGCAGTTCGAAGTGCCGCACTATGAGCGGCACGGCGAAGCTGGTCAGCCCGTAGCCGGCGAAGGAGGCCAACGTGGCCCCCGCCGCCATGTGAACGAAAGCCGGACGACGCAGCAGCATGCGGGCCACATCCACGAAACGCGGCGTATCGGATACCGGATCTGTCCGCTCCGGTTCCCGCAGGACAAGTCCGACAACGGCAGCCAGCAAGACGCCCGGTAGCCCCAAGGCAAGGAATGCCGCACGCCAGCCCAACGTCTGGCCGAGCCACCCACCTGCGACAGCGCCGATCAGCATACCCGCCGGGATGCCAAGCGACAGGATCGAGAGGGCGGTCGCCCGCCGCTCCGGGAACAGATCCGCGATAAGGCTTTGCGAAGCCGGCGCGCATCCCGCCTCGCCCACGCCCACGCCGATCCGCGCGACCAGCAATTGCCCGAACCCGCCGGCGAGTCCGCACAAAGCCGTCATCGCCGACCACAGAGCAAGGCTGATCGCGACGATGCCGACCCGCGATCGCCTGTCCGCCATGCGCGCGATCGGCAGCCCCAGCACCGTGTAGAAGAGCGCGAAGGCTACGCCGCCGAGCAGACCGAGCTGCGTGTCGCTCAGACCCAGTTCTGCCTTCATCGGCTGGCCGACGATGCCAACCAGCTGCCGGTCCACGAAATTCACGACATAGACCAAGGTGAGGAGCGCCAGCGTGAGCTTCGGGCGGACGGGGTGGCGCGCGGTCATGGGCGGCCCTTGGCGCGGGCGTCGGCCCGGGGCAAGCTGGCGGATTGCCCGGCCAGCCTATCCCGCCACCAAGCAATTCTTGCCCGCCCGGCCGCATCGCGCATTGCGATCCGTTCCCGCACTACCCTAAAGGCCTAGGCTTCCCCGATCTTTCAAGGCAGTAGAATGTCCGCCCACGCTTTGCTCACTCCGCTCGAGCCGACCGGCAGCCTCACCGTCGAGCGCGTCCTGTCGGTTACGCACTGGAACGAGCATCTGTTCAGCTTCACCGTCACCCGCCCGGCAAGCTTCCGCTTCCGATCGGGCGAGTTCGTGATGATCGGTTTGATGGGCGATAACGGCAAGCCGCTGCTCCGCGCTTATTCGGTCGCATCGCCGGCTTGGGCGGAAGAATTGGAGTTTCTCTCGATCAAGGTGGAGGATGGCCCGCTCACCTCACGCCTGCAGCAGATCAAGGAAGGCGACCAGATCTTCCTCGGCCGCAAGCCGACAGGTACGCTCGTCGCGGACGCGCTGCTGCCCGGCCGCCGCCTGTTCCTGTTCGGTACCGGCACCGGCCTCGCGCCCTGGATGTCGATCATTCGCGATCCCGACATCTATGATCGGTACGAACAGGTCGTGGTCGTCCATTCCGTCCGCAAGGTGAGCGATCTCGCCTATCGCGAAGTTCTGGATTCGAAGCTCGCGGGTGATCCGCTGGTGGAGGAATTTGCCGCCACCCAGCTCCATTACATCCCCACCGTCACGCGCGAGCCGTTCCATACGACGGTCCGCATCGACAAACTGATTGCGGACGGCACGATCTTCGCCGGCAGCCCCGAGCGGCCCCAGCGCTTCGATCCGGAGCATGATCGCGCGATGCTGTGCGGCAGTATGGCGATGATCAAGGAGACGGCAGCGTTGCTGGACAGCTACGGCTTCACCGAAGGATCGAACGCCAAGCCGGGCGAATATGTGATCGAGCGCGCCTTCGTAGGCTGAAGCCAGCGGGATCTGGCGGTCGATCATCCGCCACGATCCACCGCCCAACCGACTCCATCCACAGTTTTCGCGTGGCTTGCGCCTTGCCAAGTGCGCGTAGGCGCGGCAGTCGCGTGCCGTGTCGCCGGTGCGTTTGCTTCTCGATCGAACTGCCGTTCTGTTCCTTGGCATCGCTGCCGGGGCGGCGATCGGTTATGCGTTCGGCACGGGCAACGAAACGCATCAGGCGGTCGTACTCGCGCCCGAGGCGGCGCCGGTGCAGGACGCCGGTCCTGCGACAGCGCCGCCCCCGCCGACTGCGCCTGCTGCGACGGAGCCGGCCAAGCCCGTCGAAAAACCAGATGCCAAGCCCGCGCCCGCCGCCATCGTTCCGGAGGCGCCGGTCGCGCTCACCGACGATCAGCCGCATACCGGGCTGGAGAATAGCGTCCGCAACGGCCGCACCGTCCGGATCGGCGTATTCGGGGATAGCTTCGGGGACGGCGTGTATTCCGGCCTATACCGCCTTTTGCCTGCATCGCAGGGCTATCGCGTCGAGAAATACAGCCAGCAATCCACGGGCTTCACCCGTTATCGCCGCCTCAATCTGGAGCAGCATGACGAAGAGCGACTTGGCGATCAGCCGATCGACGTTGCGGTCATTTCGTTCGGCGCGAACGATGCGCAGGGCGTTTGCGGCGATGACGGCAAATGCGGCGCGCTGATGAGCACACGCTGGCAGGCCGTGATCGGCCAGCGAGTGGAAAGCTATGTCGCGATGCTCCGCCGCCACGGTGCGGCCGTCTATTGGGTCGGTCTGCCGGCGATGCGGGATCGCGGCTTCGATGGCGATGCGACGGCGATGAACGCTTTCTATCGCTCGCTCATGGGCAGGCTCGGCGTGCCTTTCGTGGATATCCGCCCGCTCACCGTCGATCCGCAGGGTCAGTATGAGGCCTATTATCCCGATGAGAGCGGGGCGCCCAAGCTGCTGCGTGCCAATGACGGCGTCCACATGTCGATGAACGGTTATGTCCGCATCACCAAGGCGTTGGCCGCGCGCATCCGCGAGGGGGCAGACAGCGCCCGGGCGCAACAGAATGCTCCCGCGGATCGGCCGCAATCGTGATCGGCATCGCGCTCGCCGCTGCCGCCGCGCTCGGCACCGGAGAGGGGCTCAGCAACAGCCAGGTGCTGCAATCCTTTCTCGCGAAGCTGGCTAAGGCGAGCGCTCCAGGCTCTCCCAAGGGCATGCCGATTCACATTCTCCAGATCGGGGACAGCCATACCGCCGGGGACATGATTTCCGGCGCATGGCGTGATGCGTTGCAGGGGCGCTATGGCAGCGGCGGGCGCGGCGTGCTGGCGCCGGGGCGGCCTTATGAAGGCTATCTCACACGCGGCGTGACCGTTTCGATGTCCCCCGATTGGACGATCGCGTCCGATTTCGGGAAGGGCTGGAGCGATGGCCATCCGCCGCTCGGCGTATCGGCCTATACGCTGACGAGCCGTATCGACGGCGCGACGATGGCGCTGGATGCCGATGCGAACGAGCGTTTTGATCGAGTGGTGCTGTGCGCGATGACCGGCCCCCGCGCGGGCGCGCTCACCGTCCGTATGGGCGATCAGAGCGAGCGGTTGAGCTGGGTTTCTCCCTCGGCGCGCGCGGAATGTCGGACGCTCAAGGCGCCGACACCGCAGACGCATGTCGATCTCGTCACGGATGGTGGTCCGGTGACGCTGACGTCCTGGGCGACGTTTTCGGATCACGGCGGTGTCGTGGTCTCCAATGTCGGCGTTGTGGGATCGCAGCTCGTCCACTTCGGGCGCACCGACGACGATGTCGTCGCGGAGGAATTGCGCACTTACGATCCCGATCTGATCGTCCTGGCGTTCGGCACCAACGAAGGCTTTGCCCCGCGCCTTTCCTCGTTCGAATATGAGGCGATCCTGCGCAGCCAGATCGGCCGCATCCGCCGCCTCGCCGGCAGCGTTCCAATCCTGCTGTTGGGGGCACCCGATGCACTCACCCGGCGAAGTGAGTTGCTGTCCAACGCTCCGGGCGGCGATTCCAGCGCGTGCCGGGAGGGAGGTGAGGCGCCCATAGCCGCCACTACGGCGCAGACGGCGGATGCGGGCGGAACCGGTCTGGCTGCGGCAATGGCCCGGCTTGGCAACTACCTAGGGGTGACGCAGTCGCCCGATGCGCCGCCGGCCGCTAAGCCGATCTATCCGCCGGGCGCCGTTGTTCAGCCGCTGCCGGTGCGACCGGCGGAAACATCCCGCAATCCGCTCTTCCCGCCGGCTGGTTTGTCCGTGATCCGGGGCATTCAGCGCCGCGTCGCCACGTCGCTTCACGTCGCCTTCTGGGATTGGGAAGGGCGAATGGGCGGCCGTTGCACGGCGATGCGCTGGGCGCGCGCCACGCCTCCGCTCATGCGCGGCGATTATGTCCATTACACCAAGGCGGGCGGCAAGGAGATCGCCGATCGCCTGCAGGCGGACCTGGATCGCGCCGGTGGACTGCGGTGACGCACGCACCCCTCCGCACGGGCAAGCGCAGTCCGGTTAGACGCGGCTAGATGCTCTTCCCGACACTTACCTTCGGGCTGTTCTTCCTCCTCGTCTTCTCGGTCACATGGGCCGCACGCGGATCGAACGAATGGCGCAAGATCCTTCTGCTGCTCGCCAGCTGGGTCTTTTATGGCGCGTGGGACTGGCGCTTCGTCGCCCTCCTGATCGTGTCCGCCGTTCTGAATTGGGGCGCGGCGCGCCTGATCGAGCTTGCCGAGAGTCACGGCGAGGGTAGCCGCAAGGCGATTATGCTTATGGGCATTGCCGCCAATCTCGCGATTCTCGGCGTCTTCAAATATTACGATTTCTTCCTGGAGCAGCTCGGCGCGATCCTTGCCGGCGTCGGTTTCGAACGAGATATGCCGCTGATGCAGATCGTGCTGCCGGTTGGGGTCAGCTTCTTCACCTTCCAGGGCATGAGCTACCTGATCGACGTTTACAAACGCCGCATCCACGCGGAGCGGCTGCTGGATATCACCCTGCTCATGTCATTCTTCCCGCATCTGGTGGCAGGGCCGATCGTGCGCGGATCGGATCTGCTGCCGCAGTTCAAACGCACGCCGGTGCTGACCCGCGACATGGCGACGATGGGCATCGTGCTCATCGTCTGGGGGCTGTTCAAGAAAGCGGTGGTCGCGTCCGAGATTTCCACGGGGCTGGTCGATCCGGTCTTCTTCGACCCGGCCAGCCATTCGGCGCTGGATCTGCTGGCGGCCGCCTATGGCTATGCCGTCCAGATCTACTGCGATTTTTCCGCCTATAGCGACATGGCGATCGGCATCGCCGCTTTGCTCGGCTACCGCTTCCCGCTCAATTTCGATCAGCCTTATCGCGCGGCGAGCCTTCAGGAATTCTGGCGGCGCTGGCACATCAGCCTGTCGAGCTGGCTGCGCGATTATCTCTACATCGATGCGCTTGGCGGCAACCGCAACGGCTTCGCGCGCCAGTGCGTGAACCTGCTCGCCACGATGCTGCTGGGTGGGCTGTGGCATGGCGCCAAGTGGACGTTCGTCATCTGGGGCGCGCTGCACGGCGGCGTACTGGCGCTGGAGCGCATCTGGGAGCGCCGCCGGCCCGAAGGTTTCCCGCGCCTGCCGAAGGCGCTTGGCGTCATCGTCACCTTCCACATCGTCGTGCTGGGCTGGATTTTCTTCCGCGCCGATAGCTTCGGGCAGGCGACGGCCTATCTTGGCGGGCTGCTGGGCGGCGGGATGCCGGGCGCGGAGCTGGTCGTGACCCCACTCGCCGTCGCGCTGATCGCGCTGGGCATGAGCTTCCACTTCGCACCGCGCAATCTGGGCCAGGATATTGCCCTGCGGCTCCGCTGGCTGCCCGCGCCGGCGCTGGGAGCGCTCGTCGCGGTCACGGTCATGATCGTCGATGCCATGCGTTTCGAAGGCGTCGCGCCCTTCATCTACTATCAGTTCTGAGGGAGACGAACGTGCCACGCGAAACGCCCTCGCCGATCGATCTGCCCGCCGAGCCCGTCGACGCGCCGGGACTTGGCTGGACAGCCGGTGTGATGGCGATCGCCGTGCTCTTCCTGCTCGCCCTGAACGCGGTGTCGCTGCGAGATTGGGCTGCCGATCTGACGCCTAGCCCCGCGCAGGCGCGTCTGGCCGAGGCCACCGAAAGCTGGTTGGGCTTCACCGAAGCGGTCGGCGTCGGCAAGCCGCGCGCCTGGCTGCACGATCAGTGGAAGAAAGCGGAGAATGCCCACTTCGGCGCGACAACACCGGAAGACGCTACGATCGCCCCCTGACCCGTCAGCGGCCTGCCGCCAGATGTAGGCCGAGGCCGATCATCAGAGTGCCGCATGCTACGTTGATCCACCGCCGAAGCGCGAGATAGCGGCGCTGCACCCGCTCCGTCGACAGCCCGAACGCCACGAGCGAATACCAGCCTCCCGACACTGCCAGCACCATCATCAGCGTCGCGGCGAACAATCCGGCCGGCGCGTGTGGCGGAAACATCGAACTGAACACGCTCGTCCAGAAAGCCCCGGCCTTCGGATTGGTGAGATTCGTCATCAGGCCGGCGCGATAGGCCCGTAGCGGCGTGGCCGGCACGGCGGTCGGCCGGGATGCGGCGGTCGCAGACCTGGCGCTCCACGCGAGCTTCAGTCCGCACCAGATCAGATAGGCCGCTCCGGCAAGCCGGATCGCATCGTATACGGCGCCCGCGTGAGCCAGCACCGCTGCCACGCCCATCATCGCCAGAGTCGCCCAGATGACTGAGCCGTTCGCCACGCCCGCTGCGACCGCCACGCCCAGCCGCGTCCGCCCGCTCAGCGCCAGCTGGCTCACCACCAAGAAATTGGGGCCGGGGCTCGCCACCATCGCGAAATAGACGCCGCCGATCGTGGCCAAGGTCGGCAAATAGCTCATGCGCATATGTTATCCTGCGCCGAAGCCTTCGACAAATGGCCGCGCGCCTCCTATCTCGCCGGCCAAGGAGAGACGCCGCCGTGAACGCACCCGTGACGAACCTGACCGGTCTGGACCTGCGCGCCGAAATCGATCGGCTGCGCAAGGAGCGCAACGCCGTCATCCTCGCCCATTATTATCAGGTGCCGGAAATTCAGGATCTTGCCGATTTCGTCGGCGACAGCCTGGATCTCAGCAAGAAGGCGGCAGAGACGAATGCGGACGTCATCGCTTTCTGCGGCGTGCGCTTCATGGCCGAAGTCGCCAAGATACTGTCGCCGGGCAAGACAGTGATCCTGCCCGATATCGCGGCCGGTTGTAGCCTGGAGGATAGCTGCCCGCCGGAGCAGTTCGCCCGGTTCCGCGCCGCCCATCCAGATCACATTGCGCTGACCTACATCAACTGCTCGGCGGCGGTAAAAGCGCATTCGGACATCATCGTCACATCCTCATCGGCCGAGAAGATCCTCGCCCAACTGCCGATGGACCAGAAGATCATCTTCGCGCCCGACAAGAACCTCGGCGCCTATTTCAATCGGAAGACCGGGCGAGACATGTTGCTGTGGCCGGGCGCCTGCATCGTCCACGAAGCCTTTTCCGAAACCGAATTGCTGAAACTCAAGGCGCAATATCCGGACGCGCCTGTTGCCGCGCATCCCGAATGCCCGGCCTACATTCTCGATCATGCCGACGAAGTGGGCTCGACCCGTGCCATCCTGGAATTCGCTTTGTCCTCGCCGGCCGAGACGATCATTGTCGCGACCGAGCCGCACATCATCCACCAGATGGAGAAGGCGGCACCGAGCAAGCGCTTCATCGGCGCGCCGGGCGCGGACGGGAACTGCAACTGCAACATGTGCCCGTACATGGCGATGAACACGATGGAAAAGCTGTACCTCGCGCTCCGCGATCTCACGCCACGGATCGAGATGGACGAGGCGACACGCCTCGCCGCGAAGAAGCCGCTCGATCGGATGCTCGAGATGGCCAGCGCCACGGTGGGGCAGGGTGATCTGGGCTCGGCCCGCGTCACGGGGGACTGACATGGCCTATGAGGGCAAATGCCACTGCGGTGCTGTCGCGTTCACGGTGGGCGCGGATCTTCCTGCCGAGGCGACCCGCTGCAATTGCTCGCACTGCCGCGCGAAAGGGCTCGTGCTGACGTATCAGCCGGCCGAGGCGGTGACGGTCACGCAGGGCGAAGACACTCTCGTGACCTACATGTTCAACCGCCACAGGCTGCAACATCGCCTGTGTGGGACTTGCGGAACGCAGGTGTTTACCGAAGGAAAACGCCCGGACGGGAGCGGGGTTCGTGCCGTCAACCTGCGCGCGGTTCCAAGCTGCGATCTCGAGTCGCTTGCGCTCAAACATTATGACGGAGCGGCACTCTAACGATGGCTTTCGATCTTGCCGGCTTCGATCTGCCCACGTTCGTGGCGTCCACTCTGGCGGAGGATATGGGGCCTGCTGGTGACGTTACCGCCGCCGCCGTCATTCCGGCCGATGCCCGCTTTTCGGGCGTGATGGCCAGCCGCGAAGCGATCGCGGTGGCGGGTCTCCCGATCGCGGAGGCGTTCTTCCGGTCGCTAGATCCCGAAGCCATTATCCACATGTTCGCGGCGGATGGCGATCGTGTGCCCGCAGGCACGGTGTTGATGCGGATAGAGGGCAATGCCCGCGCGCTGCTCACCGCCGAGCGTTCCGCGCTGAACACTGTCCAGCACCTGTCCGGCGTGGCGACGCTGACCGGCACCTATGTGGATGCGATTGCCGACACGGGCGCCACCCTGCTGGACACGCGCAAGACCATACCCGGCCTGCGGTGCCTGGAGAAATATGCGGTGCGCATGGGCGGCGGCGTCAATCATCGCATGGGCCTGTGGGATGCGGCGATGATCAAGGACAATCATGTCGCGGTGGCCGGGGGGATCGGCCCGGCGACGGCGCGCGCGCGCGATGCCCGGATCGAACGCATCATCGTGGAAGTGGACACGCTGGATCAGATCGAGCCTGCGATCACGAACGGCGCGACTCATATCCTGCTCGACAATATGATGCCAGCAAGGCTGGTCGAGGCGGTCGCGCTGGTGGCCGGCCGCGTTCCTACGGAAGCGTCCGGCGGCGTCCGGCTGGACACGATCCGCGCGATTGCCAACTCAGGCGTGACCTACATCTCGGTCGGCCGATTGACGCAATCCGCGCCGGCCGTGGATATCGGCCTCGATTTCGCGGCGCTCTGAGGGGGAAGCATCTGTATGAAGATGTTCGGATTGGCGGCACTGACTTTTGTCGCGCCGCTGGCGCCTGCCTCGGCTGCCCCGCTATGCACTCTGCCCAATGCCTTCAGCGTGCCCACCGCGGAGGGCGCTAGCGCGCGAGAGCCGCAGCGCGTCCTTCCGATCGGCAGCTATACGCTCTCCTTGATCTGGCTGGCCGAGAATTGCCGCAACGGCAGGAGCAGCGGCACGGGCGCGCTCGATTGCCGGGCTGGGGCGGGGAAGAGTGGATTCGTGCTGCACGGTCTGTGGCCGGACGGCGTCGGCAAGGATTGGCCGCAATGGTGCGCACGCGCCGCCCCGCTGCCCGCGACCACGCTGCGCGCCCATTATTGCGCTACCCCCTCGGCCCAACTGGCCCAGCATGAATGGGCCAAACATGGGACCTGCATGCCGGGCTACGACCCGGATCGCTATCTGGCCGAATCGCGTCGCCTGTTCGATCGGCTCCGTATGCCGAACCTGCGCACGCTCTCTTATGGCCGACCGACCGGCATGTCCGTCCGGCGCGCTTTCGCCGCTGCCAATCGCGGAATGAGCCCGGATATGGTTCGCCTGAACGTCAATAAGCAGGGCTGGCTGGAGGAAGTTTGGGTCTGCCTCGACACGCGATTCCGCTGGACGCGCTGCGCCGCTCCCGCAGCCAAGGCGGGCGCCCCGGTGAAGATCTGGCGCGGGCGCGCCTGACACGGAAGAACCGAACGGCGAGAGGCGCTTACAACCGCTCCCTGCGCTCCCTACCTGAGCGATATGGAATTTTTACGGCGCGCCATTCAGGATCAGGTTCACGGCCTTGTCGGCTTCGGCTCGGGGGAGATCGATCTCGACAGGCCGGCCGGAGACGCCGGCCTGTTCGGGCCAAAATCGGCCTGCTGGCAGGTCCATGCGGATTTCACCTCGATGATGGTGGGCGGCGTTTCGGCCCTGCTCCTGCAAATGCTGCATCCGGCGGCGCTTGGCGGCGTCTGGGATCATTCGGACTTCCGCCGCGACAAGACGGGCCGGCTGCGGCGCACCGCCCAGTTCGTCGCCGGCACCACCTACGGCAGCAAGCGCGAGGCGGAACGCCTGATCGACCGGGTGCGCTCGATCCACGATCGGGTGGAAGGCGTACTGCCCGATGGAACTGCCTACTCCGCCAATGATCCCGATCTGCTGACCTGGGTGCACGTCGCGGAGGCGAGCTCATTCCTCGCCGCCTATCGGCGCTACCGCGATCCGGGCTTCTCGATCATCGATCAGGACCGCTATTTCGACGAGACGGCCTTGGTGGCCGAGCGTCTCGGCGCCCGCGACATCCCCCGATCGCGGGCTGCGGTGGAGACGTATCTGCGGAATATGCGTCCCCAGCTTCGGGCTGACGATCGTACGCGCAGCGTCGCCGCGACCCTGCTGGAGCAGCCTTCGCCCAATCCGCTGCTGCTGCCATTCGGCAAGCTGCTAGCGGGCGCGGCGATCGATCTGCTGCCGGCCTGGGCGCGATCGATGCATGGCTATAGATCACCGGTGATTGCCCGCCCACCGCTTCGGCTCGGCATTCAGGGCGTGGGAAGCGTGCTGCGCTGGGCGCTTATCGATGGATCGGCCAAACGTGCCCGCGCGCGCTTGGCCTGAAGGGTCAGACCGAGTCGGCGCTCGGCACCAGCACACAGACTACGCCGCCCTCGGGCGAGGGTAGAACGATCGGCTCACCTGGCGGCAGCGCATCTATGTCGGCCTTCACTTTTGGCGGCAGCGCCAGCGTCACCGTCCCGCGCGCTCGATCGAAGGCCACACCCTTCTTGGTCAGCACGGCTGCGACCTTGTTGAGATCGTGGATCGGCTCCAGCTCTTTCATCGTCGCCGGATCGAGTTGACCGCGGTACGAGATCGCATCGCAACTGAGGCTTTCCGACGCGGCCTGCTTATCGCCCGTTGCGGGCGGGGCCGCGAAGGTGGCGCCAGCCGAAGCCAGCGCTAGAAAACCAGCAATCAGGCCCGTCGAGATCCGCATCACTTGCTCCGGTTTTTGCGATGCTCCGCCATGTCCAGCACCGTATTATCGCCTTCTGGAAGCAAGCCGAGACGCCGGGCTATCTCCTGGTACGCCTCTGCTTCACCACCCAGATCCTGACGGAAACGATCCTTGTCGAGCTTTTCTCCGCTCGCCATATCCCACAGGCGGCAGCCGTCAGGGCTGATTTCGTCCGCCAGGATGATCCGGCTAAATTCATTCTCGTAGATCCGGCCGAACTCCAGTTTGAAGTCCACCAGTCGGATGCCGACGCCCGCGAACAGGCCGGTAAGGAAATCGTTCACCCGGATCGCCATGTCGGCGATATCGTGCATCTCTTCCTGGCTGGCCCAGCCGAAGCAGGCGATATGCTCTTCCGAGACGAGCGGATCGCCGAGTGCATCGTCCTTATAATAATATTCAATGATCGTGCGGGGTAGCTGCAGGCCTTCTTCCAGCCCGAGCCGCTTGGCCAGGCTGCCAGCCGCAACATTGCGGATCACAACTTCGATCGGCACGATCTCGCACTGGCGGATCAGCTGCTCGCGCATGTTCAGGCGGCGAATGAAGTGAGTCGGCACGCCGATATTTCCGAGCAAGGTGAAGACATGCTCGGAAATGCGGTTGTTCAATACGCCCTTGCCGCTGATCGTTCCCTTCTTCTGGGCATTGAACGCGGTGGCATCATCCTTGAAATATTGGATGAGGGTGCCCGGCTCCGGACCCTCGTACAGAATCTTGGCCTTGCCCTCGTAAATCTGGCGGCGACGCGTCATCGGGGCTCCTCACGGGAACGTAAACGAGAAGCGCCCCGCTCGCGACGTCAGGTGCGGCGCGCGTGCGGGGCGGTTGCCGGGCATATAGTGCAAGCTGTACGCCATCGCAACGGAATGGCTGGCCGCACCGCATCATGCGGGGCATGAAGGCCCGTCTCGGAAAGGATGCTCTCATGCGATCGCTGGCCCTGCTTGCGTTGATGACCACGGCTGCCGCCGCCCAAAGCCCCACGGCGATCAGCCCCGCGCGCATGACCGCGATCGTGAAAGAAATCACGACATCGCCCTATCAGGGCCGCGCACCGGGCACGCCGGGCGAGACGCGGACGACCGACTATCTTTCGCGCGAATTCCGCGCGCTGGGCCTGGAGCCCACCGCTGCCAACGGCACCTATCTCCAGCCGGTGCCCCTGGTCCGCACGAAGCTGGGGCCGGCGACGCAGGTGACGATCGATACGCCGGGCGGGGCGATGGCGCTGACCGAGGGGCAGGGCATCTACGTCAGCACGGTGCGCGATGCGGATCGGCTGGCAATCGCGAAGGCGCCACTGGTCTTCGTCGGCTACGGCGTCACCGGCCCCGAGCGTGGGTGGGACGATTTCAAGGGCGTGGACCTGAAGGGCAAGATCGCCGTCTTCCTCGTCAACGATCCCGATTTCACCGCTGCCGCCGGGGAGGCTGTCTCCGGCAAGTTCGGCGGCCGCCGCATGACCTATTACGGCCGCTGGACCTACAAGTTCGACGAGGCGTCCCGGCGCGGCGCGATCGGCGCGCTGATCGTCCACGAAACGGCGGGCGCCGGCTATGGATGGGAGACCGTCCGGGCGCCCGCTGGCGAGAATTACGACATCGTCCGCAAGCCCGACGATTATCGCATCGCTTTGCAAGGCTGGCTCGAAGGGGCAACCGCCGCCGATCTGTTTAAGCGTTCCGGCCTCGATCTGGCCACGCTGTCCGCCGCTGCCCGCCGCGATGATTTCCGCCCCGTGCCGGTCCCCGGCGCCACACTGACCGTGGATGCGCCGGTGGAGATCGCGCATGTCGAGAGCAACAATGTCATCGGCCGGATCCGGGGCACCGGGCATCCGGACGAGACGATCGTCTATGGCGCCCATTGGGACGCTTATGGGGCCGGCGCGCCGGATGCGAAGGGCAAGACGGTGCGTCAGGGCGCTGGCGACGACGGCACCGGCGTAGCCGGGGTGCTGGAACTCGCCCGCCTGTTCAAGGCCGGCAAGGCGCCGGACCGCAGCATCGTCTTCGCCTTGTGGACGGGTGAGGAGCGGGGGCTGCTGGGATCGGAGGCCTATGCCGCCAACCCGATCTTCCCGATCTCCCAAACTGTCGCGACGCTGACGATGGACGTGCTTCAGACGGCGGGCGCCGCGCGCGACGTGGTCCTCGTCGGCAACGGGCAGAGCGATCTGGAGGACATGCTGGCCACCTCGGCCGCCAGACAGAAGCGGACGATCACGCCCGAGGCGCTGCCGGAGCGCGGCCTGTTCTTCCGCGCGGACCATTTCTCGCTGGCCCGGCGCGGTGTCCCGGCCCTGCTGCTGATGGGGATGAGCGGCGGACACGATCTGGTGAAGGGCGGCCGCAATGCGGGCGACAAGTGGCTCGCCGATTACATGACCTGCTATCACCAGCCGTGCGACGAATGGACCCCGAAATGGGATCTTACCGGCGCCGCGCAGGACGTGCAGCTCTTCTACGATATCGGGACAAGCCTCGCAAACAGCCGCGCCTGGCCGGATTGGCGGGAGGGTTCGGAGTTCAAAGGACTGCGGGCGAAAACAGCGGCAGCGCGACGCTAGAGGCCGGCCTCAGCCTCTTGCTCCTTCCGTCATCCCCACGAAAGTCGGGATCCACGTCCGCGGGTCGCACTCCAATGAGGTTTGGCCGCTGACATGGATCCCGGCTTTCGCCGGAATGACGGTCTTGGATGGGTTTCCTATTTCGCGTGCAGCTCCGCGATCAGCCGTGGCGCGGGATAGATCTTCGTTAGCGCTTCCTCCACCGCCATCGTCGAAACGGAAACCGAGCGATTCAGTGTCTCGTCGAAGCCGAAATTGCCGCCCAGCGAATGGATGTTCCCGTCGAACACCGCGCCGATCACGGCGCCCTTCGCGTCTAGGATCGGGGAGCCCGAATTTCCGCCGATGATGTCGTTATTGCTGACGAAATCGACGACCTTCGCCTTGTCGATCTTTGGCTCGGCGGCCAGCACCTTGGGGGGGAGCTTGAACGGATCGGCCCCGGTCGCGCGCTCATACATGCCGGCGAACACCGTCGTCGGCTTCACCGTCACGCCCTGATAGGTCCAGCCTTTCACCGCGCCGTAGGAGAGGCGTAGCGTGAAGGTCGCGTCCGGATAGAGATCCGTGCCGTAAGCCGCGAAGCGCGCCTGTGCGATCTTGGACTGCGCGGCCAGCACCGGCGCTTCCACCTCGAAGCGGTAGCGATCACGGATCTTCCGCGCCTCCGCATCATGCGCCAGCACATATTGGATCAGGGGATCCAGCGAAGCGCGCACCGCATCGATCCCGCCCGAGAACAGGGCCGCCCGCACCTTCGGATCGCCCAGCTTCGTGCCCGTCACCAGCCGCTTCGCGACCTGTTCGGGGCTTTCCTTGCCCAGCAAGGCCTTTACCTGCGGCGCGTCCGTCGTCAGCGCTTCGCGCGTCTTGGAGAGCCAGTAGGCGATGTTGATCTCTTCCAGCCACGGATAGACCGGCTTGTCGTCGGTCAGCTGCTTTTCCAGCAGCGCGAGCTTGCTGTCCTGATATTCGGGCAGCCGATCGGCGTTGGGCTTGGTCCGCTCTTGCGCGGCGCGGACGATCTCCACCGCCTCGCTGTACAGGTCGGACAGGGCGCCCGCTCGCGCCTCCAGGAAGGCGTAGGGCTTGTAGATATCGCGGTAGGTGGACATCGCCTTGGCTACATCCGCCCAGGGATCGCCGATGCGGCCGGAGAGGGCCGCATCCGCCTTCACCTTGGCGCGCAGATCCGCCTCGTTCGCCGCCAGCTTGTCGGCGAAGGCGGGGGCCAGCAGCGCTTGCCAGCGGCCGTACAGCGCCTTGTAGCTATTCTCGATGCCGAACAGTTGATCGCTGCCGGTACGCGTCTTCTCGGCATCGCCCTCCATCGCGCCCAGCAGGCGCCCGCGCAGTTCGGCGAAGAACAGCTCGTTCGCGGGGAGCGTGACATCGCGCTGGAAGCCCATCTGCGCCTGCGTGAACAGCCGCTGGGTAGAGCCGGGATTGCCGGAGATGAAGACGAGTTCGCCTTCCCTGGGGACCCGCGCCGCCCACGTCAGATGCTGCGGCGTGCTCACCGGCTTGCCATTCTCGTAAAGGCGCAGGAACGCGGCATCCAGATCGTAGCGCGGGAAATTGAAATTATCGGGATCGCCACCAAAGAAGGCCGCGTCGGCTTCCGGTGCATAGACGAGCCGGACGTCGGTATATTTGCGATAGTGGTAGAGCTTGTACTGGCCTCCGCCGAAGAGGGTGACGACTTGGCAGCGCTCGGTCGCGGGATCCTTGCAGCCTTCCTTTTCGATCGCCGCCACTTCGCCATCTCGGGCGCGGGCAAGTGCTGCGCCGGTGGCGGTGCCGATCGCCTTCTGGATGCGCGCGGTGGTGTCGGTGATCGCGGTGACGATTTCCGCCTGCTGTCCGGCGCATTTGCGTTCGTCCGTCAACGCGGCGGAGAGAAAGCCGTCGGCGATGTAATCCGCCTTCTCGGTGGAAAGCTGCTGCGCACAATCGCGCACGCAATGGTGGTTGGTCAGCACCAATCCCTGGCTGGAGACGAGGCTGGACGAGCAGCCGCCGGTCAACCGCAGAGAGGACATGCGCACCCTATCGAGCCACGCCTGATCCGGCGCGAAGCCGTAGGCGGCCTTCACCTTGGCGGACGGAAACGCGTCGAACGTCCACATGCCTTCATCGGCGCGGGCGGAGGAGAGAGGGATGGCGGCGCCGGCGATGAGCGCCACGGCGAAACGGGTGAATGTCATGGGAGTCCCCTGAACGTTATGGCAGGGGTCTAAACAGCGATCAGGAGACTGCCAAGCGGCGGGCTCGGGGGACGGAGTTGTGCGGGCTCGTTGGTCGTACGCTGGTGGCATAAAATGGCTTGTGCCACGATCAGATCGGGCCCGGGGAATGCCGTCATGCCGGCGAAGGCTGGCATCCATTGCTCTTCCAACTGGCGATATGCGTCGTGTCGAGAGACATGGACCCCAGCCTTCGCTGGGGTGACGGTTCGCCCGAAGCTGCGGGCAAGACGTCGCCGCAGGTCCGATTGGCAAGCCCCGCGCCGCCCTCTATCGCTCTGCCATGACCACACGCCGCCTCTTCGCAACGCTCTTTTCGGAGGGCACGCTCGGCGATCCCGCCTTGCTGGCTGATCTTGAGCATAGCTGCCGCACGCTGGCGGAGGATGATCGGGCGGGTCGCGCCTGGTCCAAGGAGAAGGGCTATCGCGGTTACACCTCCTATGCTTCGCTGAACGATCTTCCCCAGCGCGATCCCGTGTTCGCCGATCTCGTTCGTAAGCTGAACCGCCATGTCGCGGAGTTTGCCAAGGAATGTGCTTTCGATCTCGCCCGCCCGCTGAAGCTGGATAGCCTGTGGGTCAACCTGATGAAGCGCGGCGGCGTCCATTCCGGCCATATCCATCCGCATAGCGCCGTCTCGGGCACGATCTATGTCGCGGTGCCGCCGGGTTCTGGCGCGCTCAAGCTGGAGGATCCCCGCATGCCGATGCTGATGGCCGCGCCCACACGCCGGCCCGATGCCGCGCCCGATCTGCAACCGTTCGTCTATAGCGAGCCACAGCCCGGTACGATCTACCTCTGGGAAAGCTGGCTGCGCCACGAGGTGGTCTCGAGCGATGCCCGAGAGGAACGCATCTCGATCAGCTTCAACTATCGCTAAGCGGAGATGGGCCACGCTTGAATTGACTTAAGACGACGCTAACCAATCTGTTCTAATGGCCGGTGAGCAATGCCCGATTGCGTGGACGATGGTCCGCACGCGCGATCCAGGCAGGGGACAATCGGATCGGAGGGAATGGTGGCCAAGGACAAGTCGAACATCTCCTATTACCATTTTCTCCGGAACAAGAACAAAGTTCATAAACAAAGGCTGGGGCCGCTGGCGCCGGTGCTGGGCTTCGTACTCATAATCGGCTTCGCGCTCTTTCTGTTGCCGCTGTTCCTCTACATGCTGGTGTTCAACCGCCTATATTTCTGGGTGCGCAACCAGAACTCGATTTCCAGGAAGCCCTATTACAAATATGATCGACATCGCGTTCCGCACCTCGGCCTGATGGACAAATTGTGGTGCGAATATTGCGAATGGGCGAATGGCAGCCTGCACTGGATCACCGATGTCGTGAACGAGATCGAGCGCCGCTATTGCCCGATCAAGAATGCGTGCGATCCGCATTGCAGCAAGGTGAAGGACTGGCGTCGTGAATTCCTGCCGCACGATCACACGCTTCCCGATCTACAAAACTACCTTCATGACGGTGGCTACGAGGCGATCTCAGTGGTGGAAAAGAAGGATGTCTGACGCGGGGTGCAGCGCATATCCGGTGCTGGGGTTGAACCTTCTTCCGTAATCGCGCTCGCCTGCGGCATCGCCGTCTCGCCTCCCCCGCCTAGCGCTGCTAGACGCGTTGGAGATGCCGCCCGCACCCGCCCCCCTGGATCATGTCGTCGATGCGCCGTTCGATAGCGCGCTGAGCGAACGCTATCTTGTCTACGCACTCTCCACGATCACTGCGCGCTCGCTTCCGGATGTTCGCGATGGGCTGAAGCCGGTCCATCGCCGCCTGCTGTGGGGAATGCGGCTGCTGCGGCTGGATCCCGCATCCGGTTACAAGAAATGCGCCCGCGTCGTCGGCGATGTGATGGGCAAATATCACCCGCACGGCGATGCCTCGATCTACGATGCGATGGTGCGCCTCGCCCAGCCGTTCGCGCTACGCTACCCGCTCGTCGACGGGCAGGGCAATTTCGGGAATATCGACGGCGATAACGCCGCCGCCATGCGCTATACCGAAGCGCGGCTGACGGCAGCGGCCATCCGTCTAATGGAAGGGCTGGACGAACATACCGTCGATTTCCGCCCAACCTATAATGGCGAGGAGGAAGAGCCTGAGGTTCTCCCCGGCCTGTTCCCCAATCTGCTGGCGAACGGCGCCTCCGGCATCGCCGTCGGCATGGCAACCTCGATCCCGCCGCACAATGCGGCCGAACTGCTGGACGCCGCCATCTTCTTGATCGATCGCCCCGAAAGCGATCCGCAGGAATTGATGCAGTTCGTCACCGGGCCCGATTTTCCCACCGGGGGGATCATCGCCGATAGCCCGGCGGCGATCGCGGAGGCCTATGTCACCGGCCGGGGCGGGTTCCGCGTCCGCGCGCGCTTCTCCACCGGCCGCGCTCAGGCGGGCGCGTGGGAGAAAACGGGCATCGAGAAGCTGGCGGGCGGCACCTGGCAGCTCGTCATCTCCGAAATTCCCTATGGCGTACCGAAATCGAAGCTGATCGAGCAGATCGCCCAGCTCATCGCCGACAAGAAGCTCCCGATCCTCGCCGACGTGCGGGACGAGAGCGACGAGCAGATCCGCATCGTCATCGAGCCGCGTGCACGCACCGTCGATCCGCTCGTGTTGATCGACAGCCTCTATCGGCTGACCGATCTCGAAATCCGGGTGCCGCTCAACCTGAACGTGCTGGACAAGGATCGCACGCCCCGCGTCATGTCGCTGAAGCAGGCGCTGGCGGCATGGGTGGATCATCAGTTCGAAGTGCTGGTGCGCCGCTCGCGGCACCGGCTGGCGAAGATCGCCGACCGGATCGAACTGCTCGATGGCTATATCGTCACCTATCTCAATCTTGATCGCGTCATCGCCATCATCCGCGAGGAGGATGAACCCAAGCCGTTGCTGATGGCCGAGTTCGAACTGTCGGACCGGCAGGCCGAGGCCATCCTGAACATGCGGCTGCGCAGCCTGCGCAAGCTGGAAGAGATGGAACTCCGCAAGGAGCGGGAGGCTCTGGCCAGGGAAGCGAAGGGGCTGGAAACGCTCGTCGAGAATCCTGGCCGGCAACGCACCCGCCTCAAGGCCGATTTCACCAAGTTGCGTGATGCGTATGGCGCGGAAACGGCGCTTGGCCGCCGCCGGACGACGATCGAGGAGCAGGGGCCCTCGCGCGTCATTCCGCTGGAGGCGATGATCGAGCGCGAGCCGATCACCGTCATCCTGTCGCAGCGTGGCTGGATCCGCGCGATGTCCGGCCATAGGGATCTTGCTGCCTCGGATACGCTCAAGTTCAAGGAAGGCGATGGGCCTGCCTTCGCTTTTCATGCGCAGACCACGGACAAGCTGCTGCTGTTCGCCGACAACGGCCGCGTCTTCACGCTGGCGGCTGACAAATTGCCCGGCGGCCGTGGCTTCGGCGAACCGGTGCGGCTCATGATTGATCTGGAGGGCGATGTCGGCACATTGGCGCTGATGCCGGCGCGGCTGGATCAAAAGCTTTTGCTTGCCGCCAGCGACGGCAAGGGTTTCGTGGCGCAGATTGCGGAAATCGTGGCTGAAACGCGCAAGGGCCGTCAGGTCGTCAACGTCCGCGATGGCGCGAAGCTGAAGGTCGTCCACGCGATCTCCACGACCGACGATTATGTCGCTGCCATCGGCGACAACCGAAAGCTCGTCGTCTTCCCGTTGACCGAGCTGCCGGAGATGACGCGTGGGCAGGGTGCCAGTCTGCAGCGCTATCGCGACGGCGGTCTCTCCGATGCGATCAGCTTCCGGTTTTCGGAAGGCTTGTCCTGGGCGATGGGCGGCGGCACGGGGCGGGTGCGGACGGAAAGCGATCTCAGCCCATGGCGAGCGGCGCGCGGTGCGGCCGGCCGCATGCCGCCGACGGGTTTTCCAAGAAATAATCGTTTTGGTGGCGGGGTTTCCGAGCCGAACTGAGATATTGTTAACGTCTCTATCCTAAACGGACGGCATGGAGATGCGGAAGATCAGCGCGAGGCTTCCGAGCACCCGAACCTCGATTGGGATCGACATAGACGCCGCCGCTCCTTTCGCGCTGAATTCCGCCGCCGCTCTCCAGCATTATCTCGATGCTCTGCCGATCGCCGCGGGCGTCGCCACCCTCGTTGGCGATCAACCTTCCTTCATCGCCCGCAACGCGCGATTGGCACGGATGAAGGGGCCGTTGTCCGAGGAGACCATTGCCGGTTTCCGGGCGCGGCTGCGGGACCACCTGATCGCCGACGCTCCCGCCGAAACCTATATGTGGGACGATCCCGCTGTCGGCGGCCGCCATTTCCAGGTCTATCTCACGCCGCTCAATCCCCATTCCGAGAGCGGCCGCCGATTGATGGTCAGCATGATAGATTGCACGGCGGCGATCGAAACCGAACGCTCGCTGCGCTTCGGGATGCTGCACGATAGCCTTACCGGATTGCCGAACCGCCTCGCCTTTTCGGAAGCGATCGAGGCGATGCTGGACGGGCGTGAGGAGCATGTCGGCGGGTTTGCGGTGCTGGTGCTGGATCTCAGCCGCTTCGGCCGGATCAACGAAGGCATAGGGTCTCTGGCGGGGGACGAACTGATTCTGGCGGTCGCGAGCAGGCTTCGCTCCGTGCTTCGCCCGCAGGACATGCTGGCGCGCATGACGGGGGATGAATTCGCGGTACTGGTGCCGCTCGGCGACGGCCCGGGCGATGCGCTGCATGTCGCGCGGCGTCTTCAGGAAGCGTTGACCTTCCCGCTTCGTCTGTCTGAACTCGAGATAAAGATCGATTGCGCCATCGGCTGCGCGATCTGGCACGAGAACGCACTTGGCGCGGCCGATATCATTCGCAATGGCCAATTCGCGATGAAGCGTGCCAAGCATTCCGGCCGCATCGAAGTGTATCAGCCGGGAGAAGCGGGCCGCGCTCGCCGCCGATTCAGCCTGGAAACCGAATTGCGACGCGCGATCGAGGCCGACGGGCTGGATCTCGCGTTTCAGCCGCTGATCGATATGAACACCGGTGCGGTTCGCGGCTTCGAAACGCTGGCCCGCTGGAACCATCCCGAACGCGGCTCCATTCCGCCGCTGGAATTCATTACCGTAGCCGAGGACTCGGGGCTCATCGTGCCGCTCGGCCGATGGGTGATCGATCGTGCGCTCGGTACACTCGCGGCGTGGGACAAGCAGGCCGGGCGGGAATTGCCCACGTATTTCGCCGTCAATGTCTCGGCCGTGCAACTGGCGCGCGATCCGGTGGCGGCGGTAGTTGCCGACGCGCTGCAGCGGCATGGCCTAGCGGGCGAGCGTCTGACCTTGGAGTTGACCGAAAGCTCGATCGTGGCCGATCCCGATCGCGCGTCGAACATGCTGGATGCCTTGAAGGCGCTGTCCTGCCGGATCGCGATGGACGATTTCGGAACGGGCTATTCAAGCCTCGCCTATCTTCAACGGCTGCCTATCGACGTCCTGAAGATTGATCGCCAGTTCGTCTCAGCGATGTTCGATGACAAGGATTCCACCGCGATCATTCGTGCAATCCTCAGCCTTGCCAATGCGCTCGGCATGACGACCATCGCCGAAGGGATCGAGACTGCTGCTGCCGCGCATCGGCTGGCGGAACTGGGGGCGACCGCCGGGCAGGGTTTCTATTTCGCGCGGCCAATGCCGGCCGGCGAGGCCTTCGAATATCTGCTGGGCAAGCATACGGACTGACGAGGCAGGCGTTGCGCCGGCCGCCGTTCAGCTAGCCGATCCGCTCGACCTCTTCCTGAGCCAACTGTGTGATCCGCTCGTCCCCCGGGAAGCCCTCGGCGATCCACCGCCGCTCGACCGCAGCCAAAGCGGCGGCGACCTTTGGGCCGGCGGAAAGACCCATCGCGACGAGCGCGCCGCCGCCGATCGGCAAGCGCGGCGGCGTCCATCCCTCGATCATGGCGGCGCCCGCTTCGTTTCCGTTTAACAGCAGCCGGTCCCGCGCGCTTTCGCTGCCGATCGTATAGGCGAGCGCGCGTGGATCCTCCGCTGCGGAGCCCACGGCCGCGATCAGGCGCTTGCGCTGCACGTTGGAAAGCTTGAGCCTGGCACCGACCTTGTCGGCGACAGCCGTATCAGCGGGGAGCAATGCCGCAAGGCGGCGAATCGGATGACCGTTCCCGCTCTCACGCCCGATCAGCAACACCAACCGATCGACGCCCGCTTGTTCGATTTCGGGCAGGATCGGCGTGAAGATCCCGTGTTGAAACATGATGGCGATCGTCGGTCCCGGATCGGGGAGCGAGAGTAGCTTGATCAGTTCCTGCGCGATCCGTTCACGAGACAAGGCCATCAGATCGTTCGCGCGTGCGGCGCAGGCGTTCAGGTCCGGAGGTGTCGGTGCGCCCCTGCCGTACCGTGCGTGGAAGCGGAAGAAGCGGAGGATACGCAGATGATCTTCCGCGATCCGGGCCAGCGGATCGCCGATGAAGCGGACGCGACCGGCCGCAAGATCTCCCTCGCCACCGAAATAATCGTGGACGGTGCCGTCGCGCGGATCGGCCGAGAGCGCGTTGATCGTGAAATCGCGCCGGGCGGCGTCGGCCTGCCAATCGTTCGTAAAGGCCACGATTGCGTGCCGTCCGTCCGTTTCCACGTCGCGACGCAGGGTCGTCACCTCGACGGGGCCGGAAGGCAGCACTGCCGTGATGGTGCCATGCGCGATCCCGGTGGGCACGGCCTTGAAGCCGGCCGCGCGGATCCGCTCCACCGATTTCTCCGGTGGATGCACAGTGGCAAGATCGATGTCGCTCGCCTGCTGCCCAAGCAGCATATCCCGGACATAGCCGCCGATCGGCCGCACCTCGCCTTGGTCAGCGCCCAGCGCGGCCAACAAGGCCGGCAGCCCTTCGCGGCCCTCCAAGGCTTCGGGCGGCAATTTCATGCGAACGCCTTCAGGCGATCGGCCAAGGTCACGATCATGCTCGCCGTCGCTCCCCAAATCCGCCATTCGCCCCACAGAATCTCATAGAAATGGCGCGTTCTGCCAGCCCATTCCATATTGCGCCGGGTGTGATTCGCAGTCTCCAGCAGGAAAGCCAGCGGCACCTCGAAGATCGATGCCACTTCCGCCTGATGCGGGACGAGGGGCAGGTCCGGCGGCACCACGCCGATGACCGGCACGATCTCGAAGCCGGTGCCGGTCCGATGTCGGCCGAGCGAGCCGACGACCTGCACCAGCGACGGAGCCAACCCGATCTCCTCGTCGGCCTCCCGCAAAGCGGTGGCGATCGCGTCCGCATCCTCAGGATCGGCGCGCCCGCCGGGAAAGGCGACCTGGCCGGCGTGACGGCGCAGATCAGCGTGACGCAGTGTGAGGAGAACACCCGGGTCCGGCCGATCCGTGATCGGGATCAGTACGGCGGCGGCGGTGAAGGTCAGGCCCGCCGCCAGCCCCGAATCTTCCGTCGTGATGTCCGGGAAGGGGACGAGAGCCGCCCGCAGGCGATCGGCCAAAGTCATGCGGGCGCCAAAGCGAGGAATGCGCCGGCGCTCCACAGCCCGATCGGCTCGTTGCCCTCGGCAATGGCGAGGTCCGCCAGCTCGTAATAGACTGGGCGCGCGATCCGCGCCTCCAGCCCGGCGCGGACATGCAGATAGGGGTGAGGGCCGTCCTCGCCCTCAAAGATGCGCAGGCGATGCGCGTCGTCCGCCAGAACGAATTCGTCGGTATTGAGCCGGAAGGCGAGGCGGCGGCAGCTGCCTTCGCCTTCGCTTTTCACCTCCACGGCGATGAAAGGCGCGTCCTCAACGTCGATCGTCAGCTTCTCGACCGGCGTCACCAGGACGAAGCTGCCGTCGGGCTCGCGCCGCAGGACCGTCGCGAAAAGGCGGATCATTGCCGGACGGCGGATCGGCGCCCCCTCATGATACCACGTGCCGTCGCGCGCGATCTGCATGTCGCTATGGCCGCACCGTTCCGGCTGCCACTGATCCACAGGGGGCAAGCGTTTCGCTTCGGCCAGCGCCACGATCTCGGAAAGCGAGAGGTTTGCCAGATCGTCGGGGAGAGGCGTGGTTTCCGGCATCCCGTCCAGTTAGGCGTCGGGACGGGAGCAGGGAAGAGGGCGGCCTCGCGTTCAGCGGCGGGGGCCGAGATGCCCTTCGGCCGGCAGGCTCATGCCGGCCGGAACGCGCGCGAGCAGGCGGCGTCGCTCCACCGGCCCGGCGATCGTCCACTTCTGCGTCCAATGCGCCTCGAAGCCGAAGAAGCGCCCATAATACTCAGGATCACCGATCAGCACGAGCGGATCGCCACGGGACGATTCCGCCGCCGCGATCATACCCTCCATCATCGCGCGGCCGACTCCGGAGCGCTGCCAGTCCGGGCGCACCGCCACCGGCCCGACCAGCACCAACGGGATCGTGCCATCCAGTGCGGCAGGCCAGCATTGCAGGGAGCCCACCAGCTGCTCCTCGGCATCGAATGCAGCAAAGGAGAGGTCGGACATCACCGTCATGCCATCGCGAATCCGGTAGGCCGTGCGTCGCCGCCGATCCCGGCCAAAAACCTGATCCAGCAAGCCCTCCACCTCTGTCGGGGGGGCAGTGCGGAGCGGCACGATCCGGAAGGCGGGAGATGCAGGCGGCTGATCCAAGGCGCGCCCGATAATCCATACGCCGCGAAACGCAACGATGCGCCGATCGGGGGCAAGCTTGCTGCCCTGATGTCCTGCCGTTACCGCCCTAAACGATGACACCCGAGTTCGGCAGTCCCCGCACCGCGATCGTCACCGGCGGCGGCCGCCGAATCGGTGCTGCCTTCGTGCGTGCGCTTGCGGCCGACGGTTGGGCGACCCTGATCCACTGCCATCAGTCCCGCGCGGATGCCGACGCGCTTGCGGCGGAATTGCCCGGCGCTCGTGTCGTGCAGGCCGATCTTGGCGCGCCGGAAGGGGCCGACACCATTCTGGCTGCCCTCGAAGGGATGCCGCTGCCGGGTTTGCTCGTGAATAGCGCGTCGCGATTCGAGCTCGATCAGTTTGACGATTTTACGGTGGACAGTTGGGATCGGCATTTCCTGGCCAACCTGCGCGGCCCTGCTCTGCTAACGCGGGGCTTCGCAGCGCACGTGCCCGACGGGCAGGGTGCGTTGATCGTCAACATGCTGGATGCGAAGCTCGTTCAGCCGAATCCGGATTTCTTCACCTACACACTCTCCAAATTTGGGCTGGCCGCCCTGACCGAGCTGTCCGCGCGCGTTCTGGCGGCGCGTGCTATTCGCGTTTGCGCGATCGCGCCGTCCATCACGTTGGTTTCGGGCAAGCAGACGCGCGACAATTTCGATGAAGTTCACACGCTCAATGCCCTGGGTCGCGGCGTCACTGTCGATGATCTGGTCGCTGCCCTCCGGTATCTGATCGCCAGCCCCCGAATCACTGGCGAAGTCCTTCGCGTGGATGCCGGGCAGCGTTTCCTCGGCCTCCCCCGCGACATCCAGTTTCTCGACGAAGGATCCCGATGACGAATGATTGGAAGGCGGCCCCGAACGTGGCCGCCCATCTCGCCCCGAAGCGTTACCGAATCTTCCTCGACGGGTTGGATGTCCCGGTCGACATCGGCTTCCATGAATTCGAGATCGGAACGCCGCAGCGTTTGCGGATCACGGTCGAACTATGGGTGGACGAGACGCATTTTCCCTCGAACGATCGTGTCGAGGACGCGTGGAATTACGATCTGCTTCGGCAAGGCATACTGCGATTGTCCGAAGGACGGCGGTTCAACCTGCAGGAGACCTTCGCGCGCGAAATATATGCGCTCGTCGCCAGCCGACCGGGCGTTCTCGACATCAAGGTCACGACCTCGAAGCCCGATATCTATCCCGATTGCGCTGGCGTCGGTGTCCAGATCGCGTCCTTTTAGCGAGCGCGGCACGGGCCGAGGCCCGCCAGAACCGTTCCATAATCCTCGCGGGCGATCGCCGCGTCGGCCGGCTGGAGGCCGTTGGTGGTATCGTCCGGCAGTGCGCGGGGCAGCCCGCAGGCCAGGCGATACCAGAGTAATGTATCGCGGGCGGGCGGCGCGGCACTGGCATCCGTCAGTTCCGAAAGCGCCACGGCCCAGCGCGGAGCCTCGCCCGGACGACGCAGGATCGAGAGCGAAATTGGGCGATTATCGGGCGTCTTCAGGAAGATTTGCGTCTCCCCTTCGCCCGGGAGCGAGCCCGCGACGTGGAAAGCGTGCCCGATGCCGGCGATGGCGGGGGGCGCATCCGCCGCCACGGAAGACTTCAGAATGGCACGCAGCCGCGCTTCGTCATGGTCCGTGCGGGCGATCTGGGCGCGCGGCCCGATGAGCCGGATTTCGCCAGGGCGAGCGCCGAGCGCCGCGAGCAGCAACACCTGCTGGCCTTTCAACTTCGGTGTCTTCTTCGAAGCGGGCAGATCGGCCAGGTAGCGGATCGTGGCCGGTAGTTCGGCACGTCCGGCGATCAGCGCGTCGGAATGCGCCTCTATATAGTAGCGCGTCTTCCCAATCGGGACGTCAACGGCGCTTTCACCTTTCAGCGCCGTCGCCTTCAATATGGTCGCGGCGATCGTGAGTGGGGCGACAAGGGCCATGTCCGCCATGTCAGCATAACCCACGTCATGCTCGAATCCGTCATATTGGGGTATTGACGAAGCGTTAATAGGCTGGGCCACGACAGTTACGACAGCGATCATGGCCCAAATGGGAAGTTTCCTATGCTTCATCAGTCTCGCTTTCCGGAGAGATCGGGCGTCATATCGGTCTATGGTCTCGAATATCGCCACGCTATCGACAAAACGTGTGAGAATCGAGAGGGTTGCTGCAACGATTTGCGCGATGGCGACAAAGGGCTTGCGCGATGGCGAACCGTCGCGATAGGAAGTCTTGCCGCCGCGTAAAGAGCAATCGGGAAGCGGGGACGGTGGTATCCGTTGTGGCCGCAATCATAATGTTGCGCCGCATATCGAATTTAAGTTGAGGAGTCTTGTTCCTTAATGGCCTACGCTGATCAAACGATGAGCACCCGCAAGGCCGTCTCGATCGGGCTTGTGGTCGCGCTCCATGCGGCGCTCGGCTACGCCTTCATCACCGGTCTAGCCTATAACGTCATCAAGAAGGCTGCGCAGGACCTGAAGGTCGTGGACGTACAGGAGGCTCCGCCTCCGCCCGAGCAGAAGCCGCCGCCGCCGCCGCCCGAACAGAAGTTCGAGCCGCCACCCATCGTGGCGCCTCCGCCGCTGGTTCAGACGCCATCGATCGCTCCGCCGATCGTGTCCGTTCCGACGCCGCCTCCGCCGGTGATCACGCCGACGGCTCCTCCGGCTCCGCCGCCTCCGCCTGTGCGGACCGTGTCGAAGCAGGCGGGTGCCAAGGGTGATCCTGCACAGTGGGTTACGTCGGACGATTATCCGCCGGGCGCGCTTCGCGAAGAACGGGAAGGCGTGACCAAGGTATCGTGGCAGATCAACGAGCAGGGTCGCATCGAGAATTGTCAGGTCGTGGCCTCGTCCGGCTCGCCTGATCTTGATGAGACGGCCTGTCGCGTCCTGACGCGGCGTGGTCGCTACTCGCCAGCTCTCGATGATGCCGGCAATCCGATCCGCACTACCCAGAGCCGGTCGATCCGCTGGCAGATTCCTAAGAACTAGGTGACAGCGGCTGGTTCGTGCCGGCCGCCGATCCTCCGAACCCCAGACTCAAGGATGTCACCTGATCATGGAAAAGAATGCTAATCCGTATGGCCTGATGGCCGCGCTCGAACAGGGCGGACTTATTGCGCAGACCGTCTTCGGGATCCTCGTGATCATGTCGGCCGCATCCTGGTACATCATGTTCACCAAGCTGCTCGAGCAGCAGAAGATCCTGAATCAGGCGAAGCGCGTTCGCACCAGCTTCTGGGGCACGCCCACGATCAAGGAAGGCGCCAACAAGCTGGAGAAGAACTCCGCTTACCGCCAGATCGTTGAAGACGGCCTTCTGGCCCAAGACCAGCACACCAAGCTGATCGATCCGGTCGACCAGCATGAATGGCTCGGTGGTTCGCTTTCGCGCAGCCAGGCCGCGATCAACTCGAAGCTGGGTAACGGCCTCGCGGTTCTCGCCACGGTCGGCTCGACCTCGCCGTTCATCGGCCTGTTCGGTACGGTTATCGGTATTTACCGCGCGCTCATCAAGATCGGTGCTGCCGGTCAGGCTTCGATCGACGCCGTCGCCGGCCCGGTTGGTGAGGCTCTGATCATGACCGCGCTCGGCCTCGCCGTCGCCGTTCCGGCTGTGCTCGGCTACAACTGGCTGATCCGCCGCAACAAGGTCGTCGCCGAACAGCTCGGTATCTTCTCGACCGATCTGCATGGCTACATGGTCTCGAATGGTGCTCTCCGTCCGGTGATCGCGTCCGCCAAGGTCGCGCCTGCCCCGGCCGTGAAGACCGCCACCGCGATCCCGCCGAAGGCCTGAAGTCCGGGCCCGGCGGCGCTCCAGGGCTCCGCCGGCTCCCATTCGCGAGCTCGCGCTGTTGCGGGCACGCCTGAAGCTAGAACAGGACACGCCACCCCATGGCCATGAGTGCCGGCCCCGCCGAAGCCGATGCCCCGATGTCGGACATCAACACGACGCCGCTCGTGGACGTCATGTTGGTTCTGCTCATCATCTTCCTCATCACGGTTCCGGTCGTGATCCAAACCGTGCCCGTCAAACTCCCGAGCGTCGTTTACGAACCGACGACGAGCAAGCCGGAGAACGTGGTGCTCTCCATTCGCGGTGGTGCCGGTGGCTCCTGCGAGGTTTTCTGGGGTCAGACGCGGGTCAAGCCGCAGGACCTGCTGGACCGCTCGGTTGCCAAGCTGAGGGCGGAAATCGACAAGCAGGGTGGGCCGAGCGCCCCCGGTCTCGAGCTACCTGAAGTGCATATCCGTGCGGACGTGAATACGCCGTGGCGCTGCGTCGGTGGAGCGATGACGAACGTCGCTCGGGCCGGTTTCGCCCGCGTCGGCTTCATCTCGCAGCCTGAACCCGGCGCGTACCACGCCAGCCGTTGACCTCAAGCCTGACTTCCAAGGAGTAGTTTTCCAATGGCCATGAGTTCAGGCAGCGCCGAAGGCGAGCCGATGATGGACATCAACACGACGCCGCTCATCGACGTCATGCTGGTGCTCCTGATCATGTTCATCATCACCATCCCGGTGCAGACGCATGCCGTGAAGCTGGATCTGCCGCAGAACCAGCCGAACACGCCTCCGCCGCCGATCCTTCCCGTGAAGAACCGGGTGACGGTGGATGCAAGCAACAAGATCTTCTGGAACGGTGCACCCATCGATATGACTGTGCTCCGCCAGTATCTTGACCAGACCCAGCAGATGAACCCGATTCCGGAGCTTCATCTCGAGCCGGACCCGCAGGCTCGCTATGAAGTCGTGGACGAGGTGCTCGCCGTCACGAAGCGCGCGAACGTCGCCAAGATGGGTTTCGTGGGTAACGAACGTTACGCCGGTTACGAGTGATCTGGGGTCACTCCGGTGTGATAAAGGAGGGCGGTCCGACGGACCGCCCTTTTTCTTTGTCTCCGGATAATTTGGAAGGCGATGCGGCCGTTCCTCATTGTCGGAAGTCGCAAAATAAGCCGGTAACCGTTATGCTAGGCTTGCGGCGATTGATAAGGCGCCGTTAACCAAAGTGAAACGCGAGGGTTCGTAGCATCGCTCGAACAAAAACCGACGTTGCAGCCGGAATCCTACGAACGTGATCAACCCGCAATCACGCGCTTGGCGCTTCATTCTGCGGGTTCTATGGCATTGCACGGACATCAAGTGTGTTGTATGTGTATGACACCAAGGGGCAGCGATAGTGGGCCAGCATAATTTCGCGGACATGAGAAAGGCGATGGTGGCAAGCCAGCTTCGCACCACCGCAGTAAACGATCCTCGCGTGGTCGAGGCGATGGGCGTCGTGCCGCGCGAACGCTTCGTTCCGCCGGACCGTACGGCGTTCGCCTATCTCGATATCGCGCAGCCGCTTGGGCCGGGGCGATTCCTACCCGCCCCGATGATTCTTGGACGTCTTCTTACCGAAGCCCGGATCCGGCCCACCGATCGGGTGCTCGTGATCGGTGCCGGCAGCGGTTATTCTGCCGCGGTCGTTGCGCAGCTAGCCGGTACGGTTTTTGCGCTTGAGGAAGATGCTACGATCGCGTCAATCGGCGCCGCTGCATTGCCTGCGTCCGTCCAATCCGTGACTGGCCCTCTGACGGCCGGCTGGGCGGACGGGGCGCCTTACGATCTGATCGTGTTCGACGGTGCCGTCGAACATGTTCCGCGCGAGATCATCGCCCAAATGGCAGATGGTGGTCGTCTGGCCGTCGCGCTGCTGGAGGATGGCGTCACCCGGTTGGCAGTGGGGAGGAGCGCTGCCGGTAGTTTCGGCACGACCACGTTCGCCGATGCCGAAGCGCCAGTCCTACCTGGCTTCGCCGTGCGGGAGGGGTTCCGCTTTTAATGTTCAATGGGGGGAAGAGGGGCGTGGTCGCAGGTCGATTATATGCGGGCGTCGCGGGGGTGCTTTTGTGTGCCGGCCCGGCTGCGGCCGACACGCTCAAAGATGCGCTCGTTCAGTCCTATGGAACCAGTCCCGTCCTTGCGGCCGCCCGTGCCCAGTTGCGCGGCATCGATGAAGGTGTGCCTATCGCGAAGGCAAATTCGCGGCTTCAGGTCAGCGGAACGGTGGGCATCACCCAGAGTACCGATGGGCTCACGACGTTCGAAAATGGTGGCCGGGCGCTGACGGGCGGCGTCAACATTTCCTATCCTTTGTTCCAGGGTGGACGGGTTCGCAACGCGATCAACGCCGCAGAAGCGCGCGTCATTGCGGGTCGGGCCGATCTGCGGACAACGGAGGGCAACCTCTTCACGCAGGCGGTCAGCGCCTACATGAACGTCATTCGCGATCAGTCCGTGGTGGCGCTCAACGCATCCAACGTGCGGGTGTTGGAAACCAATTTGCGGGCCAGCCGGGATCGGTTTCAGGTCGGTGATCTCACGCGGACCGACGTGGCACAGTCCGAGGCACGCCTGGCGATCGCGCGCAGTCAGCTCGCGACGGCCCAGGGCAATCTGACCAGCAGCCGGGAAGTGTATCGGCAGGTTGTCGGCAAATGGCCGGAAAAGCTGGATCAGCCTCCGCCCTTGCCCAAGCTGCCCGCAACTGCCGACGACGCCGTGAAGATCGCGCTCGGCAATGCGCCCGCAATTGCTTCGAACACGGCATCGACGCAGGCTGCGGGCTATGATGTTCGGACGGCTTCGGCTGCCCGCCTGCCCACTTTCTCGGTGACGGGAGGCAGCAGCTACAGCGATTATCTCAACACACGCGCCCAATCCGCGGGGCAGCCGTCCAACCTGAACAACCAGTTCGATCAGACTGTCGGGCAAAACCGGATCGGCCTCGCCATGACGTTGCCACTCTATCAGGGCGGCGGGGTCTCGGCACGCGTTCGGCAGGCGCAGGCGTTGGAGAGCGCGGCGTTGGAGCAGGGCATCGATGTCGAACGGCGCGTCATCGCCAATACCCGTGCGGCCTATGCCGGTTTCTCGGCGGCCGGAGAGGCGATCAGAGCGAATCAGCAGGCCGTCGCCGCCAACCGGCTGGCGCTGGAAGGCGCGCGGGCGGAAAATACCGCCGGCACGCGCACGGTCATCGAAGTGCTGAACGCCGAGCAGGAATATCTGAACGCGCAGGTCGCGCTGGTGACCGCGCAGCGGGATCAATATGTAGCCGGCTTCGCTCTGCTTAACGCGATGGGGCAGGCGGAATCGACGACCCTAAACCTCGATGCCGGCCCGCTCTACGATCCGGTTGCCAATTATGGCCGGGTTCGCAATCGCTTCGGCGATTGGAGCGACGACAGCAAATATCAATCAACGTCGACCCATACGACCGGGCAGACACCGAGGGACGCCGACGTGCAGCCGCTCGCACCCGATCCGCAGCTCGGGACGGATGCATCGGTTCCCACTGTGCCGGCGCCGGCCGGATCGCTAGTCCCCAGTCCGGCGAACGTGACACGGCCACCGCAGTAGGCGATAACCGGCCAATGGCCGAGACCAGCACGACACCGCCGATGGACGAAATTCTGGCATCGATCCGGCGGATCATCACGGATGATCCGCCGCTTCGCGATCAGGCGCTCGCCGCCGTAAGCCAGGAGGATGACGCCGAAGCGGAGGATGTGCTGGAGCTGGGAGAGCCGCCGTCCGCTGAGGAGCCGGCCGCATCGGCCACGCCGTCATCCTCTGCACCGCCCCCCGGTTTGCTGTCCGAACAGACTCAGGCCGCCAGCCAACGGGCTCTCGCCGCCCTGAGTGGACTCAGCATCGATCCCGATGCGGGCGCGAACACGCTGGACGGTCTCGTCCGCGACATGCTTCGCCCGATGCTGAAGGATTGGCTGGATGCACATCTGCCGGAGATGGTAGAGCGCCTCGTCGCCCGGGAAGTGGCCCGCATTTCGGGTCGCTAGCGGCTAGTTAGCGGGCGTTGACCGTCGGCTGCTGCCACTCAATCGGCTGGCCGGGGTACTGGACTTTCCCTGGCCGGCTATCAACCCGCGCGAGTGTGTTTCCTATCTCGCCTTACTGCCAGTGCAGGATTTCGTCGTTTCGGACAGCTTCGCGGGCAATTAGATCGTGCCTTACGAATAGCCGCAGACGCAAGGCTCTCTGGCCGGCCGGCGCTGGGGGTGCGATCTGCTCGCCAGCAGATTACGAGCGTTTCAGAACGAAGCCTGACAGCTAAACCACTGCATACACGTGAAGTTCTGCCTCCCCAGCCGACCCGGTCAGCGTTTCAGGCAACGGTGACGAAGCTGTCGAGCACGCGCTTGCGCCCGGCATGTTCGAAGTCGATCTCCAGCTTGTTGCCTTCGATCGTCGCTACTGCCCCATAGCCGAACTTGGTATGGAAAACCCGGCTTCCCACGCTTATGTCCCCGCGCGGCTTGGCGGCGAAGCTCGCGGCGCTGGCCTTCACCTCGGCAAGGCGAACGGGGCTCATGTCGAGCGGTTTGTTGGCGGCGCGCTGCCAGCCTGGCCCGCGCTGTGCCGCATGGCCCGGCCGTTCGCGGGCGACATGGGCAAAAGGATCGCCCTGCTCGCTCCACTGGGCTCGCCACAGGGATTCGCCGCCGGACATGGTCGTCTCGCTCTCGATATGGTCCTTCGGTAGCTCGCCGACGAAGCGAGACGGGATCGAGGACGTCCATTGCCCATAGATGCGGCGATTTGCGGCATGAAGGATCGTCGCGCGTCGCCGCGCCCGCGTGATTGCGACATAAGCCAGCCGGCGCTCTTCCTCCAGGCTGGCATTACCGCCTTCATCCAGCGCCCGTTGTGATGGGAAGACGCCTTCCTCCCAGCCGGCGAGGAACACGGTGTCGAATTCCAGGCCCTTGGCGGCATGGATGGTCATGATGGTAACCTTGGCCTCATCCGCATTGGCCTCATTGTCCATGACCAGCGAGACATGCTCCAGGAACGCGCCCAGCGTTTCATATTCTTCCATCGCGCGGGCAAGTTCGGTCAGGTTCTCAAGCCGGCCGGACGCTTCCGTCGATCGTTCGGCCTGCAGCATTGCCGAATAGCCGCTCTCGTCCAGCATGATGCGGGCAACCTCAGCATGCGGCAATTCGCCGAGCTTGGATCGCCAGCGAGCAATATCACCGATCAGATTGCCAAGCGAACGACGGGCGGCAGCGGTCAGCTCGTCCGTATCCAGGATGCGCGCCGCCGCGTGGGTGAGCGGCAGCGTCTCGGCGCGGGCGAGCTGGTGAAGCTTGGCGACCGCCTTGTCGCCAATACCGCGCTTGGGCACGTTGACGATCCGCTCGAACGCCAAATCGTCGGCTGGCTGCGCGATCACCCGCAGATAGGCGAGCGCGTCGCGGATCTCGGCACGCTCGTAGAAGCGGAATCCGCCGACGATACGATAGGGCATACCGATCGCGATGAAGCGGTCTTCCAGCTCACGCGTCTGGAACTGAGCACGGACGAGGATCGCCACCTTATCGAGCGCGACACCCTGCCGCTGACCCGATTCGATCTCCTCACCGATCCGGCGCGCTTCTTCGGGGCCATCCCACACGCTGATGACGCGGACCTTCTCGCCGGCCGCTTCCTCCGTCCACAATGTCTTGCCGAGTCGCCCGCCATTGTTGGCGATCACGCCCGATGCTGCCGCCAGAATGTGGGGCGTCGATCGGTAATTCTGCTCGAGCCGGATTACCTTCGCACCCGGAAAGTCCCGCTCGAAACGCAGGATGTTTGCCACTTCGGCGCCGCGCCAGGAATAGATACTCTGATCGTCATCGCCGACGCAGCAGATGTTCTTCCGCTCCTGCGCCATCAGCCGCAGCCACAGATATTGGCTGGCATTGGTGTCCTGATATTCGTCCACCATGATGTAGCGGAAGCGATCCTGATACTGCTTCAGCACGTCACGATGCTTTTTCAGTATCACGAGCATGTGGAGCAGCAGATCGCCGAAGTCGCAGGCGTTCACCGCTTTTAATCGGGCCTGATAGGCAGCGTATAGCTCCTGCCCCCGCCCGTTGGCGAAGACTTCGCTTTCGGCGGCGTCGATCTCCTGTGGCGTCCAGCCGCGGTTCTTCCAGCGATCGATCAGCCCGGCAAGCGACCGCGCCGTCCAGCGCTTTTCGTCGATCTCGGCGGCGGCAATCAGCTGCTTAAGCAGGCGCAGCTGATCGTCCGTGTCGAGAATGGTAAAGTTGGATTGCAGGCCGACCAGCTCCGCATGGCGCCGCAGCATTCGCGCCGCGACGGAGTGGAACGTGCCGAGCCACGGCATGCCTTCTACCGCCTCGCCCATGATCCGGCCGACGCGCTCTCGCATTTCGCGCGCGGCCCGGTTGGTAAAGGTAACTGCAAGGATTTCTGACGGCCAGGCCCGGCGCGTGGCGATGAGGTGGGCGAGGCGGGCGGTGAGAGCCGCCGTCTTGCCCGTGCCGGCGCCGGCCAGCACCAGAACCGGACCGTCGGTCGTCAGCACCGCCTCACGCTGGGGTTCGTTCAGGCCGCGCAGATAAGGCGGCATGGTGGCGAGTTCGGCGGGCGTCATCCGTCGAACAGGTAGGGAACGGGCGGGTGCGGGGCAACCGATGATCGCCCGATGACGCAACCGACTGGGCCGAACAGCGTTCGAAGGCAAAGCGGGAAACAAGCCAAACTCAGGAGAATAGCTTTGAAAAAGTCTCTTATGATCCTTGCTGCTACCGTGTCGTTCACGGGCTTTGCGGCAACCGCACAAACAACGCCGCAGAACAGCGCGCCTTCGACTACCAATGCGCCGGCGGACGGCACCGCGCCGATGTCGCCATCGACGCCCATGCCGGGCGCGACGGATCCGGGCATGAGCGCGCCCAGCACGGGTGATTCGACGATGCCGCCACCGGCTGCATCGGCTCCTTCGCCTGCAGGATCGGGCATGGGCGCATCTACGGGCGCAACGACGACCACCGATACGTCATCCTACCCCACCTGTTCGCGCGGCATGACCGACAAGTGCGTGCAGAAGGCCGGATCGGGCAAAAAGGCCCGTCGCCGGTAAATGTTAATGAGGCGGCGGCCTGTGCGGCCGCCGCCCTTTCATCGGGGAACGAGCAAGAAGGCGAGCAGCATAACGCTGATCGTGCCGATGAGGGTAGAGAGAAGGATGGCGCGTGAGGCGAGCGTCGCGTCGCGCCGATAAAGCTCTGCCAGCATGAATGGGCCGGTTCCTGTCGGCAAAGCCGCCAGCAGGATCGCGCTCGCGGCCCACGCATAGGGCAAGGGCGTGCCGATCGCGGGAGCCAACCAAAAGACGCCTGCCGCCATCAGGAGCGGCTGCAAGGCAAGCTTGATAAGCAGGACCGGCAGCAGAAGCGGCGCGGCGCCCCTATCGCCCTGGGTCGGCAGCGCCATGAAAGCGCCGATCGTCACCAGTGCACAGGGGCTCGCAGCCCCCGCCAGCAGATCCACGTAGCGGGCGATCATCACCGGCAGCGGCAGACCGGTCAGCGTCCACAGGGCGCCAGCGGCGGGGCTCAGGACCAGTGGATTACGGGCGAGCGCCCCGACCACCTTGACCGAAGACGCCCGCAAACCGCCACCCTGCGCCAGTCCTATCTCCACGAGCAGCAACGCTACCGCGAATTGCAGCGATATGGTCAGGATCGAACCAATGACGGCGACGGTCAGTCCGGCGGTGCCGAACAAGCCGTAGGCAACCGGAATGCCGATAAAGCCGGCATTGGGATAGCTGGCGATCAGCGCGACCAGCGATCGATCGGCGAAAGGATGATTTGCAGTGGCCGGCTGCGGCAACACCAGGCCGGCGATGAACGTGATCGCAAGTACCGCCGCGAAGATCAGAATGAAGCCGGGACGGTTCATGTCCGCCCAATTGCCTTCGGCCAGCGCGCGGAACAGCAGGGCCGGCAACGCCAGCGATATCGTGAAATCGTTGAGCGTGGCGATCCCGCTCCGGCTCACCTTCCGCCAGCGACCGAACACTGCGCCCGCGCCGATCAGCGCGAAAACCGGGAGGATGGCGCTTAGGACCAGCAGCATGAGGGCGGCCCTTCGGTGATGCGCCCTTGTCACGCAAGAGCTTCGACGAAACGATGCGTCTTCACGTCGGCTTGAGAAGGCTCCGCCGCTCCACTAAGTCGGGCGCATGACCTCCACGAACGACATTCGCAGATCCTTCCTCGATTATTTCGGGGGCGAGAGGCATCGGATCGTACCGTCGGCGCCGTTGGTGCCGCAGAATGATCCGACGCTCATGTTCGTCAATGCCGGGATGGTGCCGTTCAAGAACGTGTTTACGGGGCTGGAGACGCGGCCCTACGTGACCGCCACCTCATCCCAGAAGTGCGTCCGGGCCGGCGGCAAGCATAACGATCTGGACAATGTGGGCTATACGGCCCGGCACCATACCTTCTTCGAAATGCTCGGTAATTTCTCGTTCGGGGATTATTTCAAGGAGCGGGCGATCACGCTCGCCTGGAATCTGATCACCAAGGAATGGGGCATTTCCCCCGATCGGCTGACCGCGACCGTCTATCATACGGACGACGAGGCGTTCGATCTGTGGAAGAAGATTGCGGGCCTACCCGAAAGCCGCATCATCCGCATTCCGACCAAGGACAATTTCTGGGCGATGGGGGATAGCGGTCCATGCGGCCCCTGCTCCGAGATATTCTACGATCATGGCGATCATATTCCAGGTGGACCGCCGGGATCGCCGGACGAGGATGGCGATCGTTTCACCGAAATCTGGAATCTCGTCTTCATGCAATATGAGCAGGAAGCGAATGAGATTACCGGCAATCTGCCCCGGCCCAGCATCGATACCGGCATGGGGCTGGAGCGGATCGCCGCCGTGCTGCAGGGCGTCCACGACAATTACGAGACGGATACGTTCAAGGCGCTGATTACCGCCTCGGGCGAACTGACTCGCACCGCCACGGACGGCGCCAACAAGGCCTCGCATCGCGTAATTGCGGATCATCTGCGCACATCGGGCTTCCTTGTCGCGGACGGCGTTCTCCCCGCCAACGAAGGGCGCGGCTATGTGCTGCGCCGGATCATGCGCCGGGCGATGCGGCATGCGCATCTGCTGGGTGCGGCCGAGCCGCTGATGCACCGGTTGGTGCCATCGCTGATCGCGGAGATGGGCGTCGCCTATCCCGAACTCGTCCGCGCGCAGCCGCTGATCGAGGAGACGCTGAAGCTGGAGGAGACGCGCTTCCGCCAGACGCTCGCCAACGGCCTGCGCCTGCTGGACGAGGCGACAGGATTGATGGCGGAGGGCGATACGCTGTCGGGCGGCGTTGCCTTCAAGCTCTACGATACGTTCGGCTTCCCGTACGATCTGACAGAGGACGCGCTGCGGGCGCAGGGCTACAGCGTGGACCGCGCCGGCTTCGATGCGGCGATGGCCGAGCAGAAGGCCGCGGCCCGCGCCGCGTGGAAGGGTTCGGGCGACAAATCCTCCGATGAGATCTGGTTTGATATTGCTGAAGAGCAGGGCGGCACCGAATTTATTGGCTATGCGGGGCACGAAGGCGACGCGCAGGTGGTGGCGCTGGTCAAGGATGGCACGCGTGTCGAGCAGGCGGGCGAGGGCGACGAGATCGTCATCCTGACCAACCAGACGCCTTTTTACGGTGAGAGCGGTGGCCAGCAGGGTGATTCCGGCAAGGCGAGCAACGACAGCGGCTTCTCGGCCGAGATTGCCGACACGTCGAAGCCGCTGGGACGGCTCCACGCGCACAAGGCGACCGTGAAGGCCGGCTCGATCCGCGTGGGCGATGCCATTCATTTGGCCGTGGACATGGGCCGTCGTTCAAAGCTGCGTGCCAATCATTCGACGACGCATCTGCTGCATGCGGCACTCCGCCATCGGCTGGGCGGCCATGTTACGCAGAAGGGCAGTCTCGTTGCACCCGAGCGCCTGCGCTTCGATTTCTCGCATCCCAAGCCGCTGACGTCCGAGGACATCGCCGTCATCGAAGCGGAGGTGAACCGCCACATTCGGGAGAACGATGCCGTAACGACGCGCCTTATGACGCCTGACGAGGCGATAGCCGCGGGCGCGATGGCGCTGTTTGGCGAAAAATATGGCGATGAAGTGCGTGTGCTGTCGATGGGCAAGCACGTCCATGAAGGCGATCCTGCCGCCTGGTCGGTCGAATTGTGCGGCGGCACTCATGTCAACGCGCTGGGTGACATCGGTCTGTTCAAGATCGTGAGCGAGAGCGCGGTGTCGTCCGGCGTCCGCCGCATCGAGGCGCTGACGGGCGAGGCCGCGCGGCTCTGGCTCGTGCAGCGTGAAGAGCGTCTGCGGGAGGCCGCCAGCCTGCTTAAGGCCACGCCGGACGAAGTGCCGGCGCGGCTGGCCGCTCTGGTAGAGGATCGCCGCCGGCTGGAGCGCGAACTGGCCGATGCCAAAAAGGCGCTGGCGCTAGGCGGCGGTGGTCCGGCCAAGGCAGAAGCGGATACGCCGGAGATGTTGGCGAGCGGCGTGGCGTTCGTCGGCAAGATCATCGATGGTCTGGATCCGAAAAGCCTGCGCGGTCTGATCGACGAGCAGAAGAAGACGGTCGAATCAGGGATCGTGACGTTCGTGGGCGTAAGCGACGGGCGCGGCACGGTCGCGGTGGGCGTTACCGACGATCTCGTCGGCCGTTACAGTGCCGTGGAGTTGGTTCGGCTAGCCGTTACGGCGCTGGGTGGGCAAGGCGGTGGTGGCCGTCCCGATATGGCGCAAGGCGGTGGCCCCGACGGGGCGAAAGCGGCGGACGCTATTGGCGCGGTTAAAGCTGCGCTGACGGAAAAGGTCGCAGCCTGATCGATCATGATGACCGGCCCGCTAAGCAAACGGGCCGGTCAGAATATGGTCGGCCCAAGGCGGAACCGCGAATCAAGGTGCCCGCAGGCGGACTTGCCGTCAGGCTTTGGCGTTATTCTCTTCTTCTTCGTCGCGAAGTGCGCGGACAACCTCTGCGGCGAACCGCAGTTGTTCTTCGCCCTGCCACACTATGCCGTGTCGACTCAGCAATTCGGCGACATCCGATAGACGGCGCCCACCGGGAAAGGACACCGGGGCCGGCGTTACCTTGTCCACGTGGCGCCACGTGCGACGCTCGATAATGCTGAGAATACTTGGTGCGCTCACCCCGAAGCGGGCACCCAGCGTGCGAAGCGAAGGCTTCGATCCGCAAACCGGGCATTGCTCCTCGGCAAGCCGACGGATTTCCCGCACCTGAGCTTCGGAGAGCTTCGTGACCGGGCCGCGCCGCTCAGTCGGCTTCTTGGCTACAGCATCGTCTTCCATAGGTACCCCGCTTGCGTCCTTCGATTGTTCGCACAAATATGCCCCGATTCAAGCCGGGACGAAAAATTCGCTCCGCGGATGCAAATCGCAACTCCGTCAAAGCACCTTTCAAGCACGTACAATCGCCCAAAAATTCATGGATTCGGGGTCGATCTCGTAAAAATCGGCTACGCGACTTTTCCTCTGCTATGCCCGTTCTATGCCGCAAACATGATTAACGCGAGGTTAGTGCCGGCCCCGCTTTCCGGAATCGAGCCACCAGAATAGCCTCGTGTTCAAGCATGCGGATCAGACGCGCGAGGATCGTAGCCTATGCGCAGTATGGCTCCCCGAGTAGGATTCGAACCTACGGCCATTCGATTAACAGTCGAATGCTCTACCGCTGAGCTATCGGGGAACAACGGAGCGGCGCCTATATGGCGAGCCGGCGCGGCAGGCAAGCCTTCCGCGTCACTCGATAGCGAGAAAGCGCACGTTTGTCAGAAAGCGAACTGCTCCCGGGCGATCCGATCATCCAGTGCGTGTTCCGGATCGAACATCAACGTGAGTTGAGTCGTTCGATCAATCGACACGTCGATCCGGGCGACATCGCGCACTTCGCGCTGATCGGCGACGGCGCTTACCGGCCGCTTCACGGGGTCCAGGACCCGGAAGCTCACCCGCGTACGATCATGCAGGATTGCTCCGCGCCAGCGGCGCGGGCGGAAGGCGCTGATCGGAGTCAGCGCGATCAGCGAGCTATCCAGTGGCAGAATCGGCCCCTGGGCGGAGAGATTGTAGGCGGTCGATCCTACCGGCGTGGCAACCAGCACGCCGTCCGCTACCAGTTCTGGCAGGACGACGCGGCCATCGATCATCACTTCGATCCAAGCGGTCTGCCGGGTCTCGCGAAGCAAGGACACTTCGTTGATGGCGGGGATCGAAATGTTGGTGCCGTCCACCGTCACCGCGTCCATCCGCAGCGGCTGGACCTTGACGGTTTTGGCCCGCGCCAGCCGATTTTCTAGCAGATCGGCGCTGAATTCGTTCATCAGGAAACCGACCGTGCCAAGGTTCATCCCGAAAACGGGAAGGGCGCGGCGCCGATCCAGCATCTGGTGCAATACCTGCAACAGAAAGCCATCGCCGCCGAGCGCGACGATCACTTCCGCTTCGGCGATCGGCACCCATTCGTAACGCTGCTTCAGTTCCTCGGCGGCAGCCTGCGCGCCGGCCGTGGGTGATGTCGCCAAGGCGAGCCGGAGTTCGCCGCTCATCCGCCGGTGACGCTCATATGACGGCCGACCGCTGGGGCGGCGCCCCGCGATGCGATGTGAAAATCGTGGGCGAAGGGCTTGTTCACCAGAGCGTGATCCAGCGCGGCATCGATGCCGGCGCGGCCGCCATCCCGCCACGCCGCACGCAGATCCACCTTCCGTTCGCTGCCGAGGCACATGAAGAGTTCGCCCGATACGGTGAGCCGCACGCGATTGCAGGTTGCGCAAAAATTGTGGCTGAGGGGCGTGATAAGGCCGAGCTTCACGCCCAGTTCCTCCACCCGTACATAGCGGGCGGGGCCACCGGTGCGATCGGCCAACGGCGTTATCGTAAAGCGTTCGGACAGCTCTGACACGACGCCGTCCAGAGGCAGGAAGCGATCGACCCGATCCTCGTCGATCGCGCCCAGCGGCATCGTCTCGATCAAAGTAAGCTCATGGTCCCGTGCACCGCACCAGCGCAACATGGGCTCGATCTCGTCTTCGTTGATGCCCTTCAGCGCCACCATGTTAATCTTGATGGCGATGTCGGCGGCGCTCGCCGCTTCTATTCCGGAAAGCACTTTGGCAAGATCGCCCACGCGGGTGATGTGGCGGAAACGATCGGGATCGAGGCTGTCCAAGCTGACGTTGATCCGCCGAACGCCCGCTTCCCTCAGCGCGGCGGCGTGATCGCCCAGCCGGGTGCCGTTGGTGGTCAGCGTGAGTTCGTCCAGTCCATCGCCCAGCCTTATGCCGATCATACGCGCAAGCTCCGGCACGCCCCGCCGCACGAGCGGCTCGCCGCCCGTCAGGCGGATCCGCCGAACGCCGCGATCGATGAATGCGTCTGAGATTGCGGCGATTTCCTCGAGCGTCATCACCGCGCTGCGCGGGAGGAACGTCATTTCCTCCGCCATGCAATAGCGACAGCGCAAATCGCAGCGATCCGTCACGGAGATGCGGACATAGGTGATGTGCCGGCCGAACGCGTCGATCAAAGGCGGGGCGGCGTGCTCGATCACGTCCGGTAGCTAGGCTTGGTGAATGGCGGCGGCAAGGGTGTGTAGCGAAGCACGGCGTGCCGAAGCCTCTTCGCAGCGCGAACAGTGCTGTCAGCGGGGCGTTGCACGGCCCGCAATATGGCGCCATCGTCGGGCGGTGGCAGCGCAGGTAGCTCATCGATGATCGCGCTGGCGGGTATTGCCGTCATTCTCATCGGCTTCCTGCTCCGGCTACAGCCCTTGCTGGTCGTCGCGGTGGCGGCGGCGGTGACGGGGCTTGCTGCGGGGATGGCTCCGGTCGCCATTCTTGCCGCCTTCGGCAAGGCGTTCAACGCGAACCGCTACGTCACCGCTGTCTATGTCGTGCTGCCGCTGATCGGGCTGCTGGAGCGCGAAGGCCTGCAGGAGCGTGCGCGCGGATTGGTGGCCGGGATGCGGGGGCTGTCGCTGGGGCGATTGCTGACGGGCTATATGCTGTTGCGCCAGCTTTCGGCTGGCCTCGGCCTCACGTCGATCGCGGGGCATCCACAGACGGTGCGCCCGCTGGTGGCGCCGATGGCCGAAGCGGCCGCGGACCCGGAAGGCACCATGCCGGAGCCGGAGCGCGAGACGGTGCGCGCGCTGGCCGCTGCGACGGACAATATCGGCCTCTTCTTTGGGGAAGACGTGTTCATCGCCATCGGATCTATCTTGCTGATGAAGGGCTTTCTGGAGCAATTCGGGATCATTATCGAGCCTCTGGCCTTGTCGATCTGGGCCATTCCGACGGCAATCTGCGCCTTCCTGATTCATGGCGGGCGGCTGATGCTGATCGATCGCAAACGGCGCGCGCGATGATCGGCACGAACCTGCCTTATACCGCTGCAGGCGCGATGTTTGCTGCTTTCGCCGTCTGGTCGCTGGCGCGGCGCCGCTGGCCGAACGGCGTCACCTGGGGGCTGCTGGCGGTGAGCTTCCTTGGCGGAGACAGGCTGGGCGATGTCGGCAACGGGATTCTGGTCCTAGGGATCGTCGTCGCCGCTACCTTCGGTCTGCGGCCGCCTAGCGTTCCAGCGGCGGGCGGCGAAATACGCGCTCTGTCGGCCGTCCGGTACGGTAACCGCCTGTTCCTGCCAGCGCTGGCAGTGCCCGCGATCACGCTGGGCGGGACGTTCCTGTTCAAAGCGGTGCCGACGCTCGTCGATCCCAAGCAGGCGACGTTGGTGGCGCTCACCGTCGCCGCCTTGGCGGCGCTCGGACTGGCGGCATGGTTGTTCCGTCCGCCGGCAAGCGCGCCGATCGAGGAAGGCGTGCGGCTTATGGACGCGGTAGGCTGGGCGGCGATCCTGCCCCAGATGCTGGCGGCGCTCGGCGCTCTATTCGCGGCGGCTGGGTTGGGCGAAACGATGAGCGGCCTGCTCGGCGCGCTTATCCCGGGCCAAAGCCTGATACCGGCCGTACTCGTCTATGCGGGTGGGATGGCGCTGCTCACGATCGCGATGGGTAATGCCTTTGCCGCCTTCCCGGTCATGATGGCGGCGATCGGGCTGCCGCTGCTGATCCACGCGCATAACGGCCACCCGGCGGCGGTCGCGTCTCTGGGCATGCTCGCCGGCTTCTGCGGTACGCTGTTGACCCCAATGGCGGCCAATTTCAACATCGTACCGGTTGGGCTTCTCAATCTTTCCGATCGATATGCGGTGATCCGCGCACAGGCGCCGACGGCGATCCTCGTCTGGATCGCCAATCTCGCCATCCTCTATCTACTGGCTTTTCCATGACACGATTGACGCCCGAACGGGCGGCCGGCTTTGCCCGCCTGACGCTTGGCCACATTGGCCGGGAATATCCCTACAAGCTCGATCATGTCCTGCTGGGGGATGCGGATGCGGTGCCGCCGCGCCGGCTTCACGCGATCTTTCACGGCAGCTTCGATTGGCACAGTTGCGTCCACGGCTGGTGGCAACTGCTGACGATCGCGCGCCTCTACCCCGATCTGCCGGAAGCCGGCGTCATCGCCGCGCGGGCCGATACGATGCTGGTGCCCGACAAGGTCGCCGGCGAACTGGCCTATCTCGATCGTCCTTTGTCGGCCGGATTCGAACGGACCTATGGCTGGGCCTGGTTGCTGGCCCTGCATGAGGAGGCGGCGCGCCATCCAGCGCCCTGGGGCGCCGCGCTGGCGCCGCTGGCACATGCCTTCGCCGAACGCTTCAGGAGCTATCTTCCGAAGCTCACCTATCCGCTACGTGTCGGCACGCACGGCAACAGTGCCTTCGCGCTGATCCACGCTTCGCGATGGGCGCGCACGCACGATCGTGAATTGCTGGCGCTGATCCGGGCCAAGGCGGAGGACTGGTATGCCGAGGATGCCGGCGCGCAGGCCTGGGAGCCGTCTGGCGACGAATTCCTGTCGGGCACGTTATGCGAAGCGCTGGCAATGGCCGAACTGCTGGAACCGCCGCCATTCCGCCGCTGGTTCGATTCGTTTCTGCCGGATCTAGCGGCGGGCAGGCCTAAAAGCTTGTTCCAGCCCGCCTTCGTATCCGATCGCACCGACGGGAAGATCGCGCATCTGGATGGGCTAAACCTGAGCCGCGCGTGGTGCTGGCGCTCGATAGCCGCACGGCTGGGGCCGACCCATCCGGCCTATGCCACGGCAATCAGTGCGGCCGAGCAGCACCTTGCCGCTGCGCTACCTCACCTTGCCGATGATTATGCGGGCGAGCATTGGCTTGCGACGTTCGCTTTGCTCGCTCTGACTACCTGAACCCAGCACGCCGGTCGATCGCCTTACTTCGGCAGATCGGGTTCGAGCAGCCGGTGCATGTGGACAATTACGTAGCGCATCTCGGCATCGTCCACCGATCGTTGCGCAGCACCCCGCCACGCTTTCTCCGCCGAGCTGTAGTCGGGATAGAAGCCGACGACATCCAGCGCCGAAAGATCGGTGAATTCCAGCACGCGAGGATCTTTGACCCTGCCGCCAAAAACGAGATGAAGTTTGCTCAAAGCCGGAACCCTTCCTTAGCCGCGCGCCTTCATCCGCTTGATAAGCGCGTCGAACCCTTCGCGCTGGATGACGCTGTCGAAATCGGCTGCCTGCGCCATCGCCACGTTGATGCCTGCTACCCGTAGATTGGCAACCTTCCAAGCCCCGCCGACCTGCAGGACAGACCATATAGCTGGGATCGGCTGACGGCCGGGCCGGATTACTTGCGTCATCACATCGACACCGCCGCCGGCCGGCTGGGTGCGGACCACCTTCACCGTCGCATCGGCATAATCGAACAGGCGATCGGCATAGGTGCCGACGATGTAGGTGGGCAGCGCCTGCTTGTAGGCGGTGCGCTGGGCGGGCGTGATGGTCGGCAGCCAACGGCGGATCAGCCGATCGCCGATCTGATCGACGGCGACATTGCTTGATAACAGCGTCCGGAACTGCCCTTTGGCGGCAACCTTGTTGCCCGTCCGCATAGCCGCGAAGCCGTCCGTCGTCAGCGTCTGCACCAGCCGCTGGGGATCGGAGGCGTCGACCGCTGCCTGAGCCGCTCCGGCGGCAAGCGGCGTGGCTAGGCCGGCAAAGGTAACGGCAAGTGCGGTCAGGAGCGAGCGGGTAGCAGGCATGGGTAATCTCTCGATTGATTGTTCGAATGGACGTGTTCGATCTTCCTAACGATCCTGCCGTGAACGTGAGCCGAATGGGGCCCCGCTCAGGGCGCGAAAGGATCGCAGTCCTCTAGCGCGCCGGAACATCTCCCGGTGCGTTGGAAGCGGAAGCGTGTCCGGGGCTAGCCGGACACCTTGTTGCGGCCTGCGGCAAAGGCTGCGGTCCCGGCAGCGGTTGCGGCTTTGGCAGCCTCGCTGAACAGGCCAGTCACCTGATTGCGCAGCGCATCCTTGTCGAGGGCCGTACCCTTCAGTGCATCGGTTCCAGCCTCACGCCCCGCCGCAATGGCCGCCGAAGCCGCTGCCGCCAGCTTATCACCCAGCGGCGCAAGCAGAGCCTTCTCGCCCTCGCCGCGTGGGATCAGCGCGCCGGCCGCAGCGCCAAGCGCAATGCCGCCAAGCAATGCCGCCAGAGGATTACTCTCGAGCGCGGAGACGGTATTTTCCAGAGCGCCGGACGCCTTGTCCAGGGCCGCTTCATAGGCAGTCGTCACCTTGGTGCCGATCGGCTCATGGACGGGCTTTGCGGGCTTGGTCTTGTCGCTCTTGCTCATGAGGGGTCTCCTGCGTTTTCGGATGCGCGACGCCAAAAGAGGCGCGCGCCGATAAGGGCGGTAATGCTGGCCACGGCGGCGGATGCTGCGATCGGGCGGCGGCGCGCGGCGGCCACGGCATCGTCCGCCAGGTCTTCGCCTTTGCGCTTTATGCCGTCGATCGCATCGCTGGCGAGGCTGGAGGGGCGGAGCCGGGCCTGCAACTCGCGGATCGTTGCCTGCAATTCGGCCCGTGCGGCCACGGCGCGGGCGCGGGCTGCGGCGAGTTCGGGGTCGTTCATGTCGCGCTGTCTCGGGTCATTTCGCCATGTCCATGAAACGGCGGGCGGCCAGCCAGCCAAGTATCCCGGCGATCAGCAACGCGATTACCGCCGCCAGGGCCAAGCCACCGGCGACGCCCAGCCAGATGGAGAGCGCCATGCCTAATGCAGCGACCAAAATGACGACGGCGGCATTGACCAGAATCAGCGCAACGATGATTAACGCCGCGCCGATCTTGGCGGCACCAGCCCAGGCTGCGACCGTCTTGCGGATGAGCGCTACCTCCGCCTGCGCGAACGCCTTGCCGCTGTCGATCAGCCGCGCGAGCAATTCGCGCAAAGATGCTTCGTGAGTTCCTCGCACCTCGATCTTCAGGCCGCAGGCTTGTCTTTGTCGGCTGCCGCATTCGCCGTTTCCATCCCGGCCTTGGCGAGCCGTGCGATCACGAAGCCCAACGCCGCCGCCGTACCCACCGCGACGGCCGGCGCCTTGGCGACCAACTCACGTGCATCGTTAAACAGATCATCGACGTCCTTGTCCTTCAACGCATCGTTGAAGGATGCGAGGCCTTCGGCGGCCCGGCGCGCATAATCGCCATATTGGCTGCCTACCTTGGAATCGACCTGCGAGGCGGTATCGTTGATCATGCGTACGAAATCGTCGAGCGCGCCGGTCGTGCGATCCTTGCCAAGGACGGCATATTCGCGGGCACGATCGTAGCTCTGGGCCTTCACTTCATCGAACTTGTCGAACAGCGCGCCGCGACCGCCCGAAGCTGAGGCGGTTCCGGCATCCTTGTCTGCGGTGCCTGCGTCGTCACTCGTCGTTCCGCCAGTGCTTGTGCTGTCGTCGTCGAACGAACTTGCGCCATTGATGATGTGATCGGTGCCTTCCGGCAGGGGCTGTTCGGCAGCGGCCATCAGCGTGTCTCCTTCAGATTCCCGGTTTCAACACATGGCCGCGCGGCGGCGTTCCATGTCGGCACCGTTATATTGCCCTTTTCGGGAGCGCCCGATAGAGCCCGGCCCAGCTTTCCCAACGCCGAAGGAACCGCACATGACCGCGATCGTCGATGTCCACGCGCGCACCGTGATCGATAGCCGGGGCAATCCCACGGTAGAGGTGGATGTGACGCTGGAGGATGGCAGCTTCGGCCGCGCCGCCGTGCCGTCGGGCGCGTCCACCGGTGCGCGCGAAGCAGTGGAAAAGCGGGACGGCGACAAGAGCCGCTGGCTCGGCAAGGGCGTCGATGACGCGGTCGATGCCGTCAATGGCGAGATCGCCGAAGCGGTCGAAGGTCTCGAAGCCGAGGATCAGGGCGAGATCGACGGCATCATGATCGAGCTGGACGGCACGGACAACAAGTCCCGCCTGGGCGCCAATGGGATCCTCGGCGTCTCGATGGCGGTCGCGAAGGCGGCGGCAGAGGCGCGCGGGCTGCCGCTGTATCGCTACATCGGCGGTGTCGCCGCGCACGTGCTGCCCACTCCGATGATGAACATCATCAACGGTGGCGCCCATGCCGACAATCCAATCGATTTCCAGGAATTCATGATCATGCCGCTCGGGGCTGAGAGCCTGTTCGAGGCGGTGCGCTGCGGTGCCGAGATCTTTCACACGCTGAAGAAGGAACTGCATAACAAGGGGCTAGCGACGGCGGTGGGCGACGAGGGTGGCTTCGCGCCGAATCTCGCAAGCCCGAAGGCCGCGCTCGATTTCATCATGCAATCGATCGAGAAGGCCGGCTACGCGCCGGGCGAAGATGTCGCGATCGCTCTGGACTGCGCGGCGAGCGAATTTTTCAAGGGCGGCCTCTATGATCTGGCGGGCGAGGGGCGGAAGCTCTCCTCCGCCGAAATGGTCGATTATCTGGCCGAACTCGCCGCCGCTTATCCGATCGTCTCGATCGAGGACGGCATGGCCGAGGATGATTGGGAAGGCTGGAAGATCCTGACCGACAAGCTCGGCCACAAGGTCCAGCTGGTCGGCGACGATCTGTTCGTCACCAACCCCTCGATTCTGGAAGAGGGCATCGAAAAGGGCCTCGCCAATTCGCTGCTCGTGAAGGTCAACCAGATCGGCACGCTCAGCGAGACGCTGGCCGCCGTCAGCATGGCGCAACGGGCCGGCTACACCGCCGTCATGTCGCACCGTTCGGGCGAGACCGAGGATTATACGATTGCCGATCTCGCCGTCGCCACCAATTGCGGGCAGATCAAGACGGGCAGCCTCGCCCGATCCGATCGGCTCGCCAAGTACAACCAGCTCATCCGCATTGAGGAAGAGCTGGGCGCGATCGGCCGCTATGCCGGTCGCAGCGCGCTGAAGATCTGACGGGCCGGGCGGGCCGCGCCGCGCGCGGCCTGCCGGCAGGCAAGCCAAACTGTGCCCCCATTAAGCCGCAATTCATTGTGGGCCTCGCTGGCTGCTCTATCCTCACGGCTCCTTGGTTGGAGTCGCCACGATGATGTTCGAAGAGGATTTGCGCCGTCAGCCGGCCTGTCTGATCGTTCCGGGCCTCGGCAATTCAGGGCCGGCTCATTGGCAGACTATCTGGGAGCAGGAGCGTGCCGATTGCACGCGCGTGGAACTGGGCTGCTGGGATGCGCCCGTTCGCAACGTTTGGATCGGGCGGGTCGATCAGGCGGTGCGTGAGGCAGGAGGCCCAGTCATCCTCGTCGCGCACAGCCTGGGCTGTATTGCGGTCGCTTGGTGGGCGGGGCTGCTGGGACAGGATGTGACAAGTCGCGTCGCCGGGGCGTTGCTCGTAGCTCCGCCGGATGTCGATCGTGCCGATTCGCCGGAGGTCATCACCCGGTTCGCGCCTGCCCCGATGGCACCATTGCCGTTCCCGGCGCTTGTCGTGGGATCGAACAACGATCCTTATTGCCGCGCCGAACGCGCTCGGGAGATGGCGACGGCATGGCTCGCCGATCTCGTCGTGCTGGATGATGTCGGCCATATCAACGCGGCGTCCGGCCTCGGGCGTTGGAGCGAAGGGCAGGCCTTGCTGGATCGCCTGATGGAAGGGGATGTCCGTCGTCGCGTCACCGCACCCGCGCCGATTGTCCCGGCTGCTCTGCCCAAACACGCAACGATGCGCTGATCATATCCGAGCCGATCACGCATTATTGGTCTGATGTCGTGTAGTTGCCGGTATTTGTCGACAATATGCATAAACCGAACAGATCGTTAACATGCTGACCTGAGTTCATGCATTCCGACGGATCAAGTTTACGCGCGCCCCTCAAAGGCGTCCGCCTGTCGCAGTCAAGCGAGTTAGTTTGGCGGATTGCGAATTTCGAACTTGCGCCGAAAAACTACCGGTGACACTATCCGTTGTGTCGACGCTACCAAGCGGGCACACCAGATTGAGATCATCCGGGGCGATCACCATATCGAATCCGGCCTCCGTTCTTGCGAAAGCAGGGGCGTGCGCGATTGCGTGTCTCGTCAGTTGTGTCCGTCGGTGTAGAAAGGGGCATCTGCCCTGAGTCGAACGTATAGAGAACGGCGGGGGTGGGGCGATGGATCTTCTGAGCGGTAGCGAAGGACAAGTGAACGACATGGCGACCCTGCTCGAGCCCGAGGCCAAAACGGCCGATCGCGGCGCCCGGCCCTATCCGCTCGACGTCGACCACAGCCGTGACGCGCTCCTCACCGATTTCGGCAAGGAAACGCTGAAGGACCGCTATCTGCTGCCCGGCGAAGGCTATCAGGATCTGTTCGTGCGCGTAGCCTCCGCGTATGCGGACGATGCCGCCCATGCCCAGCGCATCTACGATTATATCTCGAAGCTGTGGTTCATGCCGGCGACGCCCGTTCTCTCAAATGGCGGCACCGGGCGCGGCCTGCCGATTTCGTGCTTCCTCAATTCGGTGGACGACAGCCTCAACGGCATCGTCGATACTTGGAACGAGAATGTGTGGCTGGCCTCGCGCGGCGGCGGCATCGGCACCTATTGGGGCCAGGTGCGCGGCATCGGCGAGCCGGTTGGCCTGAACGGCAAGACCAGCGGCATCATCCCGTTCGTACGTGTGATGGATTCACTTACGTTGGCGATCAGCCAGGGCTCGCTGCGGCGCGGCTCGGCGGCGGTATATCTGGATGTTTCGCATCCGGAGATCGAGGAATTCCTCGAAATCCGTAAGCCTTCGGGTGACTTCAACCGCAAGGCGCTCAACCTGCATCACGGCGTGCTGCTGACGGACGAGTTCATGGAAGCCGTGCGCAACGGCGCGAGCTTCGATCTCAAAAGCCCGAAGGACGGATCCAAGCGCGGCGAAGTCGATGCGCGCTCGCTCTTCCAGAAACTTGTCGAAACGCGGCTGGCGACGGGCGAGCCCTATATCGTGTTCCAGGACACGGTGAACCGCGCCATGCCCAAGTTCCAGCGGGATGCGGGGCTGAAGGTCTCCACCTCCAACCTCTGCTGCGAAATCACCTTGCCCACCGGGCGGGACCAGAACGGCAAGGATCGCACCGCCGTCTGCTGCCTTTCGAGCGTCAATCTCGAGACGTGGGATCAGTGGAGCGGCGACAAGCGCTTTGTGGAAGACGTGATGCGCTTCCTGGATAACGTGCTGGACGATTTCATCGCCCGTGCCGAACCTGGCATGGAGCGCGCGGCCTATTCGGCCGGGCGTGAGCGCTCGATCGGTTTGGGGGTGATGGGTTTCCATTCCTTCCTGCAGGCCCGCAATCTTCCCTTCGAAGGCGCGATGGCAAAGAGCTGGAACCTGCGCATCTTCAAGCACCTCCAGGCGCAGGCCAACGAAGCGTCGATGGCGCTGGCGGCAGAACGCGGGCCATGTCCCGATGCGGCGGACATGGGCGTGATGGAGCGTTTCAGCTGCAAGACCGCGATCGCACCGACCGCGTCGATCTCGATCATCTGCGGCGGCACGTCCGCCTGCATCGAGCCGATCCCGGCCAACATCTATACGCACAAGACGCTGTCCGGCAGTTTCTCGATCAAGAATCCGTATCTGGAAAAGCTGCTGGCCGAGAAATCCAAGAATTCGGATGCGGTGTGGAATTCGATTCTCGAGAAAGGCGGCTCCGTTCAGCATCTCGATTTCCTCACCCCCGAGGAAAAGGATACGTTCAAGACCAGCTTCGAGATCGATCAGCGCTGGCTGCTGGAGCTTGCCGGCGATCGCGCGCCGTTTATCGATCAGGCGCAGTCGCTGAACCTGTTCATCCCGGCCGACGTGGAAAAGTGGGATCTGTTGATGCTTCACTTCCGGGCATGGGAATTGGGCATCAAATCGCTTTATTATCTGCGTTCGAAATCGATCCAGCGCGCCGGATTCGCCGGCGGCGTGGAGGCCGACAATACGCCTGACCTCAAGCAGATCGAGCTTGAAGCTAAGGATTATGACGAGTGCCTTGCCTGCCAGTGATCCAGAAAACCATTGGTGTGGATTAAGCCGCGCTCCGGCCGGTGATCTCCAATCACCGGCCAGCCTCATTATATCGTTGTCGATGATTTACGCGTTCGTCTGTTATCGACCTCGTCGTTTGCCGGTGGTCAGCGCACTGCAGCACTTCCGTCGCGAGATCGGTTAGCCGGACGCGCTATCCTGATCGATTGCGGCAAAATCGAGCTTTTATCGGCGGATAGCGAGGGCGGCAATCTGTGGTGACACCCTCAACAAGAGACTGTTCGTCGCTGTCGGCCCGTGTAATGTTGTGTTAACCTCAACAATCCGAGTTCATCGGCCACACATGGGCCCAAGGACAACTTCAACCGCCTCAGACCGCCCCATGACACTCGCTAAAGCAGGGTTGGTCGGCGTTCTCTATTTCTGTTCGGCCGTGTTTTCGCTAGTGCTGAGCCACGGTCCATATGGATTCGTGCCGCTCTGGCCGGCCAATGCGGTCCTGCTCGCGCTCGTATCGCGAGGCGATAGCCGATCCCGGCACTATCTGTTGGCCGGAATGATCGCCAGCCTCGCGGCCAATCGCTGGGCCGGCGGCGCGTGGCTGCCGTGCCTGGGCTTCACCTTCGCCAACATGATCGAGCCGTTGTTGGCCCGCTATCTCCTGTGCCGCGTGTTCCCACGAACCCATTTCTCATTCGCATCCGGCCGTGATCTCGGGTGGTTCTGCGGGATCGCGGCCGTGGCGGCGCTGGCCAGCGGTTCGATCGCTGCCCTGTTCGCACGCGGCGATTATTCCGCGTTCTTCATCTCGTGGTTCTTCGCCGATCTTCTCGGGATGCTCATCGTCACGCCGATCGCGCGCCTGACGGTGGATTTTGCGGCCAAGGGAGCGTGGCGGCGATTGGTATTGTCTCCAGGACAAGCGATCGAAGCGGTCTTGCTCCTTTTGACGGTGGCAGTCGTCTCGCTCGCGGTGTTCCTTCAGACGATCTATCCCCTCTTGTTCCTGCCGCTCGCGGCGATGATGGCGGCAGTGGTTCGTCTGGGCACCGTCGGCGCCTCGATCAGCGTTCTCATCATTGCAGTTATCGCTTCGGTAACGACGCGCCTTGGCACTGGCCCGGTCGTGATGATGGCGGCCGGGCGCCTGCAGGAGGCGATCTTCATCCAGGTCTATCTGCTGGTCATCTATGCCGCTGCCCTGCCGACGGCAGCCTTGTTCGGCGCGCAGCGCCGGCTCGTGAAGGAGTTGCGCGAGAATGTTCGCCTATTGAACCTTGCCGAATCGGTCGCGCAGATCGGTCATTGGCGGTTTTCCATGAAATCGGGGCAGGCGAGTTGGTCGGACGAGACGTTCCGCATCTACGGTATGCCTGTCGGCGGCCCGCCATCGACTGAAGAGTTGATCGACGCCTATATCGAGGAGGATCGCGAACAGGTCCGCGCCGCCTTTGAAAATGCCGTCCGTGATGGTCTGCCTTACGAAATCCGCGCTCGGATAAGAAGGCGAGACGATCGGGCGATCCGCGACGTGGTCTCGCGGGCCAACGTCGATCTCGGTTCGGATGGTGAGATCTTGGCCGTCTTCGGCGTCGTTCAGGACGTTACCGTCCAGACCGAGCATGAGCGGATGCTGACCCGCGCGCGTATTGATGCGGAAATAGTGGCTGCCGCAGCGCGACTCGCGTCAGAGACCGATCCGCTTACTGGTTTGCCTAACCGCCGTCAGCTGCTGGTCGTGTTGGAGCGGGCCCGTGAGCAGGCACATGAGTTACACCAGCCACTGTCGGTCGCCATTCTCGATATCGATCATTTCAAACGCGTCAACGATACCTATGGGCATGCCGTCGGCGATCTCGTCCTGCAGCGTATTTCCCAGGCAGCAGTTTCAGCTCTTCGCGGGACGGACATGATCGGCCGCTTCGGCGGGGAAGAGTTCATCATCGTCCTGCCGAACGCTCCGCTGGCGGTGGCGGAAATGGTGGCCGACCGGGTCCGTGCCGCGATTGAGGCCGATACGGTCGACAGCTTCGGCGATTGGCCGAACGTTACCGCCAGCATCGGCATCGCTAGCTGGCAACTGGACGAGACGATGACGGCTCTGCTCCAGCGGGCCGACCAGGCGCTCTACGATGCCAAGAGAGCGGGAAGAAACCGGGTATGCACCGCGCCGCCCTGGGCCGAGGCGGGATGAAGCCGCGTTTCGCTCAGTTCGGATCGATGGCGAACAATGTGACGCCGCGATATTTCTCATTGGCGGGATCGAAGACGCTCTGGGGCTGAAACGACCGGTCGGCAACGGCCAGATCCTGCAATCCGGCCAGCTTGAACGTGCCGAGCTTTACTTCGCGTGGGGGCTGCCCGTCACGCTCGATCGTCACCGCGTCGATGTAGAGCTCGTCATGACGCGTATAGAGGATATGCGGCGCCAGGCGGACCTGCGTGCGATTGTACGTAGCCTCGACGCATTGCTTCAGCGCGATGGCTTGGAGGACAAGAGCGTTTTGCGACATCAGGGGTCATTACTCCGTCGAGGGCACGTATTTCAAGGAGCCCTTGTGCGGCGCAACATAAAGATGCGGTGAATAGTGAATATTTGAGAGGCTGGGTGGTGGCACATCCAGGCCGTTCCGAGTGTTATGATCGGGAAGGGAGGCCAACAATGCTCGAACATATCCCTGGCTGGCTTGGCGGATTTCTCAGCAATATACGGGCGGGCCATTCGAAGCTCATCATCGTCGATCCGGCGCTTTCGCTCGGCGACGCGACGATCGATCTATCGAGTCCGGCTTTTTCGTCCGGCGCGCGCCTGCCGGAACGGTTTACGGCGGACGGCGCCGGTGTCTCCCCTCCGCTGGTGTGGGGCGATGTGCCGCCCGGGACGGCGAGTCTCGCGCTCATTGTGGAGGATCCGGACGCGCCGCTGACCCATCCACTGACACATGCGATCGTCTGGGGCTTGGCGCCGACGGAGCGGCGGCTGGAAGAAGGCGCGATCCTTGCGGACAGTGACGGAGACCTGGGTGGCCACGACGTCGGCCGCAATTCATATCTGCGCGAAGGCTGGCTGCCGCCTGATCCACCGACTGGCCATGGCAGCCACGATTATGTCTTCCAGCTCTTCGCTCTTTCGGAAACGCCGGAGATTGGTTCCAATCCTGGGCGCTCGGCGTTCCTTCGCGCGATCGAAGGGCGCGTGCTCGGTGCCGGGCTGCTCGTGGGCACCTATTCGCGGGGTGAGCAGGAGCCGATCCGCGGCGCTGGCCCGATCGGATTGGCGCCCGCCTGACAGGATCTCAAACGATGTGCCGTGCCCGCTTCAATGCGGGTGCGGCTTATCGAACGGTCTTCAGCCGATCGCCGGGCCCGTGAAATTGTCCGCATAGGCCTGGATCTTGATCGTCCGCCCGCTTGCGATGCCGCTGACGTGATAGGACAGGCCATTGCGCTCGGCATAAGCCTTGGCCGCTTCCAGTGTCGCGAAGCTCAGGCGGACCTGTTCGCGCGTGTCGCCGGATCCCGCCCAGCCCGTCAGTGGATCGGCGCGCTTGGCCTCCGCCGGCTCATATTCCAAGATCCAGGCGCCTTCGTGGGCGCGACCGGACTGCATGCTGCTCTTCACGCGGGGGTGGATGCGGGCTTCGACCATATGACAAGCCCTATCGCGCCGCGTGGCATCGTCAAGAGGGGGATCGGCCGCCAGACGCCCGCTTGGTCCGCAGGGTCGGCGATGCCGCGGCGGGATCTTCGGGCCAGGGATGACGGGGATAGCGCCCGCGCATTTCCCTGGCGACGGCCGCCCAACTACCGGCCCAGAAGCCGGGCAGATCCTGGGTCGTCTGGATTGGCCGTCCGGCAGGTGAGGTGAGGCGCAGCGACAGCGGTGACGCGCCGATCATCGGATGGCTGGCGAGGCCGAACACTTCCTGTACGCGCAGTTCCACTGCCGGACCGCCCTCGGACGCATAGTCGATCGAATGACGGTTCCCGAGCGGCGAGGTAAAATGGCTTGGCGCGGCGCTATCCAGTGCCCGCTTCCCATCCCAACCGAGAAGCGCCTCGATCGCCTCCGTCAGCGCTGCGGGGGGCACGTCTGCCAATCGTCGCCGGTTCGTCACGAGCTGCGGCAACCATTCGTCCAGCCGTTCTACCAGCGCCGCGTCCGATAGATCGACGGCCGCGCCCGCATAAGCAGCACGCTGACGGAGGGCGATCGCAGCCGGGGGCCAGGGGAGAAGCGCGATGCCGCCGTCCCGCACGGCCGCCGCCAGCGCTGCTTTCACCTCATCCCGATCGGGATCGGGATCGACGCCGCCGGACAGGCGGACGGCGCCCAGCCGCCTTTCGCGCGTCGCTACGATCCCACCCGTGCCCTTGTCGAACCGTACTTCGCGGCGGAGCGCTACCTGGTCGGCGAACAGGGCCTCTATTCGCTCTTGGTCGATGGGAGCGGCTGAGAGGATGCGCGCGCCGGAAGCGGCGCCTTGCGTCTCCGCCACTGCCAGCCAGTCGGCCGATGCCAGTGAGGATGTGGGATCCAGCCGAAAGCCCCGGCCGCCCGCAGACAGCCAGTCCGCCCCGTCATTGCCGCGCCGCCGGGCGATCCGATCCGGAAAGGCGAGGGCGATACAGGCGCCGACATCGCCGTCTTCTGGGCTGCCAGAGGCGGCGGCCGCAAGGCGCTGCCACCGCTCGGCCAGCTTTCGCGCACCGTCGGCGCGCGGCCCCCGCTCGCTGCGCCAGCGCCGCAGCCGCACCTCGATATCGGGATCGTTACCGCCCAGCCCCTGTTCGGACAGCAGCACTGCCACGTCGGCAGCCGTCCGCCCGAGCCCAGCCTCGCCGGCCCTAACCAGCATATGGCCGAGTCGTGGCCCCACCGGCAGCGTCGCCACGCGCTTGCCGTGCGGAGTCGGGCGCCCAGCCGCATCGATCAGACCGAAGCCTGCGAGCCGCCTGCCGGCTTCGGCCACGGCGGCTGCAGGTGGGGGATCGATCCAGCGCAGACTCGCCGGATCGGTCACGCCCCAAAGTCCGCAAGCCAGCAGCAGGCCGGAGAGATCCGCTTCCAGCATCTCCGGAGGATCGTGGGCGGGGAAGCCGGCCGTCGCCGCCTGCTCCCACAGGCGATAGACCGTGCCCTGCCCCTGCCGCCCGGCGCGGCCGGCGCGCTGCGTGGCCGCTGCCCGGCTGACTCGCTCCGTCACCAGCCGGGTCAGGCCTGCCGCGCGATCATAGCGCGGGCGCCGAGCCAGCCCTGAATCGATTACCACGCGCACGCCGTCGATCGTGAGGCTGGTCTCCGCGATCGCTGTGGAGAGGACCAGCTTGCGGCGGCCATCCCTCTCGGGAGAGATCGCCAACCGCTGCGCGGCCGGATCGGCGCTGCCGGAAAGAAGGTGCAGCGAGATATCGGCCGGCAGATCGCCCAGCCGTTCGGCCGTGCGTCGCAGCTCGGCGACGCCGGGCAGGAAAGCGAGGATGCCGCCATCCCGATCCGCCAGAGCGCGCCGGATCGCGCCCGCCATATCCTCTTCGATCCGGTCGCCCGATCGGCCGACATAAATATGCTCGATCGGAAAGCTCCGGCCCACGCTTTCGATAATCGGCGCGCCGGACAGCAATCGCGAGAAGCGCTCGCCTTCCAGCGTCGCCGACATCGCCACGATCCGCAAATCCGGCCGCAGCGCCTGCTGCGCATCGACGGCAAGGGCCAGGCCGAAATCGCTGTCTAGGCTGCGTTCGTGAACCTCGTCGAACAATACCGCCGATATGCCGGACAGCTCCGGATCGTTCTGGATCATCTGCACGAATATGCCCTGCGTGATCGCCAGCACCCGCGTCGCTGCGCTTTGCTTGCTATCGAGTCGCGTCGCATAGCCGATCCGCCTGCCGACGGCCTCGTCCGCGTTCGCCGCGATCCTCTCCGCCGCCGCCCGCACGGCCAGCCGGCGCGGGCCGAGCAGCAGCACGCGCCCCGCACACCACGGCCGATCGATCAGGGCAGGCGCCACCGCCGTCGTCTTGCCCGCACCGGGCGGCGCCACCAGCACCGCATTCGGCCCCGCATCCAGCGCAGCGAGCAGATCGGGCAGTACGGACAGGATCGGCAGATCGGCCATCGCCCCCTTTAGGCGAGTCTGGCGCCGCTTTGGAATGCCATGCACGCCGGAGCGGCGGAGGGTGGCTTGCCGCCTTCCGACATCCTCTAATAAGATTGCGGGCCGATCAGGTTGCCGCCGCGATGCGGGGAGACGGCCCGTCCAGCAGCATGAACGCGTCGTTGAAGTCGCCCGTCGATACCAGCTTATCCCAGTCGTGGACGGTGACTTTCCCCGATGCGGTCGTCAAAATCGACCGCGTCCTGAGTTCCTTCAAGGTGCGGTTGATATGGACGTTCGTCAGCCCGGTCGCATTTCCAAGGTCAGTCTGGGTTGCGGGAAGCGCGAACGAATTCCTGTCCCCTTGTCCCGCCCGCTCGCACCGTATCGCCATTTCGCAAAACAGATGTGAAAGGCGGGTCACGGCGTCTCGCCTGCCGACATTGACGACCCATTCCGAGAAGATTGATCCATCTGCGACACAGTCCCGCCAAAAGGCTTCGGCCAGGCCGGGATGCTGCGCGGCGAGGCGGCGAAGATCCGCATGTCGCACGTGCAGGATCGTCGTGCCCGTAAGTGCCGCCAGCCCCCAACCGGCCTTGGGACTCACAACGGACGGGAGGTCTGCCATGTCTCCCGGAATGTACAGGCAGGTGATCTGTCGTTCGCCGTTCGAGCTCTGCCCGAAGCGGCCGACGAGCCCCTTCATGACGAGGCACGAGCGATCGACCTGCTCTCCTTGCTGGACAAAGTCCGTATGCGCGGGAAAGTCCGTTACGTGCCCCGGCAAACCAAGAACGGCGCTCTGTTCCTCTCCAATCAGTACCGAGCGTGAAGAGAGGCGGTTCACGAATTGCTCGAGGGCGGAGTGTCGCGTGGGAAACATGGTATGGAACTCCGGCCGAAAGGCGGGAGCGCACAGGTCTCGCAGCCATCGGCGCCCGAAGGGTCGTTGCCGATGATGGGGCCCGGTACCATGGTTAAGCGGGTGTGCCTAATCCTGATGCCGGGATCTGAAGTAAGTTATTCGAAAGTGGTCAGTTTCGGGGAAGCTCTGCACGAGGTGGATGGCTTGCCGGCAGGCGCCGGAGCCTAATGGTCCCAAGCGGCTCGGAGGCGGCATCGATCGCCAGGGCGTTGAGATGCTCGTCAGCCGACATTTGGCCCGCTAGCGTTGCACCAAAGGGAGTGACGGCATGGATCTGACGCGGCGCGAAATTCTGGCTTCGGGTGTGGCGGCCGCAGCGCTGGTTGCCGTTCCGGCATGGGCCGTGGCGGCGGGCGGCGACGCTAGCGCGCAGGCTCTACTCGGCACGATCGCGCAGGAACTGCTCGCCCAATATCCGGAAAACGCCAGCTATTATGGGCTGGACAAGGGTGCCGGTGTGCCGCTGAAATCGCGGCTTACCGATCGATCAATGGCTGCGGAGAAAGCTCGCGCGGCCTGGGCTGGCCGCAGACTTGCCGATCTGAAAGCGGTCGACCGCGGCGCAGTGTCGGCCGGAACCGCGCTCGATCTGGATGTCGCTGTAAGCGCCTTTGATCTCGCCGTGCAGGGCTGGGCGTTTCCGTTCGGGGAGATGGGTGTCCTCAACGGGCAAAACAGCTTCCGCAACGCTCCCTATGTCACGTCGCAGCTGTGCGGCGCTTTCGTCGATCAGCCCGACTTTCTCGACAGCCGCCATGTCATCGAAAGGGCTGCGGACGCGGACGCCTATCTGTCGCGTCTGGAAGATTATGCCGGCGAGCTTGCCGCAGAAAATGAGCGGATCGCCGCGAACACGGCGCAGGGCATTATCCTGCCCGATTTCCTGCTGGATATGACGGCAGGCCAGATCGCAACGTCACGGGCACAGCCGATCGAGCAGTCTAGCCTCGTCCGCTCGCTTGCCGATCGCGCGGCCAAAGCGGGGCTTCGCGGCGACTATGCGGGGCGGGCCACCGCGATCATGCGGGACAAGATCGTACCGGCGATGGACGGGCAGTTGGCGGTGCTTCGCGCGGCGCGACCACGGGCAACGGCCGATGCGGGCGTGTGGCGGCTGAAGGATGGCCTTGCTTGGTACGCGTGGGCGCTCCGCTTCGCGACGACGACCAATCGTTCGCCGGAGGACATTCACGCGCTGGGGCAGGAGCAGCTGAAGTCGCTACATGTGCGGATGGACGCGATCTTGAAAGCGCAGGGGCTGACGCAGGGGAGTGTCGGTGATCGATTGTCGGCTCTGGGCAAGCGGCCTGATCTGCTGTTCGCCAATACTGATGCCGGCCGAGCCGAGTTGTTGGCCTATCTGAATGGCCGGATTGCGGACGTGCGAGGCCGTCTGCCGCGTGCGTTCGGTACGCTGGTGAAGGGTAGCCTGCTGATCAAGCGCGTGCCGGCCTCCATTCAGGATGGTGCGCCTAACGGCTATGCCGCGGCCGGATCGATCGACGGAAGCCAGCCCGGAAACTATTACATCAATCTCAAGGATACGGGCATCTGGCCGCGCTATTCGCTGCCCACGCTCTGCTATCATGAGGGCATACCCGGCCATATCTGGCAGGGTGAATATGCCAACAAGCTGCCGCTGATCCGCACCTACTTGACCTTCAACGCCTATTCGGAAGGCTGGGCGCTCTATGCGGAGCAGCTTGCCGATGAGCTTGGTGCCTATGATGGCGATCCGCTCGGCCAACTGGGCTATCTTCAATCGATTGCGTTCCGGGCCTGCCGCCTCGTTGTAGATACCGGCATCCATGCGAAGCGCTGGACGCCTACTCAGGCCGTCGATTGGTTTCAGGCGAATACGGGCATGTCGCGCGCGCAACTGATAAGCGAGGTCAATCGCTATTGCGCGATGCCGGCGCAGGCCTGCGGCTACAAGATGGGCCATAACGAGATCAATCGCCTGCGTGACAGGGCTACGACGGCGCTTGGCGCACGCTTCGATCTGCGCGCGTTCGATGACGTGGTCGTCGGATCCGGCAATGTGCCGCTCACGCTGCTGGAGCGCGTGGTGGATGGCTATATCGCAAAGGTGCGTGGCTGAGCAAAATGGCCAAGCTGTATTTCTACTATTCGTCGATGAACGCAGGCAAATCGACGAACCTGTTGCAGGCCAGTTTCAACTATCGCGAACGGGGGATGCAGACGATGCTGTGGACCGCCGCGATCGACGATCGTTACCGGCCGGGGATGGTGACGTCCCGGATCGGCCTGGAAGCGGAAGCGTCGGTCTTTGCGGTTGGCACGGATTTGCGTGGGGCGGTCGAAGCGCGGCAGCGCCAAGGACCGCTAGCCTGCGTCCTCGTCGATGAGGCGCAGTTCCTGACGCGAGATCAGGTGCTGGCGCTGGCGGGCGTCTGCGACGAACTGCACATTCCGGTTCTGGCTTATGGGCTCCGCACTGATTTCCAGGGCGAGCTGTTCGAGGGCAGCCGCTACCTGCTCGCTCTTGCCGACACGCTGAGTGAGATCAAAGCCGTCTGCGAATGCGGTCGCAAGGCGACGATGAATCTGCGCGTGGACGGCGCCGGGCGGCCGGTGCGGGAAGGGGACCAGACGGAGATTGGCGGGAATGATCGCTATGTGGCGCTGTGCCGGCGCCACTTCATGGCCGCGATGCGGGGGTAGTCTTCCGCCCCCAAACCCGTGTCACACATCCCGGCTTCTCGAATGCGCTCGATACGAACGAGTTGGGAATGGAAGCATGCGGCTCGAAGGCGAAAGCAAGAAAAGGCGCTTAAGCTGCACCCTCCAGCACCAGCCCGAAGCTCGTCATTTCATAGCCCCGGAACAGCAGGCGGATGTGCGGATCGTCCCGATACGGTGGCAGATCGACATGCCGGTCGACCGCGCCTTCGCCCCGGCTCCAGTTGACGGTGGTGCCGAAGCCGCGCTGCGCCGCGCGATCGAATATGCGCTGGAGATCGCGCCGGCGATACAGCACAGTCGCGCCCCGCCGCCGCGTTCGCCAACTGTCCTTCAGATTATATTCCGTCGTGTGAACGGCCAGGCCGGTCGGCTTGATCGTCTTCAGCGCCGCGATCACGAAATCCTCGCCCGCCCGCAATGTGCCGAGATGCTCGAACGCGCAGGACGAGAAGACCACGTCATAGTCGCGCAGATGATCGGGTATGGCACGCATATCGACATGTTCGTGGCGGACGTTGGCGGCAAAGAGATCGGGATCGCAAATGCCTCGGCCGTTCAACGCCGAAAGATCCGGCGCAAGCTGGCTGGTGCGGATCCAGGCGCCCGCTGCAGCGGCTTCGGGCGCCAGATCGGTGGCGGTGACCTGAACACCATGCGCCGCCAGAACGGCGGTTAGCGGATCGAAGCCGACGCCGAAGCCCAGTGCGCGGACGCCGGGGCGAAGGAGCCCTCGGCTCTCTAGCATGCGCAGAATGTAGACGAATTCCCATTGCTTGCGGTGCGTGCGGGCAGGCTCCCGAATCGCATCGGCCCACCGTGCATAATCGGGCTCCGCGAACTGCGCGGCGGTGCATGTCTGTGAAACGGGCGTCGTCAGGCTTGGTTCGCCATGCGCTTCAACAATGGCCACCCTCGACACGACGTCTAGTAAGCGCGGGCGACCGCGAACTCTACCGCTTCCACCAAGGCCGCGCGGGCGGTGCTGGTGCCAAGGCCGCTCAGGGCATCGATGGCGAGCTGGCCATAGTGGCGGGCGCGGGCCTGCGTGTCCGCGATCGCATTCGTCTCGTTCAGCAATTGCACGGCACGCGCGAGATCGTCGTCGCTCGTACGGCGGCCTTCCATCGCCTCGCGCCAGAACCGCCGGTCGGCTTCGGAGCCGCGCGCGTGGGCGAGAATGACCGGGAGCGTGACCTTGCCGTCGCGGAAATCGTCGCCGGCATCCTTGCCCATGGTCGCTTCGTCCGACGCATAATCGATCGCGTCGTCCACGAGCTGGAAAGCGATGCCGAGGTTGCGGCCATAGGCGTCCAGCGCCTCTTCTACCTGTTCGTCCCGTTCGGCGACGACGGACGCGATGCGGCAGGCGGCGGCGAAGAGTGCTGCCGTCTTGGCGCCGATGATGTCGAGATAGCGGGCTTCGCTCGTCGCAATCTGGCGCTGCGCAGTCAGCTGATTGACCTCGCCCTCGGCGATCACGGCGGAAGCGTTCGAGAGAATCCGCAGCACGCGGAGCGAACCGTCCTCCACCATTAATTCGAAGGCACGGCTAAACAGGAAATCGCCGACCAAGACGCTGGCGGGATTGCCCCAGATGAGATTCGCGGTTCTCCGGCCACGCCGCGTATTCGATCCATCGACGACATCGTCGTGCAGGAGCGTGGCGGTGTGGATGAATTCCACCGCCGCCGCCAGCGTGTGGTGACGCGTGCCCTGATAATCGAGCAAGCGCGCGCAAGCGAGCGTCAGCATCGGCCGCATCCGCTTGCCGCCACCCGCGATAAGGTGGCCAGCAAGTTCGGGGATCAACGGCACATCCGATTGCATACGCGCAAGAATGACCGTGTTGACGCTGTGCATATCGCCGGCGACCAGCTTCATCATCGGATCGAGCGAGGCGGGCTGATTACGGCGGAGAGGAGTTACCTGTCCCATAGGTGAGCCCTTGGAGCGGCGAGCCGCCAAAGGCAACAGGCGGCGCTTGCGCTTGGGCTCTCGCGCCCACAAAAGGCGGCGGATCGAGGGAGGATCATCGTGAGCGACACACAGCTCGACGCCTATCGGCAGAGCATCGACAATATTGACACCGCCTTGATCTGTCTGCTGGCCGAGCGTTTCAAAATCACGCAGGCCGTTGGCCATTACAAAGCACAAAACGGTTTGCCGCCAGCCGATCCGGGACGCGAGGCCAAGCAGATCGCGCGATTGCGCCAGATCGCGCAGTCCGCGCAGCTGGATCCTGACTTTTCGGAAAAGTTTCTGCGCTTCATCATCGAAGAAGTGATCCGCCATCACGAACGAGTTCGCGAGCAGAATTGATATTTGGGTTGGACACCAAGTCGAACGCTCAGGCTGTAGGCGTTAACGATCTGTAAACAACGTCTTGCTTAAAGACTTAAGCAATTCGACTTACATTTTACACATGCGGCGGCTATCCTGCGTAAATGTCTTGTGCTTTTAATCGTGAGCCGACTGCTCCCGGTGAAACCGAACGGCAGCGCGCAGTCGAACGCAGTGGGCTGCTCAGCGGATGGGCGGCGAGTGACTTGCAGCGGATTGTCGAGCGTGCGGCTAAGGTCTTTCATGCTCCGCTGGCGGCAATATCGATTATCGACCGGCAGCGGCAGTGGTTCGCGGCGCGCCACGGCCTGGAGTTGCCGGAAACACCACGATCCCAATCGTTCTGCGCCCACGCGATCCATCGGCCCGGTGAGCCGCTGATCGTGCCCGATGCCACGCAGGATCCCAGATTCTCGAATAACCCCCTCGTTACCGAGGATCCGGGGATCCGGTTCTACGCGGGTGTGCCCTTGGTCGATCGGATGGGCTATGCGCTCGGTGCGCTGTGCATCATTGATACGGCGCCGCGTGACGAGCCGGAAAATATGATCGAGCTGACGCTGCTGGCGCATGAGGCCGAGCGGGCGCTCAAGCGGTAATCGCGCTTAGTCGAGCAAAGATGGGCCAAGCAAGGCCAGCAGCTTCACGTCCATAAACAGGCCTTCGGCGCGTTTCGTTGCCACGAACCCCGCAAGCTCGCTCATCGGCACGCGATGTACGCGGATATTTTCGCCCTCGACCCCGCCGCCATCGCTCACTTTCTGCAGTCCGCGCGCACGAACGAGCGTAAAGGTCTCGGACACCATGCCGGGTGAAGAGGCGAAGCGGCCGATGATCTCGATCTGCTCGGGCCGATAGCCAGTCTCTTCCTCAAGTTCCCGCGCGGCGGCTGTTTCGATCTGCTCGCCTGCGTTCTCGTCTCCGACCAATCCCGCAGGCAGTTCAAGCGAAAAGCCGCCGAGCGGTACGCGGGGCTGTTCGACCAGCAAGACATGGCGTCCATCCGGTGCCTCGTCGATCGCAAGGATCACGGCGGCGTGGATGCCCCGCGCACGGCCAACGAACTCCCAACGACCCTGCTTCTTCGCGGTGATGAACTTGCCGGCCCACATCGTCTCGATCGGCTGATCGCTGTCGGGGAAATCCATGCGGGCTTTTCTCTCGCGTTCTTAAAGGATGATGAGCCGGTCGGGCAGTTCGTTCGGATCATCGCCGCGCGGAAAATGGGTCGCAAGGACGTCGCCGATCTTCGCGATGGCGGCGGCGATCCCTTCGCCAGGACGATCTTCGCGGACAGCCGCGATGAGCACGGTCATCGCTTCACCCCACAGCGCCGGATCTACCTTCGCGTGAATGGCCGCGTCGGCGACGATCTCGGCGCGATGCTCGGCCAGGCTGAGATACAGGAGCACACCTGTCGAGGTGAGGGTGCGCTGCTCCGTGCCGGTGCGGAACAACATGATCGCGCGCCGACGGACGCGTCGTGCCTTGGTGGCGGCAGGCGTCAGCGCCATCCGCACCGCTGTCCGTCCGATGATGAGGCGTGCGATCAGGAACAGACTGGCGGTCGCAACGAGAAGAACCGTCAGCATTATCTGTAGCGAAGGTTCTTCCCAGCCGCCCCTCAGCGAAGCGAGCCCGGAGGTGAGCAGCCATGGAAAAGCGGCGGCAATGCTGAGCGGCAGCAGCGCTACGATCAACGACCAATGCAGTGCCACGTCGTGATAGCTGTCCGATTGCGCGGAAACGATCGCGGTGACTTCGCCATCCGTGCGCGCCTCCGCGGCCCGGATAGCATCCGCAACGATCCGGGAATCCTCATCGGTGACCTTCATCACCAATCTCCCGAGGCGCCACCGCCTCCAAAATCACCGCCGCCACCGCCGGTGAAACCGCCACCGCCCCAGCTGCCATCGGAGCCGCCGGCGTCGCCGCCGCCCCAGAGACCGCCGGATCCGCCGCCGCCACGATGTGAATTGTTGAGAATTTCGCTCGCGGCCCAAAGCCAGACCAGGCCATTGCCGCCGCTGTCGCTACGATAGCGGCGCTGGCCCCAAGGACCGCCCGAGCCGCTACGACCGCGCCGCATCGCCAGGATCACGAAGAGGACGACGAAGCCCCAGAAAATTAGCCCAAGTGGTACCCCGCCGTTGGACGAGGATTTGCGATGCTCGCGATCGAACTGCGTCGCCGCCTTGGCCGCTTCGGCCTTCGCCTGCTCATCGGGAGCGCTGAGCTGCTGGATGATCGCGTCGGCGCCGGCCTCGATGCCGCCCCCCATGTCGCCCGCCTTGAAGGGCGGCAGGACGCGATTGCGGATGATGATGCTCGAAAGCGCATCCGTCAGCACCGGCTCCAGCCGGCGGCCGACTTCGATCCTGATCTTTCGCTCTTTCGGCGCCACGATCAGGATCACGCCATTATCGGCATCCTTCAGGCCCACGCCCCAGCTGCGCCCCAGCCGGTAGCCGTAATCTTCGATGGCGTAGCCCTGAAGATCAGGGACGGTGACGACGACAAGCTGGCGCTGAGTCCTTTGCTGAAACGCTTGGAGCTTGGCCTCCAACCCCGCTTTTCGATCCGCCGGCAGGATGTTGGCGGTGTCGACAACCAGCCCGCTAAAAGCGGGGAAGGTCTGCGCCGTGGCGGGAACGCACAGCAGCGCGAGCGCGACCAGCAACATTGCCCGCACGACGCCAGCGAGTGGGGCTCTCAGCCGGCGAGCCCCGCTTTCTCCAGCCTGCGGATAGGTCGATTTCACGACGGGGATTAGAAATTCACCTTGGGGGCGGTTTCCGCCCCGACGCTGGTCGCCTGGAACGTCGCCATCGGCTTGGAACCGTAGAAGACCTTTGCGCCCAAGGCATCGGGGAAGGTGCGGATGCGCGTGTTATAGGATTGAACTGCCTGGTTATAATCGCGCCGCGCGATCGTGATGCGGTTTTCCGTGCCTTCCAGCTGGCTCTGGAGCGTCTGGTAGCCGGCCTGGCTCTGCAGTTC
>Ga0247734_1000110_pt1 | contig 74516 bp, 56 predicted proteins | sample UWRJL103311B2_FD_180933 | JGI IMG/M metagenome (GOLD analysis project Ga0247734, IMG submission 180933) | Plant litter microbial communities from Arlington Agricultural Research Station in Wisconsin, United States - UWRJ-L103-311B-2 | ecosystem: Environmental > Terrestrial > Plant litter >... | reverse complement strand
GTCATCCCGCTCACATGCCATATATCGTATCCGTGTGGTTGATAACTCTCGTCCCGACCTCCCCGGTGGAGAGGTTTTTCTAATAGATCTCGCCGGTAGCGAGGGGAGTCAAGACTCCGCAACCCACTCGAAAGAACGTTTCCAAGAAACGAGAGATATTAATGTCTCGCTTTCTACCCTGAAAGATTGCATCAGAGGAAGAACTCAATTGACATACCAACAGTTACTGGCTCCGGAGAAAAGAAAGAAGGTACATATTCCATGGAGAAGCAGTAAATTATCTCAAGTGCTTAAACATGTTTTTGGTACGGATGGCGAGAGGGCTTGTAAAACGGTCGTGGTGGCTTGTGTTGCACCGAGCTTTTTAGATTGGAGTCATTCGAAGAACACGTTGCGGTATGCAGAGATGCTGCGTGTTCCTGCACCAAAAGTCAAAGGGCATAGGAAGGAGGATGCTGCTGGTTGGAGTAATGAGAAAATCAAAATGTGGATTACGGAAAATGTCAGTCTTTTCTTTGAATTTTATATTACAAAAGACATCGCTAATGGATCGCAGTCTGGAACTCCAGCTATCGACGCCGAAATCCTGGCACAGAACTTAACAGGCATACAGCTATGCAAACTTCTAGAGGAAGAATTCATCAAGCGTTGTCTCCAAACAGAAGGTGTTACAACAGAGCAAGCACGAGCATTCTACCAAAAACTCTGGCGTACCCGCATCGATATCCGTTCTCAATCCTCTATCGCAGCGACAGAAGAAAGCCCTAGCGAAAAATCGAATGCTCCTCCAAAAACACCATTCAAAGACCGAATCGAGCCCGGCATGGTTGTGCGTGTTTGTCCCGGTTCCTGGGCCTTTAATGGAACTGATAAAGTCATGATTCTTTCACCAGCTGAGGCGAAGGACTTTGAGGGCGGTGATGAAAGGAGCTTTATTTGTGCGGCGGTTGCACCAGGACTGGTTCCTACGAGTTATGAGCTGCATATTGCGAGAAAGAAGGTGTTAAAGGCGAGCGATTTTGAGGCGGAGGTGCTGATGGAATATGATATGGCTACCCGGTACTATTTTATAGAGCTGTAAATTGAGAGTTGTTCATCGAAGAGAAAATATTGTAGAAAGAAATCAGTTGTCGCATATACTAAAATATGTTATTCTTGGGCCGAATGATTAGCATTATTGGTTTTATCTAGCATTAGAATGAGAAGTTTAGCTTTTGTTATGGAACTCCGGTGGTTTTTTTCTCTTCATTCGAAGGATCCTTGGATTGCGGCCAGAAATAACGACGAGCACCCTGTAGCAGCTTGATCTTGAAAGACTTCGCTTCATCTTCTGCTCTTTTCTTTCTGTCTTCCCCTTCTCTGTCTTTCGTTTCTATTACCACACGTCAATGCCAGACATCTTGACTAGAGAGAAAAAATGAAAGCACTCACGCTTGGTATCTTTAACTTCTCTCAAAGGCATGATGAAGGAAGGTCTGTAGATGTATGCTGCTATTGGTAGCAGCTTCATGGCTATTTAAACATGTTGAAGCCTGTAACAACGCAAGGTGTATCCAGACATATTTCCATCATTAACAAGTATATTTGTATATAATTTGAAGCCAATATGACTGAGTGCAAAACAAGGCCCACGTTGAGTCAAGTATTATTAGGCGGTTATTGCATTGTTTGTGCTGGAGGGTTGAGAGCATAGCATGAGTGGAAGTTCAAAAACAATTGATGAGGTGAAGGTTAAATGACGGGAAAACTAATATGCTATGCATATTAACAATAAGTTATTTATTGTTTTCTGATATTCTAATTCTTGTAAAGATTTGATATTTTAGCTTTATCCTCGGACTCGATTCCGCTTTTAGGAAGAAAACAACCAAGCTCAATTTTACAGCCCTTAATTATTTAGAAACATGATTGTAGCCGTGGTAGACGAAACGTAATCCCGTGCTATCGAACTCTGGTTCGAAGGTCAAATATCCAAGATCATTAGCCTATGATTTTATCAGTATGGTGGATATGGGAGGGTGGTGTGGTTGCAGTGGAATCTTGAAATGGTCGGAATCATTTCAACATTAAAAGCACTTCCCGCTTACTTCTTTTTGATGATTATCTCTTAGCACGGTAAACGAGCTATATACTGTAGATTAAGTAGGTTTATTCGCCTTCTATTGCATGAATTAGGTTGAATTGAAGATGACTTTTGCTATTATAACGACTAGAGATGTGGACTGCAGCAGCTCCGGCTAAGGAAGTTGAATACAAAGAACTCATATATGATTCGTCTCGAACAGTTCTAAACTATAGATAGAAGAATGCAATGCCTGGCTAGGTGACTCAACGCACTGTAGAATTGTAGTGGTCAATTATATTTCCAGGTTGGTGGCTAGCCATATTACATGTTACATCTTCAATGGCGATATTGAAAATAGGGTATTTTTAGTCATTATATAGCCCTAAATATCTCAACAAAATAAAGATGATTTAGTATTTCATTTTCGCACAAATGAAAATACTACGAAGGGTTGTTATCAGAGCTCCCTATAAATACCACCTGAACGCTTGCAAACCTGTAATCTGTCAGTGTGGCTCCTTATGACGCGAAAACAAACCACTTACGCAGCAGTAGCAGCAAATATTTCCACCCTGCGAGACTTGGTAGCAACAGCAAGACATATAGAAAACAACAGGGTAAATGCACACACCAAACCTAGTCTTGCCGGCGAACTTTTCACGAATGAAAGCACTACAATTGAGACCAAAGGAGCTAAGGAGGAAAAGACAGTCCCAATCAGATTCGTTGCTATTTCCACACGACGATCATCGTAGTGATGGAGCACGCTGCGGTTTTCCCCAACCGGAGGATTTTCGGGGTCAATAGGCAAAGGTGCCTGCGAGGAATAAGAGTCAGCAAGCTTTGACAAGTAAGATATAGGAGCCATACCCGTTGATAACTCCAAATCCAGTGAAAGAACGTAACTAATGGTCCGTTCAGGAATTTGGTAAACAAATCATCTTCGCCATGGTTGTCAGACAATATTGCGAGATCTTTCTGGTACTTCAGATCATATACAGATGGCTGGAAGTGTTTGAAACCCCCCAGGTCTCTGCCGAGAAACCGACATCCACCACCGAGGGCGGTGCTGCTAATCCATTTTTGAAGTATAGCTCGTTCCGTCCGCTTTGGTTCTGGAAGCGATGCGATCTGACCATACTGTTGCACTGCAGCATCTACATGCCTATTTATCAGCGGGTTGCAGCGCAACTTTTGTTTTTCTACCTTCTAAATAACACTCACTCACAGTATTCCTGTAGTTTTGCTCGGATCTCAAGGGCTGCCCCCCACTGCTTTCCACCAAAGCCACGGGTGTGAGAGGTGGACATCGTCCACCAGTCTTGACCATACCAGCCTTGCTCGGTGTCCTCAGTCGCATCCTGCTGCGCTACTACTTCAAACTGGTGTTCTAAGTGGCACAGCTCTGCTTGTTGGTAGAGAAGATCACGAATAGCAATATGTTGATATTTTCTTAAAATTGGATGGTGTTTATCAGCCATGAAGCTTGACAGCTTGGTATATGCCATCGATTCTTTTCCTTGGAAAACAGGCGTGACAGTTTCCTTGAATGAGATATACTAGTACGCAGTGCAGTAAACTTGTGATCCCAAGAATGGGAAAAATTGCAGTATCATGACAGCCTGGTAGGAGGGAGGGAGGCAAGAATTTGTAGCAAACAGAATCTCAGCCCAAGGCTAGGAATGACCTTTCTTTCTCGCGCTCAGATAGTCAAAAAGATGTCATGTAACCGGCACACTGCAGCTGTGGCTTAGAAATGCCCGACTCCGCCAGCTCGAGTTTTCGTACGCAGGTAACTCAAAAAGATACATATAACTAGGAAGCTATGAGAGTTGAAAAACAACTGGTGATAAATACAGACTAACATCTACATAGGTAAAGCAGTAACAAAAAATGGAATCAAGAGCGGTGGTAATAGCCACCATAGCCAATCTCTGACTCTCTCAAATGTTATTCTAGGGCAAGTTACTCGGTGGCCATTTGGTCGAGTATCACAAAAACAAATAAGCGACTGGAGATGCCATAAAGCTTGATCCTTTGCACAGGGCGAGTGGGCCAGTATTTCCATACAGCGCATTATGGTAGTGCACAGTTACAGAAGCTGTGAACCCAGAAGGCGAGAAAGACAGCAAACAAAATGCAGACATTTGCTATGTACAGGTGTGCTTTATAGTGCATTATTGAGGCACTTTTGTTTACATCCAACGATTCCCTTCTTCACTTAACTTAGTTCCATAAATATTCATCCTCAAGCCAGCACCGTAGCTTAGCTGAGGCATTCCTACAAACAAAGATGACAGAAACCCGACTATTCCAAGGTTTCACAGGAAGACGACATTTTGTTTCTTTCCCCCCCAAAAGATCATATTTTTCTTCCTACCCTACAGAATTACAAGAAGTGCAATGGATATAAGATTGAAAATCAAGTAGTTTAAAGCATTAGAGATTATACAGACCCTCCATGAATAACCCTTTCAAGCACGAAGTATGGCAATCTTTGCAGTTACTTTCGTTTTTTGAGTGAGAAAATTGGACGGGGATATGTTACTGATAAAGCTTTTTATATCATAGGGAAATGTGGTAATACCAACGGCTAGTATCCAAATCTCTCTGTTGTGTAGTTACTCAAGGGAAAGGGGGGGGAGGGTCTCGAATTTGTAGAAGGAATGGGTTTTTTGCAAGGGGGCAATAATTGGATAACTGAGAACTCTAGGTCAAGAGTAGCTTGTGAGAATTACGATTCTGCAGTTCATGAACTATCACTAAATGAGACTCGATATTCATTACTCAAGCATGACAAACAAGTGTGGTATCAATATAAAAATTTCATTAACTCATCATTAAGATATTTAAAGCCTAGAAAAGTGCGGGAAAGTTTAAGGCCTAGTAAACCACCATACACAAGATGGCCTAAGGGGACAAAACACGCACGCTAAAATCGGTCATGGAGTTTTCAAAGCCACAAAACGCCACTCAACTCTCTCTACCATAGGTTCTCTAATTAAGTCTCAATGTAACTCTGGGAAATATTGCGCAATCTTCATCGGGTCACCATAAGCAACGGCCCGAGTTTCTCGGAAAGGTTCCGACTCTAACTCCTGCTGTTGCTCCTGTATCTGATTTTCGCGGTTGCTTAGGCTTCTACGCTTCTTCTTTGTGTTGCCTTGTTCCTGTGGTTTGTTTGGTGAGGCATTGGGGTTCTTGATGGAGGACAATTGACGAATATCCAGTTCAGAATTCTCCCGATTATAGGTGGTATCTTGAGATGGAGACAGTGGTGGTGACTGGTGCATAGATGGAGTCAGGGTGGTGGCTACACTGTCATGTAGAGAACGTGCGGTAGCGCCATTGAGGGATGTATTTTCGGGAGTAGGATTTGGACGGGTTTTCTCGTCACCAGTGAGACCACGGTCATGGACTAGCTTGGATGACCGGGAATGGTAGGGGTTGTAGTTGTAATATTCGTCGATGATGGGATGAACCATGACCGTTTGTTTGTGGATTGTGAGGGTTGAGTTTGTAGGGACGGTTACCCAGGACTCTATTTATTGTTAGAATAGTTTAAAAGAGGATATTTTGGTACTTACGCCGCTCGAAAGTGAGGGGTTCGCTAGCAACTAAAACGATATCTGCGCCCTTGTCCTTGCGATCCATTTGATATTGTCCATTCTGGCTCTTATCCTCCCAACTGGTACCAGAGGAATAAAACAAACTCGCTGCTTCCTCCGTCTTGCTGCTCACATATCTTGTGCAAACTACACTATGTCCGTCCGCGATTGCAAAATTTAACAGGCTTCTCGTGTCCACGTCCTCAGCCTCGAGAGCCTGTGTAGGAATATCCTTGATGAAATCATTGATCTGCTTAATAGTCTTCAGCATCGCATGTCGTAGGATTGTAGGACCAAAGCCTTCCGCAGGGGGTGCGCTTGGGTTATGGCCCATTCGTTCTAATGTATCGAGATACAGGGCAAAAGCCCATTCGCTATCCGTTCCGCCCTGAACTCCTAAATACCATTTGTCGGCCAACCTCTCACCCAAGCGACGCTTTATATGTTTCCAGCCCCCTAGTCCACCATTATGCATCCACATCAAGCTACCATGGCAGAAAGGGTGGCAGTTGTCATCGCTGAGCGATCCTTCGGTTGTGGCTCGAACGTGGGCGAAGATCAGCGGGGACGCTGTCTTCGAGGCGATCCGTTGGAGATTAATACAATTCCAAGCTGGGGTAGTAGAGGTGAATATACATGGCTCGGGGCCAAGCTTGGGATCGGTGTAGTACCCTATTCCAAACCCATCGCCTAGGTAGGTTAGTAAGAGTCTGGGTCAAGGGGAGGACGGACATCTAACCATTGTGCGGCCTTCTCCTATCTAGTCGCAGCCGAGAGTCGAAGGATTGGGTAAGGATGGAGTGTGCCGGGTCAAGAATCAACTTGGAGAGTAGAATCTCATCTGAGCCTTTGTAGACCTGATGTTGTTAGAAGGTGTTTTGGTAGGGGCAACATGCGTTTGCTTACCAGAAAGCGACACATCGTCGCAAGTTAATGTACGATGGGCCACGTTGGGGCTTTTCCCCCCTTTCTTTTAGAACCTAGAAAGAGGATTGTTATGACAGACCCCCGAAGGATGCAAGTGCAAGTCGCTTGTTATGGAGGACGGGGAATGTGGTGTGTTCTGGACTGATCTGAGTCAAACATCGAAGTGTACTTACTGTACTGTACAGCAGCAGATGAGGCGAGGCTGAAAAGAGCAATGGCGCAATGGCCGCCCAGCCAGCGTGATTTTATCAATACAGGTACATCGCCAATAAGGGTTATCTGAACTGGATATAAAAAGGCTGAAGGGAAAAGACTTCGATTATATAGACATGAATAGTAAGCTCAGGGCACACTTAATTGAAGCCTATACTAGAGACTTATAATGAAGAAGAAGAAGATTGTTGAAGAAGGTAAAGGTTCTGGTGTGTCTGCTAATAATTAACTGATCCCACTCTACGCCCACTCCTACCCCCACTTTACTGCTTGGAAGCTTGGAGCTTGGAGCTCACCCTCTTTGTGGGGGAAAGTGGAGTGGCACTGGTTGGAACTGAGCTATTGCTATGCTATATTATACTATAGCTAATGGATAACCATCATAACTGTAGGGGATAGAATATATCATCTCGTACCTGACCCGCTAACTTTTCATTATCCGCTGAGATTGTCATGGCCTGGTTATAGTTGCATTCTTTCTTTGGGTTGCAAGACTCTATACCTCGTCAGCCTGGTGGCTTGAGAGAAGAGAGAAGAGAGGTGAATAGCTTACCGGTGTGCTTCAAGCCATCTCTTTGAAATGTCTATATATCTTCTGGGAGCTCCACCCATATTGAATTGCCGGTTTTGAGAACCTCGCCTGTCGTGTGGTTGATTGAATGCTTCGTCTGAAGCTGAAAGTAACGTTCGAGAACAATTTAGACTGATGAAATGGGGCAGTCTGGGTACTAGTTTCTTCCAGAAGGACTATCTAGATTTTCAAGACATGCGTATGTATATAATAATCCCAGGGTTATTAGAAGATATCTATATCACCACCATTAAACTTTACTGCTTGCGTAAAAACCTCTATTATTTGCAATACACATTGAACTTCAAGATGACTTATAGCTTTGCGCAAAGCAGCAACCACATCCCAAGGTCAGCGTATAGCCTACTCAGCGTTTCAAACTCTATGGGACATTCGTCACTAAGTTCACGCTTGATTGGAGTTTCAGCAGGAATATAAAAGCGAATGTGTTCATCCTCCAATTTACTCTTTAACATCATCTACCTTCCACACATAATATCAGTTGAGTATCTATTGCATGGCTTGACGGACCAACTTTAAGTACTGGAAGAGCTATTGTCTTTCGAGATCTGGTCTTCTTTTGGTAAGCATATATCTCAAGAGCAATTTTCATCTCAAATCTAGACTTCACTCTCGAGATTCGGCGTAGAGAACGAGTGACTCCGAGATTGTCTTTATAGGTATTTATATGAATAGTATCGCGATCTATCAGATTCCTAATCACGGCCCAAATACAGTCAATGATAGATAATTAGATTCGACAGTTATCTCCAGCTATAGTCCGTGGATTAAATTATAACGCACACAATCGCAACTAGTGGTAATATCGTCTTAACACAAACCGCCTCCAATACCAGAGCCCGCAATGATTGACGGCGGCCATGGTCGAATTGTGCTGCACACACATCGAGATTTTCACAGAACTGCAGGCTTTTATGAGAGCCTACAAACAGCCATATGATATCAGGACTCTTGCAAAAAAAAAAACCCCTACTTTTGGCATTGTCGTCTTCTGTCGCAAACTGGAGACTATGTTGAGACTTCTTAATGGACAGCTCACATGTATCGATACTATGGGCTGTACTGTACAAGGAAAACACCCCTGAGTGGAATTTATTGACCAAGGGAAGGTTTTCGTGATGGAAAAGTTTCGTGATTTAAACTGATATGAATGAATTCCTTACCTTTAAATACAGTAGAGTACCTGTACACTAATATGCAAGTTGTTACATCTTTAATAAACTCTCGTGGTTTTTAAATGCGCCAAGAACCGACTTTTATGACGAGTGTGGCTCGTGTGAAATGGTGCGCCACACATCAACATCATATCATTTCATTCATGCACTCAACACATAGTACTCAACTTTTCAACTCCCAGCCCATCTCATGATTCTACACTTTCCCTAACCAGTATAACAATCCAGCTTGGCTACCATGAGTGGCAGGCTTATAGCCTCTAGGCTGCGGCCCTTGGTCCTTCGTGGAACACGTCCACTCCATCACCATGCCTCCCCATCAACAGGCGGTCTCCTACGAGCCGATACAGCGGCGCGCGCTGCTCGACGTACTACATGGCCAGCTGGCTACACCCCATTCAGCCATGCGGTGGCAGTGAGGAATGCGAGTTTTGCTCGCATGCTGCCGAAGCTGTTTGCAAAGTTTGCGAGGATACCAGCGATGTTTGGGGGGGCTACTATTGCTGGGTTGGCCTATGTGCAGTACCAGGCTACTCGTATGTTACTTCTTTCAAAGTTGTATTGTCTATGAGGAGGACGCTTGTAATGGTGAGAAAACTAAGCTAATGCGGAACAGAGGCAGGAAATTATGCATTAGATGTCATTACGAAGACGAAAGATACCGTAACTGGTGTAGCGGGAGGACTTTTTGGCAGCGCGAAAGACATTGCAGAGCAGACGAGACAGGGATGGCAAAATACAACCGGACAAGCAGAGTGGCCCGAGTGGATGCAGAAAGTTCTTAGGCTGCATGAGGATATCTTGAAGGAGGACGGAGAGGGAGGCGGTGGAGGGGGACAGGAGCCACCGAAGCAAAGCAGGACAGGTGCTGCGGTTGGAGCTGCGGCAGCTACGACTGCTGCTTATGGCTATGATCAGTCCCCGGAAGAAGATGATAGGTCTGGAGAGGAGATGGCGAGAGACGACCAGATGATGCTCTTAACAAAGAAAATGATCGAAATTAGGACGATCTTACAGACGGTTGGGCAGTCAAACACACTGACGCTCCCGTCAATTGTGGTTATTGGCTCCCAATCATCTGGGAAGAGTTCGGTATTGGAGGCTATAGTTGGACATGAGTTTTTGCCCAAGGGATCGAACATGGTGACACGGAGACCGATTGAGTTAACTCTTGTCAATACTCCTGATGCACAAGCAGAATATGGAGAGTTTCCTGCTCTTGGCCTCGGAAAAATCACCGACTTCTCTTCTATCCAGAGAACGTTGACGGAGCTCAACTTAGCTGTTCCAGATTCAGAATGTGTTTCCGACGACCCTATACAACTTACTATATCCTCCCCTCATGTACCGGATCTTTCACTCATTGATTTGCCTGGTTACATACAAGTTGTTGGACATGATCAGCCTTTGGAGTTAAAACAGAAGATTGCTGATCTTTGCGACAAATACATCCAGCCTCCCAATATCATTTTGGCGATATCCGCAGCAGATGTTGACCTTGCGAATTCAACCGCTCTCCGTGCTAGTCGGAGAGTAGATCCTCGTGGTGAGCGGACCATCGGTGTTGTGACAAAAATGGATCTCGTCGATGCTCAAAGAGGTGTTTCCATTTTGAATGACAAGAAGTACCCTCTCAGACTTGGATATGTGGGAGTGGTGTCAAAGGTGCCAGCTCAGACAGGATCTCTCTGGAAGAAAGGAAGCGGCAGCATAACCTCCGCTATAACGAAAAACGAAAACTCATATTTCTCATCGCACCCTATTGAATTCGGGCCTCACGCTGGGCTAAGCATAGGAACAACCACCCTTCGAAAGAAACTCATGCAGGTTCTCGAGCAAACAATGGCTGCTTCCCTCCAATCCACATCCGCAGCAATACAGCAAGAGCTTGAAGAAGCAACCTACGAATTCAAGGTCCAATACAACGACCGTCCCCTTTCTGCTGAATCCTACCTTGCCGAAAGTCTAGATTCTTTCAAACACTCGTTCAAGGAATTCGCTGAAGCCTTTGGCCGTCCTCAAGTTCGTGAAATGCTTAAGCACGAACTCGATCAAAAGGTCCTCGATCTGCTCGCAGCACGTTACTGGAACAAACCCATCACCGATCTTGTTCCTCCACCTCCAGAACCAGATACTCTTGCCTCTCTTCCCAAAGCCGATCCTGAATCCCTCTACTGGCACCGTAAACTCGATGCCTCTTCCTCAGCTCTCACAAAACTTGGCATTGGTAGACTAGCAACAACAGTTGTTGCCAATGCCATCCAAAGCAATATTGATCGCTTAATAAACAACTCTACATTTGCGTCCCACCCATTCGCACGTCAAGCAATCACTGATGCTGCATCTTCCATTCTCAATGATCGGTTCTATAGTACTTCCGACCAAGTGGAAAATTGTATCAAGCCATATAAGTTCGAAATCGACATCGATCCTCCCGAATGGAGCAGTGCGCGAGAAAACGTCACCGGAGTCTTGAAAGCCGAACTTGCAGCTGTAGAAAAGGCCACAAAGGCTGTGGAAGCTGAGGTCGGTGGACGTCGCAAACTCAAGGATGTAGTTTCCTTTGTTGAAAAATGCAGGAGCGGATATATCAATATCGAGGGTGATGGCACAGCAAAAAGTGGTGCGGGTGGTTTCAGTTCGGCATTACTGCAGAAGGGTAGGGAGGCGGCGTTCTTAGAGGAGAGGGCTGCGTTATTGAGAATGAGAATCATGGCGACGAAGAGCAAACAATGCGCTACTGCTAAGAGCAAGTACTATTGTCCGGAAGTTTTCTTAGATGCAGTTTCGACAAAACTTACATCTACGGCTGTCCTCTTTTTGAATGTTGAACTTCTGACAGAGTTCTTCTACTCGTACGTCCTATCCTTCCCTCGTACTTAATGACTCATGCTAACCCACAGAACAGGTTCCCACGAGAATTAGACATCCGTCTCGGCCGCAATCTCTCTAATCAAGAAGTGGAGAAATTCGCACGCGAAGACCCTAAAGTAAAGGCTCATCTCGAAGTTATACGTCGGAAAGAGCTTCTGGAACTCGTGTTGGGTAAAATGGAGGGATTGCGGGAGCTGGATGTACAGGAGAAAGCCAGGAGATCACCACCAAAGAAGGACAACCGGGAAGGAAAAGGCGAAAGGAAGGGTTGGTTGTTTTGAGCTATCTTTTGATCAGGCTAGAACTGGTTTTGATGTTATATAGATGAGGTGCTTGTGTATAATGAGTTACGCGGCGTTTATGGCTGGCGGTTTGAAGTTCTTTAGGGGATACGACACCGCTCTTGAGATTTAGTCTGTCGGTAGTTTAGATTTTTTGTTCTCTGGGCATCGCGTTGGTGGACAAGCATCGTTTAATTCATTCACGGGTGAAATCCCCACTTCTATATTAAGCCTGCTTCCATATTGAATTTCATTAATGATAGACGTCAGGGTGGAAAAGCAGAGACCTCTGGAGTTTGTGACAAATGCCCAACACTATGTTACCAATCTCGCCAATGTCCATATATTTGGAGCGACGTAAGTACAGTCGATTAAAGTATTTTTAATTACATGGACATGTATATAAAAGATGATACCTAAGTCTGAGATTTTAGCGCTGACTTTTTAACATCAAAACATTCACGATGCTAGCAAACAGTATTAGTTCACAGTAGTACGCCAGGCTCCTGGGGATCCTTCGGATCGGATTAATTGAGAGTTGATTATGTGAGGAGGATTAACGTAATCCCGACGAAAAGTCAATCAGCTAGCTAGCTGTACGTACAGCTTTGTGCGTAGTCTACGTCAATCACCGATCAGCATCGAATTCACAAGAGCATGTTACGCTCGTAGCGCAATATGCCCTGTGTGCAAAGCGATCCGGGCTTTAGGGAAAAGGCATGTAACTATTCTTGGAGGATAATCTACTGATGATGATAATGAGCATTTATTTTGCATGCTATTTAATCGTTACTGGTCCCCTTGACTTATACACTAACGCAAAATAAACTGGGATTTTGCGAACTTTTCAAAATTCGTCTCTCCAGTCTCCAGGTACTATGGCTAATCCATTCTCTAGCAAGCATCTGGCATGCAATATCAATAGTGCCATGCTACTTACGTACGGAATGGCACCACTGCGCTTTTGCTGCACGGCATCGGTGGGGGAAACTTACAACAGTGGAAATGCGAACATGGGCACATTGACACATCAATGCTTGACTCCCCGTGCTGTAGGAGAAAAGATAGAAAGTGATCGACAAGGCGAAAACATCGATCCCGGTTACAGGACTCCTCTCCCTGACTCCGTACTAATTACTACTACTGCACGTAGTAACTCGTTCCAGCCTCGCGGGAGACGAAAGAAAAGCGGCAGTCTTCTTACGTAGCCCACCTTTTTCTTATATTGGTTTTCTCTTCCTAAATGACCATTTCTGAAAAGAAAAAGAAAAATTAGAAACCAAGAGTTGGGGTAATGAATTATGACGGCAATATGTGGTTTTGAATAAATTTTACATTGATGGTGTTGAGTGTTATTGTTATTAGTTTTAGAAGAGTCGGTTTTTTTTTGGTCTCCCGCGGACAAGAATGGGCAAGGTACATGACTCATGGCGTTGCCGATCCTAAAACTTATTGTTTCCTAAAAAGATGATTAATCGACAATGTAGAGGGAAAAGCGGTTTGACAGGCCATCACAGTGGATCTGAGCTGGGATGGTATGTGAGGACATCAAAGAACGTGCATGTTCAGTTGGGTGAATGGTGATTCGAATTCGGGTGGCGTCACGTGATAAGTCAATGGAGATCAGGGGGTTTAATGCATGGCTTGTAGATTTGATAGCTGGTTTTCCAATATAAGTTTACTTCAGTGGTGTAGATTTCATAGGTGAAATAGCTGTGTTGATATAATATGAGTCTTAACCACAACTTCTATGTTACAGAGATTTAGGTCATGTTTAAGCATCATAGGGATACATGAAAGTCGTGTTGCGCAAAGGATACACTCTCGCATCCCTAGCTTGCAAAACAACGCATGGGAAAACAGTAGATGCACTTGTAATAAAGAATGATACAGTAGGTGCATAGTGTTTTCATTATCATTATGGTGGCGCTTGACTAGCTAGGGGAACATTATCTAGCCTGTGCTGAACCACTTGCATCAAAGTACAAATACAGTCTAAGTTTTCTACGTGTCCTAGAAACGGTAAAGTCCTGGGATCTCGCTGTTCTATACCACCAATGTAACAGGGTTTTGGACAACTGGGTATTGGGAGAAGAATTGCTTGTAAGACTGGGGAACATTAGTACATGATCAGCACAAGGGGCGAAGAGCACTACTTACAGCTTGGCAACGACCGTTGAAATCAGCTGTGTTGGCCTTGATTACGGACAACTCATCACCTGGAACACCGAGCTTGACCATAGGACCAGATACTGGGGTGACTTTGTCCCATCCAGGTCCAGCTTTGGGGTCCTTGATCCATTTCACCAGCATATCATTCATAGAGTTGGCTAAAGCTTGCTCAGCAGCGGTGATGGTGTTGATACCTTTGAAACACTCATTGCCTCCCAAGAAGAAAGGAATCTCGGTTCCGTGGGTTGGAGCAGTCCCGGGGACACCAATGATGTTGTCATATTGGCCAAAGAACCGGTAAACCCAAGTATCCTGCTTGGCACTGCGGGTGTCTTGGAAGAAGTCAACCGGGCAGTTGAACCGGGCATCACCGTATTGAGCACCACTCATAGCAGATTGCGAAGGGAAGTTGGCGATATTGTATGCTGCTTTGAGAACATCGTCGGGGATGTGAGCGCTGTCAGCATTGAAAGTATTGATCCACTTGTTGAAATCACCATTCTCACCACCGTAAACAAGGCTAAAGATGGTGCCCTCTCCGTTGGAGGTTCCGGTGAGGAGAGGAACCTGCGATGCGTATTTTCCGGCACTGAAACGGGCAGGGTAGTTGGAGTGACGAGTGATTTCATCAATGACTGGAGTGAACCAAGTGTTGGTAGTAGAGTTGAAGAAGGCAGTCTGGAACTTGTACATGTCGACCTTTCGGAGGCATTCAAGTTGACCAGGGCCTTTTCCGCATCCTACCTCAGCGGCAACCACGTCAAGGGCAACATTCTCAGGAGCGTAAGCTGGGCCGGAAATGGCGTTGGCACTCATCTCAATGGCACCCTTGAGGAAAGTTTGAGGGTGGTTCCAAAGATAGTGATCCACTTGAACCGAGCCTGACGAGTGGCCACCAAAAACAATGTGGTCTGGGTCGCCACCAAATGCTGGGTTTTGTTAGTTTTCTGTTGACACATGGGATGTGGTAAAATGTGTACCTGCAATGTTTGCTCGAATCCACTCCATGGCAAAATCGACATCCAAGATGCCGAAATTCTGCGATTGGCCCTTCAATTCCGATGAGAAGGGGTAAGCGAACAAGCTCTCACGAGTGTTGAAGTTGACATAGATAACACCCTTCTTAGCGAAGTTATTTCCTACAAGCATGGGGTTACTATTGGAACCAGTAACCATAGCACCTCCATACATGTACACGAAGACCTAGAATTGATTAGCCATAAGCGTCTTCTAAGCTAAGAAGAGTGAGCATACGGGCAGTTTCGTTCCCGCCTTTGGTGCCCATATGTTCAGATTGAGGCAGTCCTCCGACTGTTGAGAATATTGGCTATTCGAGATAGCCTGAGGACATGTTGCACCAAACTTGGTGGCCTGGAAAGGAAGGCCGAAGTTGGCGGCTTTTTGAGGTGGCGTCCATCTGTTGCCATAGTCAGTGTTTGATTTGATGATGGACCTAAGGGAACAGGCGTATTCAGATTAGAGTTATTGTGAAACGTACCTATTCTTTCCACCCGTTGTAGCTGCGAATGGAACTCCAAGAAATACAGAGTTGCCACTTGCATCGCGTGTCCCAATGACCTGGCCTTGCTGAATGGAGGCACATGGCGCACCACCTGGGCCTGCTGGGCCTGGTGGAGGAGCACGGGGAAGCACACTACAATCACCAACAGATAGAATAGCAGTTGCGGTAAAGCACAGACTAATCGCCTGCGTGAACATACTGATCGGTCCCATTATGTTGGTGTTTAAAGTTTCAGAAAAGAGAAATGATGAGCAGCGTACATATTACTTCAAAGGGTTCGAGCGAACACTTATTATAACGTGTTTGCCACGAGGTCCCCAAGATCGCAGGAACCAATCCCACTTCCCAATTTGTTTTGAAAGGTCCAGGTTATGCGAGACGTGACAACCTGGGCAAGTAAAAGGAGTCTATTGATTGATCCACTGCCAATTAGAGACATCTGTAAGTCATGGTATTGCTATAAGTAGAGGAAGTACCCTGTAGTAGGTAGCATTCGGATTTTCCCACTTGTCTTATTTATGGAGACTGTTCGGCTTGGGGAGAATCAATAAGATGAAACTAATGCAGTTGATCCTCCAAATCCAGTATCACCCAACTAAAACACCTCTATTTTGCGTATGGAAGGGCTTGACTTGAGATTTAAAGACCGAGCGAGAGAGAGGGAGAGACGGACAATAGAAATAGAAATAGAGATAGGGATGGGGATAGAGATAGAGGGGAGGAGAGACTCGCAAACTCTGAAGCTTACAGGAGCTCACAACTCACAGAGTTGAAAATCTATGGTTCGGGTGAAGCTCCCTCATGTTAGCCAAAACATGACTCGAAACCCATGTCACTTTGGCCCAATCGACTATTATCAAAGCTTTTTCCCACTAGGGTTTTCGTTCTGTCAGGATTATGTATGTAACTCTGTCTTGTGGGTCATACAAGATGTTTTATGGTCTATATACCTTGGGGATTCCATCTGTATAACCGAGTAGAGGGATATGGGGTGTTTCGCGTAGAATACATTCGTGGATGGAATTTCGATAATATAGGGGTGGTGAGGTGCATGGGAGTGAAATTCATGCAAAGGCACGGGACTATCTTTGTATGCTACGCCACGCTGCGCCATGTTTCCGGCACCACGGAATCTTCGGCTAAGCGGTTGCGCAGAAAAACGCCATTCCCCTCGCTTACAGAAAAACCAAAGCTATTTGACGATCGATGACATCCGTGAGCGAAAACGACATTCTAGCGTCCTTCAACGACTTTTCTAAGAGTAAGTAAGTGTTACTTATTCAAGCTACCGACGCCCGTGCAACGCTCGATTAATAGTTCTACTACAACAAATTTTAACAGGCTCGTATCGATCCCCAGTTAATGTGAAGCTGCTTCCGGGCCATATAGTAAAGAAGGAATTGTCTGGGCAATATCTATTGAAACACTTGGGGAAGACTATTCCGTCAACTTCTAAGCCTTAACCGCATCCCTTTTCTCACACGCTTTCACCAATCCTGTTGATGCACTGCCAACTTACAATGTGCAGCTGGCCACTGCACGTTTATCTGCGCTGTAGGCTCGTTCACCATTAGAGGTTTTGATATTGTTACGTCCTGTGCAGAAGCTTAACTTTTGGAGACTTAGGAGCCGCCCTACGCGAAGAGAAGCGGGAAAAAACAGAAAAGATGTGGTGTAGGTGGGATTCAAAAGATCGGCCGGGATACTAGTATTCGCCCGAATCAAAGAACGTCCGAACACGGGCTTCACTTGTTCGCGACTGGGCTGGTCTATCGATTCGTTATATACGGTCGTATGTTACATACTCCAAGAATCTCGGTCCTTTGTAGACTCCATAAATTATGCTACATTCTCCACACTCTCATCGCCGGCTTTGAGTGTCATACAAACAGTGAATGCGATGAAAACTCCGTATGAACCAAGGTGACTGCTTCAGCTCTAGCTTAAGATTGGCAGCTTGTTATCAATATTTTGACAAAAACCTGTTCCCGGCAATTAAAGTATGGTAGCACTCGCGGCAGTTACTACTTGCACCTGTCTACTTGCACCTGCACGTTGTTTGGTACCATTGGAATTATACTTTGTTTCCGCTTTGACGATTACAAGAACCTGGTACCGAGTTTTGAGATCATAAGTAGTAATATGCCCCTCTTTCTATTAGGGAATAATCCCAATCATATTGAGATGGAGCAATTATTGTACTATCACCGGAAATGATGCGGGGCTGTTTTTGTTACTCTAGCGCTGCGCTGCTTTATATATGTCCCTTCCTAAGATTTCCAAGGCTTTTCTAGCCGGAACGCCAGGAACAAGGAGGCGGGGCATGGGATTCGGAAGACCATTTCTTACTTTTAAGCGTAACTTGAAGTGGCAGAGAGATTTCGGGGTTTTCAAGGATGTGCGGTTAAAGTGCTGACCACTAGAAGGCGAAAGACCCCTTATCGAAGTATTCCACCCCACTAGATCTATGTAGAATCTCTGTAGTCCCCATCTGTGCATCTCTAGTGCAGAAGGCTCGGTAACATCCGACTACCAGGCACGACACTAAATCATTTTAGGGGACTTCAAAGCGTCAGTTGTGAAGTATGGCGTGAACAACTCCCGAGACAATCATTGTCAACCAATGAAAATGTTGTAGAAAGGTTTACTGTGGAAGTTTCTCTTCGGCACTCAAAAATCATCCTTACTTTTCTTTCGCAGTGTGTAATCTATTGCACTGCGAAGTTAACTACATTGAGCCATATTTGCCCCCAGATTTTGCGCCTGTAGGGGTACCAAACACTAAATCCAATGGATGCACGGCTGCATTCGTACATCTATTGGGATTTTCTTCTACTACGAGTCTAAGTCTTCCGCGAGGTCTAGAGTATAGTCTCGTAACTATAGTGTTTTGTCATAAACACATGTTTTGCGTCTGAGAGCCGAGCGACGGATTAAGGCGATATTCACCACGAAGATCCCTACTGCATCTATCTCGGAGATCTCTACTGCATCGGTCTATTCGCGGGGGGCTTAAGTAAAACAAGCCACTCGACGGCGGGCGGGATCCATTTGTACTAAGAATATATGGTCTACAAGCCAGCTACTTTTTCCAAGTGTGCACCTCCGTAGCTTATTACTCGACCTGTACCCACGAACTTCACATAAATTACCACTGTTGTACTTAACACAAAATACTATCTTAGCTATGGGGTCAGAAGGTCTAGGACAGGTGGTAAGTGCTGTTCCAATACGCTCCTAAGTAACGAAAATACTGGAAGATCGCTAACGTCGAAACAGGTTTCCTGGTATATCTGTACCGTGGTTGCATTTGCATTCGTAGGCTTGAGGCTGGTTGTAAAATGGAAGAATTTTGGTCGTTTGATCATTGACGACTTCCTCATAATCCTAGCGGCCTGCTGTCTACTTGGAGATCTGATCATACAGCACTATATGTGGATTCAAGGGATGGCCAATATCGGTGGAGCAAGTTCAGACCAGTTTATAAGGATTATGAAGGTGGGTCTTGCCGATCGCGATGTGCAATATAGCAGAGAAAGCAATACTGATCACAGAACTAGATGATCGTTCCTGGATCAATTCTCTATGTAACCTCGCTGTGGGCAATCAAGCTGGCTATGGTTTTGTTCTACAAGAAGCTCGCAGCACCTAAATCATTGCTGCAAAAAGTGTACAATGTTCTCCTTGGAGTGATGCTTGCAAATTGGGCTGTTATTTTCTTCCATATCATATTCCAGTGCTTCCCACACGACAAGAGATGGTCCCAAAAACCAGATTGTAAGTCTTCATGAAGAACGCTACCCTACACAACTAACCATATATAGACCAATGCAATCCAAAATCAGCTGAAATCAACTACTGGATTACAATCTTGACCAACATCATCTCCGATTGTCTGAGTATGTAGAACCCTTTATCTCGCGTGCGAAAAAGGCATCTAACAATGGACAGTTATCTCTCTGCCAATATCCATGGTTATGAAGCTCCAGATGAAGCTGAAGCAAAAGCTGGCCGTAGGTGGTATCTTTGCGCTCGGAATCTTTGTTGTGATAGCAAGCAGTCAGTTGATCCAGACCTAGTGTTTCTTTGAGCTTTGACTAACATTTCAACAGTTATCCGTGCATATTATTCCAAGAAAAATGAAACCATGTTAACATGTACCGTTTCGATGGTTGAGACGGCTGTCGCCATCATCGCCACCTCGTTGCCCGCACTACGCCAACTATTCCTGGGCCAAACCTCCCGCAAGGGTACCGGATACTCTGATTCCGCTGGAAGACACTACGAGCTATCATCAGTCAACAAATCCAAGGGTTTGCATAGCAGGAATAACATGGCCAGTGTGGTTGGAGGAGGAACAAGTAAGGCGAACGATTCGGAAGACGAACTAGTCAAGGAGATTGGCGGAATATCCGGCGGTGTCAGTGATGAGAAAGGAGCAGACGGTCATCATATCCGGGTGAACACAACGTATCAGGTGTTTGAGGAAGATATTGAAACTGGGAGAACGGCTCCGAGATGAACTACTACTTTTCTACAATCATAGGGACTTTTTCTTACTTTTGACGGTTAGCGCTTGTATATACCAACGTCCATGGCCTTCGGACTGCTTCTTTTGTTTTATTTTGTATAAACATGTGAGATATTGCAAAAAGATATTTCAAATATTATCGATGTTGGCGATGCCTGTGGTTAGCATGCCTTTATATTATAAGTTATAAGAACCATCTAAAAAGTTCTCTACCAAAATCATAGAACACATCACGTTCCACATATCCTTTTTCCTCGAGATTCTTTCTTGCTCCTCCATCGGATCCCGATATTTTATAAGAGCTCTTGTAAACTCCATAACATTTCAGCACTGAACTCTAATTTTACCAGACGTTGGAAAAGTGTCGAAGAATGCATTTTCTATGTTCACAGAGGGTAATAATCCTACCAAGGCTGAGAATATTAAGGATTGGCAAACTTCTTAACAATTAACTTCGAAAGGAACGTATCATTAGTATAAAAGCATTGTAAAATCTGGCGATTTTTCTAGGTGATAGTCTTGAATGTTATCTTCATTCGTATCAACCACATACTCTCTCCCCTCCGTAAAATGCATTAGAGCTCACCCCAAACCACCAGCATCAGTGTATTACTGCATACCTCATCTCCTAATAACATCCCCCCATAGTTTACTCGATAAAGTGAAGGTCAACTACATCCAATCTAGCGTGCAATTTCTATAGTTGATCCGTCTCCAAGCTCCCCATTCGTAATGAGTTGATACATAGAAGTGATCCAGGCAAACAGATTACTCTTTGCGCTTGGCGAAGATTCCAGATGCTGAAACATATTTTGTGGTCCTAGATGAGCAGTTGTAAACGCCCCTTCTCCACAACTACTATATCCGACTCACCTACGGGTTTCACGATGTCTTGACTGTCGGAACCTTTATTTCATATTGATGAGCATTTAGATTAGAATAAGACAACTCTACCTTACCTGCAGGGTTCATGTCAAGTTTACAACTTGAACAAAACACTAACGCTGATACGTACTAAAATTACGGTGCAAGGTTATTCTCGCCAATAAATTGGCCATCTATTCGTTCCGAAACCACATTGTGGGCAGCTGTAATAAATAAGCAGAGATGGATATCAAATTGGCTATTGTCACCCAAAAGCATATATGGAAATTGGAATTCGAGCAGTTTGCTTTCCTAGGGATTTAATATTAGAGTAAGTAGCTCAGTATCAGACCTCACAAAGGGTGAAATCTGTCTAGGTAAAAGTGTCTGATATTCTGGACTCTCTCGAGTCCGTTCTTAAGTATGTAGCTAACTATGCGTCTGGGAAAGGGCGAGTGATGAGTCCTATCACTCAGTTTGTCCACGCCCAGCACGGCCTGTAGTCTTAGTGATATGTTTCTGGTGTATGGTTTGGTTTGGCAAAATTCCAGATTGAATACCTAGACAGTGTATCGCCAGCCAGCGGACAGATTATCTTTCATAATCTGAAATTTACTACACTCTTGATTCTAGTTTCGGAATTGTTCCTGCACATATTCAAAGGACATTTGAGTGATATCGTAAACAAGTTAGGCTTAATGTGTGCTTCCAAAATATCCACATTGCATATCATCAAAATATATACAAGAACGCAAAGTTTATACACGCAGCTATGAGCGTCCTTCCACATCCATCTGTATCGTAACCTCCCAAAGCAAACCACTTCCTCTTCCATATTCCCCTCCAAGCCTTTTCCGCACTAATAGCGCAACCCTCTCTCGGAGTTTGAGCAAGGCTGCTTCTTCACCCGCTCCCCCAATGCCCTTCACTCTTAACTTGAGATTGGCCATCGCAAGCCCGTAATGGACTTGCCAAAATCGAGCTTCGTCGACAGCCATTACCATCCCTTCTCCCTTGATCTCGCGAATGACATCCTTGACGGTATACTTTTGGTCTCCTTTGTAGCTCATCAACAGCATCACACCCTGTGCTCCCGCGCTATGAAAGCCCAGAACAAACATGCTAATCGCCATGATCGCGCAGAGTAGTCTATCCATCCATGCATAGATTGTAACACTTAACAACGGCAATATCAACATCAGTACACTGCAAAATAGCGTAAGGAAGTGGGAAGGGGTGCTTAATAGTGAAGGTAGCGAAGAGAGATAAGGGATTCGCATCGCTTTTGATATGCGAGCGTGGTTTTTCATGAAGTATGCCGAGATGAGAGTAGCAGCTACCGAGAGCAGGGCAGACAAATCGACAGCGCCGGGTAAGACTCGTTGATGAGAATGCGGATGGTGAGGCGTATGTGAGCCGAGAGACTCCAAAACATGTTTGAGGTTGTGTGAAATCAGATCAAATGCCATGAATAACAGAAATATTGACATAGCGAAGCCAGCCAACACTTCGGCGCGTTGCAGACCGAAGGGATGGCGGATCGACGCTCTTTTCCAAACTTCAAAGTTGTGGGATATGTCAACGATTACGCAGAGAAGGGCGGAGGAGGCGTCGAAAAATATTAGGTGAGAGAGAGCAGTGAGGGCAGCTGACGAGTCGCCGCTGTGGTGGACTATTCCGGCGATCATGAAATGGCAGACACACCAGCAAGCACGTCCATATTGCTCTCGAGAAAGTGACTGTAATGTTTCGCGGTATGTGGGTATGGGAAGCGATGCTGGGAGGGCAAGTGGGGGTCGTGGAGGGGGTTCGAGAAATATTTGGTGTTGAGTAGAGACACTACTGTGTTTGTAGCGATGGCCTCTTCGCTGGCCAATGTTCTGTTTGTTTAAGTCAATTGTGGGGAATCTATAGGGATGAGTATCTGTAGGAGGAGTAAGACTTGAAAGAAGCTGTCGTCGGGCGAGGGACTGCGGACAATCATCAAATGGGCGATGATTTGATCCCGTGGCTCTCGCTGGATTGCCTCCCGTACCTGACCGACGATATGTATTACCTGATTGAGCGCGGAGAGAGGGGCCGTCGGTATACTTGTCGTCTTCTGCTTGTTGACGACCTACCGACAGGAACGTTTGCGCCATACCCACAGAGACTGATAACTGGTTGTAGTTTCGGTTTTCTGTCTCCGCAGCTATAGGAGCAAATGGCAAAGAAGGAGCTCGTAAATGGAATGTAGGAAGACGCGAAGTTGAGTTTGCTTGACATACGGATTTCGCAATCACTGGAGTATCTTTGATCGTTTGTGTTTGAAAGTTGAATGGGTTGCGTCCTCCAGCAGGAGGAGGTCCTAAACTGCCATCGGTGCGTAGCTCCCCTACTGTGCTCGTAGGTGAATTAAGTGAGCTGTTCATAGCTCCAAAGCGGTTCGAATCGTTGCCATTGACTCCAAATGTCTCTGACCATGGTGAGAGACCGGTAGGATCGAGAGAGTTGGGATCGAAGGTAATTGTGGAACGCACGGTGTGATTGTTATCTTTCCCTAGCCCCCAGCTTGATTCTTCATCATCGGGTAAAGGAGTCGGGGGAGTTGGAGTTCTTGGGGGGGCGGGTATGGGTAGGCTCGAGGCCATTGTCATGGTTATGTGTCGTCTATCATGTAATCTTAGCAGGTAAGTGAGTGTATGTGTCACCGGTGTCTTAAGGACCTTGATGATGCTGACATGATCATTGAAATAAGGTTTGTTGCTGTCCAGGGGCACTCCAGTTCTTGGCGGCGGGAGCGCCAAGTGCGGCTCTGTTAAACGCGATTATCAAAAAGGTTAATTTGAGATCAGTTTCTTCTACAGTTATCTCACTCCAGGCTAAAAGAATCCTATCACTAATTCTAACATCTATCTTGATTCTTTTGTTTCTAAAGTACTAGTCGTTCCAGCGCTGTCACTTAATAATTAGGTATGTTTATATTGAGAGAGCGAACACCCATCATATTCCCCAAATTTGGCCACCTCTTCCTTGCCAAGCTATGTCATATGTTACTGGCCGATTTACTATATTTGCTTTTGCTCATCGAATCTGACTCGGAATAGCTTTAAACAATTTGAGTTTTTGTATGCCATATATCGAGGGCCTGTTTCTGTCGGAGGATAGGTCTACTTAATCATAATTTACATTTGGACTTGCGGTTTCTGACACACTGGAGCTCACCCTCTCCAGTCAAGGTCCGTATTCAGCCTTGAGATTTACGCCATAAGATAGCCATAAGTTTCTTGAGCTTGGGGTGATCCATCCAATATCAAGCGAGTTTGATATGCGCTTTTATTCGTGACGCTCTGATTCAGGACTCAGTTCAGATGGACATTACTCCCAAGAACCATCACGAAGCGCCAGATAAAAGCTTTCCGGATCTCGAATCAAATCAAGCCTCGGGTGACAAAAATAGCCCTAATCACAAAAGGAGTGTTTCAGGCTCGATTCTCTCAAAGCTTTCATTCTTGCGTGCCAGCGCAGACGGCAATCATAACCCCATCGATAATGGCCCTCGCAGCCCAGAATTCACCCCCGGAGATGACCAAACGACCGTCAAGAAGTCCAGCCGTGCTATGGCGGTAGTCCAGCAACAACGAACTAGGAAAAGAAAAGGATCACTACGAAAAGCTGCTCTTTTAGGACGAGGAGCTCAGCGAGAGAAGAAAGAAAGTAAAGCATCTCCCGTAGATACAGCCCGTCACTTTGGCTTTGGGCGAGACGGTCTATCCGATTCGAGTCCAACAGAGCCTCAATCTGAAGCTTTCGGACTTGGCCTTGTTGAGGCTACTCCAAAATCATCTATCGACGGCTATACAGGCCGCGCTAACAATTCCATTTTGCAACCCATCAAAACACTCCCGATGGGTCATGACGACCACATCGTCAGTTCGCCGACGTCAGTGTCGGCTACTAGCCCAACATTTACATACACCTCTACTACCGACGAAGATGATGTTTTAAGCATGTCACCTCACCCAACTCTTCTACGTCCAACCCAAGGCTCACATTTCCCAATAACCGCCTCTTCCTTGACTCGCCGTCGCTCTTCTCAAAAACCCACATCGCCACTCTCCCTTTCAGGCCTCGCCACCACACCCCTTCCTGATCCAGATGCTGAATGGGACTACTCCGAAACTGAATGGTGGGGCTGGGTTATCTTGACCATTACATGGATTATCTTTGTCACTGGGATGGGATCTTGCTTGGGGGTTTGGAGTTGGGCTTGGGATGTCGGTGAAACACCATTTGCGCCGCCAGAACTGTCTGATGATCCGACGCTACCGATCGTGGGATACTATCCTGCACTGATTATTTTAACGGCGGTGATGGCCTGGATTTGGGTTGTGGTTGCTTGGGTCGGGATGAAGTATTTCCGACACGCCAAAATTAGCGGTGATTGATTGCATTTGTGTATATGAAATAAAGCCCACCGAAATTTTACATCTTCAAATTAGACTGTCAATCATATCAGACATCTGTATCATGTGAAAAGGAAGGAAGAGAAACAATTGTTATCAGATAAGAGATTGGTTATCGTTTTATTCCCTTCTTTATTCTGGTATGGATAGATTGTCAGTATTACAAGTATTTGAGAGACATGTTAGAAATTCAGAAGTTGCCTGTTTGGGAATAGGTGAAGGTAAGAAAGTATGGGCCAATTAGCGTTTAATAATGTTGTATGACCCATACGTGAGTTACTTCGAACCGAGACTTGCCTGGCCACAGTCGTTTCCAGCCGTTAGTACAGGCTAGTAATAAGGATGAATTAACTGTAACTCCAACAATGTGTGGCATCTTATATTGATAGCTTATTCATGAACTAAATGAATAGGTCGGTCTAACAAGAGGTGCAGAAAATAAACTAAAACCTCAAAAATCAATAGGGGCATATTCATCATCATTGTGCATAGCATGTGGGGCATACCGGCCAAGGGGGAAATTCTATAAGCCACCAAATGTAATTTGATCATTATATTATGGTTATATTGTAAAAAGATGCACACACGTTTTGCAACACCATGCGATGGCATGAGAAACCAATTCTAATGTCAAACCTCATCCCACTCTCTATCAACTTGTAAGTACACGTGATACCAGAAAAACCAACCCCCCTCCATGCACCACAATTCACACTTTAGTAAGATTCTCCATCTCTACTACAAAATTGTAGTATCGTCGAAATGGACGTAGAAGAAACACCAGTTCCGCTCCCATCTGCCCCAGCAGTTCAGATTTCACCCAACGCTACCTTGCAGCCGCCACTCACGAGACGAGGGAAGGGGCCCGGTCTCGTCATTTTCGTACCTAAAGAGTTGCCTTTGGTCGAAGATTCTCTTGTGTTAGATCCACCTCCTTTGCAGAAATGGGCTGAGGAGGGTTATACAGTTCTTGAATTCAAGATAGATCCCAACGATACTAGTTTACTCTCAACCTCTGATAGTTTACTTGATGATAAGTACTTTCAGCCTGCCTTGACTGCGTTGTATGAGCTACCCGAACTTGTAGGAAAAGATTTTGGATGTATTGGTGAGTTCCGTTTAGTTATCAAGGTACAGTATAACTAGAGTAACATTTCTAGTGTACTCAAATACAAGACATTCGATAATTGGAAAGATTGCGAAATCCATACACGCAGTAGCGATTGTTAGCTATGATCCAAGTCTCAAGTTGTTGGAAGAAAAGCCTGAGCTTGTCCACTTTGGTGGTAAGGAACCGCCACTAACTAAGAACGGGCAAGATGGGTATGTCAGCTATCATTATCCAGAAACAAAGTCTGGTAACTTCATCATACCAAAACATCAGGACTTTTTGTCCAGTTCTGCGGCAGTAGCACATACACGTACTCTTGCTTTCCTTAAGAAACATATGGGAGGTCCAACTTTTGACCTTGAAGCAATTTGGGAAGAGCATACCAATTTTGAATTCGGTAACCGCTCGGTAGCGAATACAATGGGCACTATGGTGCAAGAACCTTATGTAAACCATATACCAACAGTAAGTAAAACTAATTATTAAATTTTCACCTTTTCGCTCACGACGTTTAGATGACCGGAGGCGTGGGACGCAAAGAACTCTCAAATTTCTATCGCTACCACTTCATATGGTCCAATCCAGAAGGCACCAACCTTGAACTAGTTAGCAGAACCATAGGAATTGACCGCGTGATTGACGAGTTTATCTTCACTTTCACCCACAACAAAACAGTTGACTGGCTGTACGTACCCTTAAACACATGTTTTGCTCCATGCCACACACATATACTGAGTTAAGATAGCATTCCTGGCATCCCTCCAACTGGAAGGGATCTCAGGATCCCAATGACATCAGTAGTCAACGTCCGCGGCGACAGGTTATATCACGAACACATTGCCTGGGATCAAGCTACAGTTCTAGTGCAACTGGGCTTGATGCCAAAGTACCTACCGTTTCCGTATGAAATCAATGGGAAGAAACCATGCCGTGGGAAAAGGTTTGAATATCGTGTTCCCGCAGCTGGGGTTGAGACGGCCCAGAAACTGGTGGATGAATCAGCCGTGAAGAGTAATGAGATGTTTGATTATAATATTAGGGAGGTTGATGACGTATAATCAATATATCATGGCTTTTATATGATTAAAATAGCCGGTTCGGTCTGGATATAGAGATATGTACTTGATAATTTCACAAATGATTCGCAGCCAATTCTATTTATAAACATAATATAAGACTTCTGAACCACTGACTTGCACTTTGGCAGTGGCAATTAGGTAACAGATGCCGTGTTGTTTAAGAATTGTTTAATTTATCCACCTGTTCAACCAACGGCACCTTTTATGATTGTAATACTTTTATGCAATTGTAAAGCTTTGTAGAAGCCGTTCATGCGGGAAAATATCAATGATTCATTCTTGCTCGTACTATCTCATTTAAAACCATTTATCACAAAATATATTAAGCAAATTCAGCTTGCATCAGTGGAGTTGAAAGCCACTTTCCAACCATCTTTTCTGTTTATACGCTAATGTAAAAATTGATTAAGCCAAAATACAACAGAGTCTTTCGCTCTTTCCAACCCTTTCTTTTGCAATGGATCTTTTGGATCACCTAAGAATATTGTAAGTATGCCTGGGGCTCAAAATTCGAGAAGGTGGTTCATAGTGGGAAAAAGAAATCTTTTGAAAACGAAAGTCAACTCACCTTTACCAGCAAAGCCATGTGCCAAACCAGGATAGTAATCATACATATACGGCACCCCCAAACTGGGAATAACCCTATTAAAGTACTCCTTCATCTCTGGCGTGAGTTGCGAATCGGTTTCTGGAGCAATGAGCTGAATTGGTACGCTCACAGCATCAATTTCGCCTTTCGTAAAGATTGAAGGATGAGCAATGCTCACGCAGTCCACCAGATCATTGCCTGTAGCACCGAGCTGGAGACACCCCCATCCTCCGTAACAGTAGCCAACCGCGCCAACTTTATTGTACTTGGCTCTGAGAGCACGAGCACAGGCGAAAATTTCAGGGCCCCGGATCTCTTTGGTATTGCGTGCGAAGAATCCCGGTAGATCAATGAGTTTGGCGATTGCGGGGTCGGCGAATGCTTTACTGAGTTTGTCTTCCGGGACTACTTCACCACCCAGGCTGAATTTATACTCAGCATCATTTCCAGACCAAGAGGGGCCAAAAGGTTAACTTACAAATCGACGACATAGCAAGTGCAATTTGCCTCTTTAGCGAAGTGATCAGCTAAACGTCGCAAATTGTTCAGAGTCCACCCAAACAAGTCGGGAACGAGAAGAACAGCGACGTCCTCATTTGCTCCCGTGATATAAGCTGCATTTTTATCAAGGGTCCCCTCCTTGCCTACTGGCTTGCCGTCCCATAAGAAGGCCGTTTTACAGCAGTCGTCAATCATCTTGAATTGCCAAACCTAGTAATAACTTGAAGCTTTCAGATGTACATGAGATGTGACTAGAAGGATATAGTGATTAACGTATATAAATAGGAATTTATGATGTAGCTGTACGAGCAGGGCACAGCCAAGTGGACAAATTGAAACTTCATTCTGACCAATAGGGCAATGAGTGGACATGCCGTATGCCGCATGCTTGCAGCTACAAAGATGAGGCGTTCAATGAATCATATCACAAGGGTGTATATGATAACGAACAATCAGGAGTGGCTAGGGGTAATATCTACGACGCAAATGCTTACGTTACACGAAGTGCGATAAGAACCTTTGGGCATGGACTGCGCCTGCATGTCCATAATGCTCGTCAACTCTCTTACTGATAAGTGTAATCTGATCGCACAGAGCATTGTGACCATCGAACAGATATCTCTCAAGGAGACGATATCTAACATATGGACATAAACTATTTTCAGAATACTACGGCATACCAGTACATAGTCGCCCGAAAGGCAGCGGGGTAATTTGAGGCCCCCATGCTCCGTAGTACAACGTTGATCATCTGTCAAGCCAATAATAAGGTCAACAAAAGTAAAGAGAAACTACTAATGTGTATCACACTCTGCAACTGGTTGAATAGGCTGCCGAAAAAAGGGCGGGAGACCGGTTGATCGGCTAATTTTGTGAGAGACCAATTGTGTTTCTGCATAGGATGCCGATATTTCCGGCTCAGGAACCTTTGGAATGTTTGTATAATTCTGTCATGAAGGAGAGTGGGAGAGACGCGATATTTTCTGTAACTTTTAAGAGCTCGAAGAGTGTAAACCTTTCGTCAATCCCGTCATTAGACATTGATAAAGTTTATATATATATGAGGAGCATGATATAAGAAGTGAATACAAATACTTTTAACTTGTTCAAATCAAAGTTTATGTTCGTGATAGACTAAGTAAGGCATATACCATGACACAATATTAAGACTAAGCTAGTAGTCGAAAATACTTCTCGGACTTATCAGTATCCCCGTTAACTTCCCTCTTGACGTCTCCATCCGCTCAACAAATCCTCGCTTACTCTACCGCATTGCCATCTTCCTATGCGGGGCACATATCCCTCATCATAGCAGACTATCCAGAACGTAATTTTCAAACAAATAAATTGGATCATCTCTTACAATCGAACTTTTCTGATACTTCAAAGCATTGGAAAGTTGAGAATTGTGCTTTGACGAGATTGTGTAAAGTGGTGTGATAACCATAAGAATCGCGATGTTAATTGCTCGTTCAGCTATTTATTAGTATTTGAGATAAGCTATGAATCTCTGTGCTCTGGAACTTCTAGCTTGCTTTAAAAAAATTACCATGCTAAGAGAGTTGGTGATTTCTTGCTTTGAGTATTGAATTGCTCCTCCTTGCCCTACCAATCTCTCCAACGGGCGCAAGGAAAAGGTTCCAGAGGGAGCGTGGTAGCTTGCACCAGGTGAGGAAAAAAAATTCTGGGCCCAATGGCATTCGGTTCGGGTCGCCTTTGAAGTTGCCTGGCGTTTAGCAGAGATTTTGATGCTGAAATCACTCTACTGGACGAGGAATATGAGACGGTACGTATCTAAGGAAAACACACTTTAAAAGTGCAATACATCCTGTTAACAAGAAATTTACACCATAGGAATTACAAACATCACGTGGCGTGAGTCCTCCCCCTCAGTAGATAGAGTTATGGTTCTCAGATGATCAAATAGTCATTGATTGATCGATCGAAAGGTCGTGGTATTATTGATAAATACAGCACTTGACGGTATTCTGAGGCCGTCCCCTACAAATAACGCCAAACTCCCTGCCCATCCATTTTGACACATTGATGAAGCTTTGTACCAGTCACACATATCACTTCTTTCCACCAGCTCGTCTCGCTTTTCCAGGTCTCTGCTTCACAACACCCTTCATCTTCTTACTCGAGAAGCCCCTCAGATCACCACTCGACTGTGCATCTCCACTCTTCGAAAACCTCTTCTTTCCACCGTGGCCATACTTCTCATCCTTCTTCGCACGCTTATTTGGACCCATGCGGTCTTTTCGGTTAGGCTTTGCTGATGAGGTCTCCTCTTCTAGAGCCACATCGAATATGTCGGCTTCATTTGTGGTCTCATTTTCTCCACCTTGACGCTCTACAGTAATTGTTAGCATGTTCGAGAAAATCTTGGAGAAGAGGACTCACTTCGCTTCAAGACCTTGATTTTCTCCATGGTCTGCTTCGTCTCTTTCTGTCTCTCCTGTAGCTTGGCAACCTGGACTTGTTTTCCAAACTTCTTCAGGTCTCTTTGCTTGCGTGCCTCAGCACTGGCCTTCTTACTAGCCGCCTCATCAATCAACTTCGCCTTGATCTTCGCCATATGATCATCCGCCTTGACCATCTCAGCAAAATAATCTGTAGGTCTAGTGAACGGCACACCCTCAGCTTTGAATTGTCTCCGAGCTTCCTTCACCGCAGATAAAGCTTGGGCATAAAATGCAAGCTCCCGGTTCAAGTCGTCAGACACATCTGCTATAGCGACAGGCTCTGCTGTAACAACTGTTTGATGCTCGGAGAATGTCATCTTGGCTATGGGAAGGGCAATTCGTTTCAGCGCGGCTGTAAGGGCAACAGTGTTGTTTATAGTAAGGCGTTGGTGGGGAATAAGGTCTTCTTTCTCTTCGTCGTCTAGATCTTCTAGATCTGACATAGGAATATCCTCATCATCGGAGTCCTGCTCTTGGTCGTTCTCACCTGCAGAGGAGTCGCTATCACTTTCGTCAAGGCGCGCGAAGTCGATCTATAAGGGTTTAGCAATTGGCTTACAACAGGGCGCATGACAAACCTGCATAGGCTCTTCAACCTCATCTTCGCTCCCACTATCTGCTTCATCCTCCTCTATCGCAGCTCCCCCATCCTCCTCATCACTAACTCCATCCAAGCTCTCCCAATCTTCATCAGTCTTCTTTGCCCCGCCTTTAGTAGCCTTCTCTTTTCTTGCAGCCTTTTGTTGCTTCTTCTGATTCAGCTTCTTGAAATCAGTACCCTTCTCCGCCACAAGGGCCATTTTCAATTTACTTTTCGTAACCATTGTGTCGGTGTGCGGTGAGAATTGAGAATTGATTGGAAGTTGATGCAAACCAGAGCTTGACTTACAAAATCCGAGGCTGGCAGGACTTTTTTTCCACACTAGCGGCCGCAGGTCCGCCCCATCTTCGCTTGGAAACACGCCAAGCATCCCCCCCCCCTTTTCTGCACGACAGCAGAATTTCTATCAGTACTGTTTTGATGGAAAGGAAGGTAAGAAGTTTGATTAATCATCACATTTGTAAATCTTTAAAAACGAGATCACTGATTTGCCATTGCTATTCTGGTCAAATTTAAACAGTGCTGATATCATCTACATTCCATAATTAAGTACCTCTGCCATTCGCGAACTGCAGCTTGCTCTGGGTATCTCTTATCGCATTCAAACATTGTGTTCCAGTAACTCTATGGAAATGGAGACTTCGTTTCCAAAATCGTTAAGATTTGAGGGGAAAGTTAGATATTACTAAACAAAGCATTAAAACGGAAATTTATGTTTTGGAATTTAAAGGTTTGAGTCCTCAGACTCCCAGGACACTTTCACTTTACCATAGCTGTAAGCTAAGAATGTTTTCAGTACAAGATCATTGATTCTCTATATCTGAAGTTGTACTTTGAGGATAGAAAAGTGTTCACCACTAACGCCACTCATTCAAAGCCCCAACTCCATCGAAAATACATGCCATAAACCCACCACCAACGCTTGAAATCAAGATCCTCTCAAGAACTTAACACATCAGGTTCATTGGGATCTCAAAAGAAGCATCTGGCGTTATGCAGCCACAGATCGTATGTCAAGGAAAGACTTGGCCTCAGTTACCGCCACAGCCAACAACCTTCCATCCATCCTCCATCTCCACATCCTCTTGTTCATCCATCTCCGCAACTCTGCGCTCAAACTCATAGCAAGCAGGACAAGTATAGAATCGCTGCTTAACCTGGCTAAGAAGATCGTCTCCCTGGCATAGATATCGATTTGTGAGCATGCAACCAAGGCGGAGTAGGTATTTGTGGCCGCAGATGTAGGCGTAGGTTACGATATGGCACTGGAGGGTTTTGTAAATGTACTGTCTAGAATACAGTCGAGAGGAAAGGTGATTTACCATAGTAGTGGGGGATATAACTCAGTAGTTGGAGATTTGTGTGGTGAAATTTGGAGTTCAAAAGAGAGCGAAGCTGTTTTTTTGGGACGGTGTTGTGATGGTAGTTAAGCAGGTGTGAGAGGAAACCAGATGATTCTATAAGTATCCAAGATTAGCAAACTGCTTCGCAATAAGTTAGAAATAATATACCGGTAGACTTTTTCCAGAAAATCCTATTCCCAGGAGCTTGAATGAACAGAGTCTCTAAGAGTCGGTGTTGATTGAATATTGACGCAGCGCAAAGACGAATTTATTTACGCTGTATTTCCATCCATCGAATACAATATCAATTTCTAGTGTCTTGGCTTGAACAGCGCTAGCTGGTCTAGCTTGTCCTCACCTTCAATTTCACCAAAAAAGGGAAAAAGGATAGTGAAAGAAAAGGCACAACTCCCTTTTCCCCATAACTTCGTTTGGAACAAAATAACTATCCTCATAATATAAACCGATATATCTCCCAAAAGAAGAATATCGAGATTGACAAAACCTATACCACCCTTTCAGGTGGTCCTAGGAACTCCTCATATCATCAGAGTTTTTTTCCCGCCGATACGATTCGAAAATCGTTAGTTGTGGTCGTCCCCCTTCCCTCTCTCCTGCAAACCAGTTTGACCTGAGCTCTTTCCACGGAGCCGCCCCTGTATTTGCATCCTCGATTTTGAGAGTTTGGTTTATATAGCTAGGTATGTTGGTATGTAGGTAGTTAGGGATGATAGTGTGAAAACGTCATTATGATTGGCCGGAATTATATTCACCCTTCGCTTTCCAGACATGCAGCATTTTTCTGTGGGGCTTGAACCTGAGGTCTATTTCGGTCACTGTTTTCACGTAGCCTAGATCTGAGACAGCCTCTTACTTGTTAGTTCTACCCTTTGTGGAAGGAATATAGAAAGACTGTATGCATGCCCAGGATGTACTAAAGTTTAGTCAACATAAAAGGTTCGCAAAACATGTTATCTAGGAGACATATACAGTACTTCTTACGAGCAATCTTAAAAGAAGTTCGAAGACAGAGCAGATATCTAACAATTCATTATTTAATTACTACCGCACGAAGATGAGTGCCTATGATACACATCTCAGCCTCCCGCCTCCATGCAACGCCAAAAGCTTTCCTCCAATTTCCATCCATCTAGTAAACGCCATCCATGCATGTATATATCTGTCTTTTCTCGCAATTAATACCAGAATATACCACCTAAGTGTACCTTTCATATGTACCCTACCCACTCCATATTTGCACAAAAGAACCAAGTATGTGTGTAATGTATTTACGACTGTAGACCGTCACCACCTTCCCACGCCCAACCCTCTACTACCACCTAATCACCCCACGATCTTCCCTAATAGATTTTTCGGTTTTCTTCTGACCGTTCCCTCTCCTTCCCGCTCATCCACAGAAGGGCTCGACCCGCTCTCCCGTCCTTTCTTCAAGCGATGCAAAGTATTCGCCATGAATCCGTGTTTCTCCTCATGCCCATCGTCTTCTGTGGTTCTAGTGCTTTTTGAACTACTGGTGAGACTCTCATTGCTGGGATCGGGTCGGGAAGGCGTCATTTTGATTGAGCTCGCGAAAACTGATCTGTTGTTGCCTGAATGTTCTGAGTATACACTAGCATCGGACCTCGCATCGCCATTCCTACTCGAAGCAAACGAGCGCCGTGGTTCGGACTTCGTATCTGTAGGACTTGTCCCAAACACTGAGCTGGCATCACTGCTGTTCTCCCAATCCCCTCCTCCAGGTGCAAGCAGCATACTAGATGTAGCTAATTCCCTCAAGCGGCTCTGTTGCTGGGTATTGGGTCTATGTTTACTGAACTTATTTCCGATGATTGCGCCAGTATGTGAGATTAGTGCTTTGATCACGTCCTTCTTGAGAGCCAGGGCGAGATCGAGATTTGACCATGTCTTATTACGATACTCGATCATAGGGAGTCGAAACACAAAATCATGTACGTCTTCGATGTTACGGTCACCTTTCCCTTTGTAGGAGAGACACAGCACGACACTAGGAATTTTGACATAGGCAAGTGTCATGTAATTTGAGGCTCGGGCCATCATCTTTGTGAGGTCGTCGGACGGCTGTTCTTTCTTCTTGCTGGCATTGCGACTTAGTGCGAAACCTCGTTTCTTGCTCTCAGAACCAACGGAATTAGTATCAGCCATCGATGTCTGGGTTGAAGATCGAGCGACGGTGGGACGAAAGTTTAGTGATGAATTGAGGGATTCCAAAGACGTCTTCTTGGAGAGTGTTTTGGTAGAGGTAGATCGAGACCCCATGTTGGATTTGTTGTTACTCTGAAAGAGGCGGAAGTGACCCTCGTTAGATGAATGCGCGTTTACTGGCTTGTTCTTCGAAGCCGTGCTAGGGCGGTCTTCTGATGTCAATGTTGGTCTTAGGCGTAACTCTAGTGACCCTGCGCGAGTGCTGCTTGCCGTTGATGACTTAGGGTCAATATTCTTGACATTGAGGTGGTGAGATGTAGCTGACGGAGTTTCGACATCGTCTTCATCATCTTCGACGGGAATCATGTTCATGACCATAAACGGTGATTGTGTTTTATTCTTACCGCCAGCAGTCGACTTGTCATCCCTAGTCCCAGGAAACATATACTCGAACAGCCTCTTTCCAACCTCACGCTCAAGCTGAATTTTCATAGGGAAGAGGTTGACCTCGAAATGATCCATGACAGGAATGCCAGCTATGGCCTCAAGCATGTGCCAGTATACTCTCAACATCTGTTGATTGCCGCCTTCATTAAAAGTTCCACGCTCAGCATCCGCATAGGGTGCAAACATCTCCGGATAGATCGCATCTGGAAGAAGGTTCAACCCGATGATTTTTCCAATTTGCATGAGGTTGAGATGAGATCCATCCGAGTTATCTGTACGGTCATACTCTGCACCTTGCAGTTGGAACTCCATCAACGGCTCGTTATTATCGCGAATAAGATGCCAAACGATTTGTTGAGAAGAAATATTCCACCTCAGCAAGCCACTAGTTTGAGATCCATCATACTTTCGTTGAGAAGTGGTGATAGCTTTCATCATGAAGAACAGCTCATCTTCGCAGCTAGCGAGGTCCTTGTCCAAATTGAGTCTATCCTCCCATCCTCTTCGGTCGAGGTGTTGGGAGTGGATCTGGAATTGGGTCTTGATCTCATCTAATTGTCGGATTCGCTCTTGTAGCCGAACAACCATCTCAGGCGCGCCACGTAGGTCACTGAAGTCTGACGCTAACATAATTTTCTCCAAGCGCTCGTTTCGCGTCTTTTCCAGAGGCTCGCTGTACATCAGCAGGTCGAGAACGATGATATACATTGCGTAGTATTGAGACGAATTACAAATAGCACGGATTTGTGGGAACTCAACCCAGAGATGATCCATTCGGTTTTCATCGTTGTTTGGGCTGGCAGTATGATTGCCATCTCCATTGATTTCATCGTTGTATTTCAGACGCAATGTGTTGTACTTGTCGAATCGCAAACTGGCCGACGTTTTCTGCACAACCCGTTTAAAACCGAAAGGATCACTCTGGAAGTCAAACATAACCTCCATTGGCACCCAAGGTGGCCAGGAAGATCCGGCGGGCGTACCATAGTTGACCCCAGAGTACATAGACAGTAGTTGCTGCGAGAACCACCTCTGGTGAGTGACAAAAAATTGTGTACTGTCCATCTCAACGGAGAAGCGGCGTTGGACCAAGCCACTGACATCGTCAAACATGCGGTCCTTATCCATGACCTCTACGACCTTCAACTCCATACCCTTAGCTGTCACTAACACCACAGCCTTTGGGTTCTTCTCGCTTTGTAGTTGGATTTGAGGGGCGATAAGACGTAGATGATAACTGTTCTGAGGCGAGAACTCCCGGGAAATATTCTCACCTCCTGTTGGCTTAGTGATCTCTGGGGCTTGTGGATCATCTGCATCAACGAAACGTTTGCCATCTGCAAGAATTTCCTGAATCATATCATCGGCATCCTGAGAACTCGAGTTTTCAGAGGTTGGTGATGTTGTCGAGGTGGATGTGCCATTTGTATCAGGTGGACTAGTAGCCGGTTTTGTGTTAGTCTTGGCTTTGTTCTGCTCTTCTACGATATCAAGTATGAACTTGACAGCTCGCCTAGACAGGTAATATACAAAACCTCGTCGCTGGCTGACTTGATGGATATAACGAAGAATGATGTTTCTCAAGAGGTTGTTCCATTTAAGTTGCATGTTGTGAATGACAAACCTGTTGTTGAAATCACTAACAAACTCTGCACCTGGGTTGGTGTCCATAGCTTCAGCTTCTTTGTCATAGTCTTTTGGCTCAGGTGACTTCCCATCACTGTCAACATCAGCATCTCCATCTGGGACTGCGCGTTTTCTGTTTGTATGGATGCGCATGGCCATACGATGTAACATTGAATCCAAGAAGAGCTTTTTATCTCGTAAAGCAGCGCCGTGTTTATTGAGTTGCTCCAATGCACCCATTGAAACGGCGCTGTTGCTATTCCTAATGCATTCTAACTCAGCCTCATCTACAGACCTCGAATGGGCTTTCATTTGTCCTTTAAGTTGATCTAGTCGCTTTTCTATGAGCTGACATTGGACGCGACGTGGATCATCATCTTTACTCATCACACAGAAGTGAGTTGGCTCATTTCCGAATGGGCTCGTTCTGTCAGGATCACCTGATATAATATCGCCATGGTCGGTTTGTCGGAAATACGTAAATCGGGGTGCGTATGCAAGAGGCATAATTTTCGTCTCAGGATTTGCCTCTGAGGGTAGTATCCAGTCCAATTCAACAAAATCATCCATGTCAATCCAACTGAAATCATTGTCAGGAATTTCGAAATGAGACAAATCAGTCACCCCAAGCTCTTCCTGGGCTACCAATGTAGGACCAGAGGCTTTTCGGAGGTCTTCTGTCGTTGTGCCAGCGATGCTCGCAGACACAGCTCGGATATCAGCTGATACCAGGTCCAATTGTGCCTGATGCATCTTCAGGCCACTTGTTTTGGTTGGTGTCTTCTGCCCCTTATCTTGAGTATGGAATTCTTCTCGTCGCTGGTGCATATCTAGCATAAAACTATCGAGTCTCATCTTCAAGCCAGTAGCAGACACGACGTCTTCGGAGTAATCTTCGGCGTCCTTGTGCTTGTATACATGGCTGAGGAAAAGAGGCGCAAGTAGTAAGTTGTATTTAATGGTCGAAAGATGTCTTCCGAACTTCTTACTAGACTTTTCGATTCCAGGCCATAGTGTTCCTTGCCGAATAGGCAGTGACATCGTACCACCAAACATAGACCACCACGCGAAGAAATGAGTGAAGAAACGCGGCGTAAGGTGCACGGTATTGTAACTTTGGGACGGTGTGATATTGGATGGAGTCCAATCGCGATCCACGGGTGCTCGCACAGCAATAGACATATGAATGTGGTTACTTCTAAAACCCCGGAATGCATCATATTCGATGCCCGGTGGTGCTTTAGCATATTGGGGTTCTTTGAAAACTACTTTGTAATGCGGTTCAAAGTCGAAAGATCGTTGCCCTTCGGTACTAAGATTCCTTTCAAACATTAGGCCAACCACCCATTGCACGTTGCCGGAGAGTTTCATGACGACTTTCTTAAAGATAGCGCCCCGCTTGAAGCTGCCAGCGCTTGCAATGCTTTCATCATCGCCTTTGATTTTGGTACTGCCACGTGCTTGGTGGCTGTAATCGGGGATTGCAAGTATGTACTCGTTACTGTCCACTGTGATCAGTTTACGAGGATCATCATCACGACCAATGTTCCATTTCACGTCATTTCTCCAGCACATGAGGAATCCTGCGCCATTTCCAGTCACGAAATAAGGATCACGAGTTCCTTTCAGCATGAGATGAACATCTCCATCACCTGTCCATGCAACAGTCATGCGAGAATGGAAACTCAGACGTATTTTATCCCAGAAGCCGACGCGGTCCGAGGGATCGACCTGAGGCTTTGTAAAAGTCTCAATCACCATCATCATATCTTGAATCGCTGGTTGATACGACGCTCCCCATGTTATCCTAGTAGGGAAACCAGTACTGATGTTAACTTTGATGTCGGAATAGGTCTTGACTGGAGAGACTGTTCGCCTCACATCGATATCAAATCCTCCTTTATTTGAAGTTCCTGGTTCCCGGTTGAATGGCGGCACAATCTCCACACGCACATGGCGCGTTGATTCTGGGCCTTGATATTCCTCTCCAATTACGAAATCAGTTTTCAAAGACCAAGCGGGAACTCGAGGAGATTGGCCAGGCTTGATGGCAGGTACGTGTAACAGCGGAAGGGGGTAATCTCGTAGAGTAACACGGGCCTCTCCCATATCTAGCTGAACATGCATAGGTACTAACAGGGAGTATTGAGTATCATAAGGCAAACCCTTTCCTACTCGATGAAGGAATTCCGGTAAGTGAGACAGTGGAAACGAGGGCTTGTCAATAGTAATGTGAAGATCGTTGATCAAGGCCGCCATCAAGGCAGGACGCAGTGGAACCTCGAGGATATTTTCGTCCTCTTCCATATCATCTGGAAGCTCATCAGGTCCCCAAAATATCCCACGTAGCTCTTTCATACTGCTTTTGGACTTGTTCAAAATGCCATCGATGCGTCTCTTCCAACTTAGGGAGTTTTGACGCTGTAACTTATTTAGGGCTTCTGCAATGCTGATTGTGCTGCTGCCAGTTATTCCACAAGTTCCTTCGGGGTCATAACGCATCTTTCGGTTACTATGCGGTCCCGGGCGTCCTCGTGTGTGAAATCCTTCTTCGATCTCCAGGCTCCTGCTACGTTTTCTGGTGGATTCATTGGGCTTGCTGTGGCCTCGAGGGTGAGCGGAACGGGTTCGAAATCGGGACGAGTCTTTTCGCAGCTCTTCTTCCTCGATCTTCTTCACCTTAATATTGAAAGCCCTCTCTCGTGCTAAGCGTTGCTTTTGCTCCATCAATCCTGCCCGATATATGGTACCCAGCTTCCACTCAAACGCTCCATCTTCGAGTTCGAACAACAATGCTTTGCTACGAATTGAAACCTTTGGGACGATCTTTGCACTCTCTGGGCCTTTATCTAGTATGTATTCATTTGTTCCGGTCCCGAATCGATGATGTAGTTGCTGAATCGATTTGGACGTGTTGACAAAATTGTCGAGCACTTTGTGTAACACAAGCTGGTGAGGGATAGCTAATCTAATGGCTTCTGTGTTCACATCAATCATCCTCTCATCGACCATCTCGCCTGAATTTCGCATCCGCCGGTTATTCCTCAAGTCAACTCGAAGTCCTTTAATACTAACCATCCTTGCCCATACAGTTATCATTTTGGGTGCTTGTGCATACAAACGAGCAAGTTTTGCGTGGAGAAATGGTGCTGACCATCTGTGGCGGCCCGCCTCTACGCCGTAAATCTGGAGCATAGCAGCCGGGTCTGAAGGCATGTTGGCTTTAATCTGTACGAGTGTGGATTTGAAGTCGATTGTGAGCAATTCCTTCTGAGCAAAAGCATATTCTGGTGCACCCTTGGTATAAAGGTTATCGGGCGATTTTAATGGCGTTAAGAAGTCAGCACCTCCAAGTTGTTGCTCCTTCTTTACTGCTCTCGCTTTTAGAGCCTCCTCTTCGTCTGCTTTTGTACGAACAAATGCTTTTCTCAAAACCGTAGTTGCAACTCCACATGCGTAATGACGATAAAGCGAATACTGTATCAGTAACGTCTTGACGGTTGAATTAAAGTGGAAAACTGGGCCTTGACTGTCGCTTGATGTTGACAACGCTGCCTCGAAACGTGGCATTGATATGAAAGGCTCCAATTCTAGTTTCTCGAAGGATTCGATAACAAATGCTTCTAGGCCGCGAACATGCACAGTCAGACGCCTTCCGTCGGTAGGGTGAGACTTGTGTTGTTTTTTGCGGTTTGGCGACTGAGGTATCGCCATGAACAATTCAGTTTCAGGAGTGATTGAACGACTACCAGCTCTACGTCTTGATCCCTTCCGCTCGACAGACTCAGGATCAAGTTTCTGTGCGCGATACTCAACATTCCACGAGTCCAATTGGAGGGCCAAGCCTCTCGTCTCATTAGATATATCTGCGTCAATGCCGGCAACTTCTGCAGCAAAATCTGAACCTTGAAGTTGGAAATGGAGCAGCCAAGAAGGCATGGCTCTAATGAAGTTTGGATCCCTATTGGAATGTGAACGAGTTTTCTTCTCCGGTTCCACGTTGAGGCGTAGTTGACGAACGATTTGACGCACACCATCACTGATCTCTGATCGTACCATGTGTATGGAGAAAGTTGATAATGTACCGGTTGCTACTACATAAACCTCAGGATTCGCACTGACCTGGAGCTTCAGATCCATCGAGTCGGTGAAGAGGAGATTGTGTCTAATTCCTGATGAAGTTTGATAATAGAGATCATGTGACTGCAATCTCAACGTTGATGCAAGGCTGTAATGTAGTTCTCCAACTGCGGAATGAGATGACTCGATATCTAACGAGATTGACGAGATTGACGAGATGATCAGATCGAAATCATCCTCTGCAGCATCTTTCTCCACAGGAGGTAGGGCGATACGTATAACAGGCTCATGCATGGAGAACTTGACATTGGCTTTTGGCAACAAGCGAGAAATAATCATATGCCGTTGTGGTGATTTGTCTTTATGTGATTTTGGTCTGGGCTGCACTAAAGCTAGGACAAGTGGCAGATGCTTAGGGTCTAGGTCAATCGAAGGAGATGTGATAACCACATTTGCGAAGAGCATATTGGCGTTTCTTTCATCCGCACTGCTATCTTTCCCAAATTCCACAGTCTTCGAGGGAAGTGTTGTCCGCACGGTGGTAGTCGCCATTGGTATATAGATAAGCCTGTCGGAGCCATCCTGTCCATCATCAACGTTGATAGAAATTGAAAGAGCCGCAACTAGAGCTTGATGCGCTACATCTTTGGAGGAGAAGTACATTCGGTGGGCAGGTGACTTTTGGTCAAGTCTATGCAAATCTACCCCGACTTCCTTCATCGACGCGTTGACATATATCGGTGAGCCGTGTGGTTGTACGAATGGGACTTTCTTCGTAAATGCAATATAACTGACAGCGAATTGAACCTCTTTAACACCCCGTAATATGGAGCTTATAAAATCTTTCGAGTCTGACACAGTCTGGACAAGATCTTCCTGTTGACTCCCTGGTTGGTCAAGTTCCTCGATAAGGTTTGTAACTGAGATGTCTGCAAAATCATGGTTGGCTGGTCTAGGCGTACGTAGCTTTTCCATAGCTGTGAGACGAGTAAAACAGTCATTTATGTCATCATAAGGTATGTGTATCCGCCCTAGCTTCAGCGCAATTGCAGCATCGCGGAGCCCATCAAGCTCTTTATATAATAGCCCATGTATATTAAGCGTTGCATGGTCGAGGACTTCCAGAGATTCGCGTCCGTCTGGTGTGAATAATACGCTTCTGATTGTGAGCATCCATTCCGCTGGTCTCTGCCCCTTGTTGCCACCCTTAAGATGGGCAAACATGCGCCCTCTGTCCACCATCTTGCGCCGAGTATCTACAGCCATCGTAAGACTCCCCACTTGTATTTGTCCGACATCTACCACCGTGAGTGTTGTATTTGTTGCAATAACATCAACCATCCGTACCCAGTTAATTTTGCGGTGTAGTCGTTTGATCTTTTCTTTCATGGCCGTCAGTCGCTCCCAGCTCTTGCTTCGCTGTGTCCCAAAGCTCTCGGCACGCGGCAGGGATTTCTTTCTCGGTTCAGAATCGTAGCTGAGCTTATGAGCCAGCTCTCCAACCTGTGTGCCATCTTCTTGATCTCCATCACTCTTCTCTACCCGCAAGTCCACCGTTATTGCTAACTCCGTTAGAACAACACTCAACCAGGTCGGCTGCGCAAATGTCGGGCGATGCAAGACCAAACCCAGACCTCTGATCTCAATCTTAACGCCATCCTTCGGTGTGTATGCAATCCTCCGCAGCGAGAAATATCCAATACGTTGGATCGATACACCAGTGACAATTCGGATAAGGGCGAAGAGAACAAAGGAGGAGAAGTATAATAGAACGAATACACCGAAAATGAATGTGGGGTTGATGAGTGCCATTGCTACCGTCGATCACCTCATTCCGTTCGGAATTTGGAGGCTTGCGTAGCAACACCAAGAGCACCAGTTTTCGAATCCTCCCCGCTGTGGTAGAGCTGTTGCGCACAATGCCACTCAAGTTCCCCGAAATCTATTTCTGGCCAAGCCGTTATATCACAGCGATGTTTGCCCTTCCCAGTATATTGAGCCGTGGTTCTGCCGACTTTGCGTGGTGTATTATGCTCAGCATGCTTCAAGAACACCGCATACAGTTGGGTTCGGGGAATTAGAGACAGCCGTAGATGGAATGAATTAGACCGCGGCCATTGACCACAAGACCGAGGAACTTCGAATGACTGGCGTAGGGGGGGATGTGCAGGGCATTCATTCGTATTCTCGATTCACTCGCACACACGTCTGATTAGAGATATAAATGACGTCTAGTCAAAGGAAGCTCAAAGGAAGCGCGAACACAAGCTTCCGGCGAGCGTGCTAAATCTTGGCGTGGATTCAACAACAACAACAACGCCAACACAAAAACACAAAACACAGCGAAAGAGTGGTAATTGTAAGTATCCGCGGCGACGAGGTGGTCGTGAAATTGAATTTGTGTCGAGAGGTAATCTGGCAGAATCTGAGGGATGCGATAAAGCCACGCCAAGTGCCACACTTCCAGCAGTGCGGCGGTCAGCAGCAGGTATTCTTACCAATCACCGCTGGGCGTATAAAGAGCGGAACACCAATTTAGTTGGGGATGTGGCTATTCTGCCGCCTTTCATTTGATGTTACAGGGTCAATCGTGTGAGTGACAGTAATACGACATATCACTTAAGCACAGGGTTCGGTCTCATTCCCGGACCAGTGCTTTCCTGCTCGGTTCACCGAACGAACTGTTGCGAGGACGACCTCGCACCATACAAACACCACGACAACTAGCCCTGAACAGAATTCATCCTTGTTTTTCATTAGTATTTCATCCAGAGAAACATATATGAATGTATGGTGAGGTCTAAGCAAATGGTCGAGGAAAAAACAAGCCAAGTCTCATGTCAGCAAGAGTATGGCAGATATAAATACCTTCACGTAGTCAGCTGAGTAGCATTTGGTAGCTTGACATTAAGTAAAACATTCATATCTTTCCCAAGTGAAGAATTTAGAAGCTGTCTTCCAGGAAAATACACTATATTGGATTGAACCTTGGATATGTACGAAGTAGACATTCAGGGATTTGTGACGTTTTCAAGTCACTGCTGTCAAATTATTCAACTAGAGATTGAGTGGAAATTTTGGATTGAAGAACAAATCGTGTAAATTGTTATGCTATGCTATGCTATGCTCTTTCTATCTAAATTAATTTGCCGGTGGTTCACATTATCAATCATTTAATATCTCCCACCTTATAAATTGGATGGTTTGGGCTTTATACGGTGTATAATAAAATATATCATCCTCGTAGCACTAAAAACACCATCGCCCAGTCAGCAACTCAAACAACTCGACAGTTTCCCTACATTCAGTAAACCTTATGCCCCATCATACCTGAATTATATTCCCTGGCCTGGTAAGCTAGTCTAATAGGGAGCTATCCCCATTTAGTTACAATACCATTTTTGCCCATCAAAGCATTCACACACGTAATTCTTAAGAAAAGCCAGGAACCCTTTGACATCCTTATGCAACCCCCCCAGTATACCTTATTCTATCATTTAATGTTGAAATGCTCCTCATAATAAATCAGATAAATTGTTTGTAGGGCTAATGTCTGATCTTGATCTTGTTGATTTTATTAAAACTTACCATCAGAACTCTACTACTCAGAAAAAATTGTTTTCAGCTTGCTCAGATTTGATTCATAGGCATAGAAATATGTATATACGCGAAGCAACTTTCATGTGGCATAAAATAACATAACTACTTACACGTTGTTTCCTATGATTATAGTAGTCCGCGCCAAATCTCAGCCTCCTCGCGTTCAACGCGGTTAACCTTATTAGCCATCTATTGCTACTGTACACACCTTCGCCTTACTACCTGCTCAAGTTGCTTAGTCAAGTTCTTGCTTCTTTCTTCTAATAACTAATCACAATTTACTTATTGTTCAGTTCTGATATACAAAATTGTTAAATCCGCACGGCTAAATTTGGGGGGCCCAAGTTGGCTCCAAGGGAGCTCAGACAGACTGCTTTGGTTTCAAGTGTGAAAAGTTGATATACTGCAAACTCCAGCAGACTGAACCCGCATCCTCTAATAGACTGAAGCAGACCGAATTGTAGTAATACGTTCGAAGTACCTTCATTTCAGGCTGCTTTGGTTCAATCACTAGGAGAGAGCTTGCGGGTCCAAGACGAGCGAAGATAACTTTATATGGAGAATCACGATCAAGTGATTTTCATTTATGGTGGTAGATGTCTGATTCTTATCTTCCAGATGTTCCGTCTGGCTAAGTACTGTATATGGGGAGTGTAGGAAAGGTTCGATCGTGATGTCTCCTAACACTTTACCTCCTATCCTAGCGACGATCAAATAGGTACTGAACAACTTGAAGTCATACACTTAAATACTATAATGAAGTTCTTGTAGCTTGCAGCAACAAGCTGTAAAGTCTCTATACGGCCTACTCTAGGTAGACTCGTTGGATAGTGCCTCGCTGGTAAGAGGACTTCCTTCTTGGGTGATCGACTTTTCGGCAAAAACAGCGCATTATGGCAGAGTTCATGAGCCTGTGGGCTTATTATTTCCAAGTATTTGGCTCATATATTCAAGATTTACTTGTTTCTCGTAGTTTGATTCACTTCCCAAGTGACTCGATTACGACCAGCCTGTCTGGGTAGAAAGTTAACTCTGAGCAAGTATACCAAATTTTATATCGTGAAGCATTTAGTCCTTGAATCGACAGATGCGAATATGCAAGATATTTCCCGCTTTGTAGTCTGTCAAGCATGTTTTTCGACATATATATCTCGAAGCCCACACTTTTTGGAGAGCTTCGAGGAGTATAAGTTTCCGGATGCTGATTCAGACGAACCTGCAATTCCAACAAACAAAGGCATTTGTGAGTTCTGGCTACTAACCGTCACACACATTTTCAATCAATGCTTATATCAACGGTCAATTGACTCACTTATCGAGGTTGCTAAAAAAAAAAAGGTTAGGACACTGCTTACATACATATCGTGGGAACGGTGCTGTGAGCGGTGGAGAGTTATTTACAGCCAAGTCTATCCCGAATGATAGTGTATGTCTAAGATGCCACCGGATTTCCCTTAAAACAAACTCATTTGGTATATACTTCACCAAGCAAACCGCCGAGTCTTATTGGGGAATGCGACGTTGGAAAAGACCCGAGCTATGTCCACGAAACTTTAATGATAGCCATTGAATCCCCATCTCCAAACTTCCACGCCTTTGCTCGTGAGACCGCCAAGCGTGTCCAAATGAAACCATGCCCAGGAGTTGGAGAGCCGATACCGGTATGCATCGATGGTCAGATCTACGTCTACGGCAAGAACGGAGGAAACATAACTTTTTCTGAATCATGCTATTACGACAATGTCAAAAACACGAAGTTCGAACGACTCTTCACAACAATACTTTTCAACCCTAATAAACACCAACTAGCTTGCGATCTCGCTTCAAATGTATCCAAGTACTTCCTAAAACATGCTCTCGAGAAGAACGACCTCGTTCAGTGGGAAACACGACTTGAAACGTTTTAACGTCCTCCCAAAGTGTGTTGGCCTTATAGACGTAGGAGAAGAACAGTTCGAGCAGCATAGGAAACAACTCGATCAAAAGGCTGACTGGTATCACATCAAAAACTGTCCAAGTATAAAAGTCTGCCCAATCTGCTACCTCTGCTTCGTTATCCCCACCGCTTCCAATCACATCTTCACACGTATCACCGTCCACTTCGTGCCGGCGTCGTGTGGACATGCTCCTTCTTCATTTGTTCCGGCAAAGTCCGGTCTCTAAACTGGCGAGACTTTTCCGAAACTCTTTGAGTTCCGCCGTTTTCGTCCTACGTACTGCTCTTGATACAAGGTACAAAATCTCCTCTTTGTCATCTGCACTATATGAGTGCTTCCTTGCTACAAGTAAAGTTTTGCAAGTAGTCGGTCTAACATGCGGTGCCGATATCAGAGGAAATGGAGCGAATAGTGGACGGAGGTGGTTCGGGAGATTTGCAAGGGTCAAATAGTAGATAGTGATAATGATACAACTGTGGTTATGTGTGAAGCGCGTTATAGTAGATCCGTTCTAGATACCTATCTAAAGGACTACTTAGGGACAGAGTCGACAATCGTGGTTTATCAGAATTCCTAAGGGCAAGATATTAAGAGATCGAAAGCCGTGTTAAAACGGGCGGCTGACGCGAAGGATATCTAGATTTTTGCGAAGCATTGGAATTTAAAAACGTACACACCTTTTTCTTCATTTTTTCCATACTATATTCACTTTTGTTCATATCCGTTGACACATCGCTAACATAAGACATAGACACGTGGAAAATACACTCCTCCCCCAAATTGCGCTCCTCGAAGAGCAATACCACGGGACACAAAGAGACAAACTCATGAAATAATTCAATACTACTCAAACCCGTGGTACTGCACTTATCGCCAAGTCAACTAGATGGAACGGGTGGTTTATGGGAACTCGGTTGTTGGAGGGGCCTATAGATTTCTGCAGGGGTCAATGCCGCTATGAGACAACTTGCATGTTTTAATCATCTTGCTCTACTTCTCCTTCTTCTGTTATTCCGTTACTCGCTTCTTGGATGAGGAGGAGATGCTAATAGCTTGAATAGGAGGCGAATAATGCCCCAGAAGCAGATACATCGTTATTGTTCAAAATCGCTGAGTATAAGAGTATGTGGCAGCAAATAGAGTGATCGAAGGTACTTAGTTGCTTGTTCCTTTTGGTTGAAATATTCCGGGTATTGTGGAAGACTATGTCTAATATATTCTGCGGGGAACATTATTGATTTTCGCTATTCAAAGCCATTTAGTTATTGACGGCTCGTTCCAAACGGATCCACTCGTCAAAAGTATTCAGGTATTTGATAGATTGAGACTGTATATCCGTATATAACGAAGCTGGCTTTCTGATGGCAAGCATGAGGCTCGATACTTCGTTTCGTGCGGCTCTTGCTAATAGGGATTGGAAACCGCTGTTGTGACATCCTAAGGTGGATAGGAGAGCCATAACTGTTGGCTTAACCAACATCACTACTATCTTGATAGTTGAAAGAAGCGGTTGGGTTCAGGGCAGCAGGCATTAGTAACATCTGAAAATAGATAATAGGAATAACTATAACGGGGTCAAAAGAGGATCCCATGAACATGATCCAGCTGACTCATAGAGTTCTCAGGGCTCAGTACTCAGTTCGCGTCAGAGAAGTGGCTGATCAGATCTAAACACAAAAAAGGACTTGGTGAGTTCAAGATTGGGCACACATTATAGTGTTAATCTGCACCGAAACGGATTCAACCTCGCTCCCTGACGCGATTAGTTAACATCACCGCTCTGCTTAGGCGCTACACAATTGTACTACAATCGAGAGAACTTAAACTCTGTAATAAGTCCATCCAGCGAACTAGCGATTAGCGCAGCAACCTCAGGGACTGATCTTCCGCCCTCTATGGGCTTTCACGGGTAGCTCCCACTATTTGCTTTCCTCCCCTAAATAAAAAAAGTGTCTCACTTTGTGACTTCTTTCCTCTATAGATATTGAACTTATGAATAGATAGCAACGTTGTTATAAGTAGCAATACTGGAGGTGTGATTAGATAGGCTAGATGGAGTTTAACAGGTGTGTCATTTATCTAGTAACAGAGATCGTTTAAATTCAGCATATGCCAAATTCAGTAATTGGTATAAAATGCTTGATTATGAAGAGAGAGAATATGAAGAGAAATGGTAGAAGCTAGATATATAGACGACAGCTGATCCCGTTTGCCCCCTACCAGAGCTTACCTATCTTGACATATTTCACTATATTGTATTCTCAATCTATTTAACATACCATGCCTTAGCTACTGCTATTTTCCCGTCCCCTAGAACAGAAGATGGGATTATCAAAGTGTGGCTTGGAACTATTCAGCAGTCTTCGAATTCAGCCAAAATGCAAACTGCTTCGGCCATGTTAACTACATGATCATGCACCCCGGATTTTTGATTTTGATCAGAAGCCGGTAACCATAAAGAGATAATTTAAGAGAGATTTTGTTCAAATTATTCTCCAACTTCCCTTCAAATGGCACGTGATTTATTACTTTCCAATCTTTTCTTGGTTCCCGCGCATTCAATCTAGATTTGTCAGGAGAGTCGAGGAATGATATTCCAGGCCGGCCAATGTTTCCGCCAATTCCTCTAAGGGTCTGTAGCCGATAAGGATCAGTGAAAAGAGACTTAGATATGTGAAGAGAGTTCTCGGATGCTAGTCTAGTTATGCTTAAGAGAGGTTCCGATTTCATATTAAGGTAGCCTTTTACGAAACTAGCAACTATAGATAGATTTAAGCTCCTGTTGAATCGTGGTATATTTTTAGGTTTTCGGGTTGTCCAATCGAAATCGAGAAGGTGTGTGCTAGTCAAAGCAAGAATGCACTTTTGTATTTGGGAGATTGGTGTAAACGATGACTGGAATGCCGAGACTCCGAAGCGAACGAAGATACTGCGGGTTAGAAAGTAAGTCCTCCGCAACCTTTATCAAGCCGAAGCTTATGTTGTCTCAATGCAACAGTAATCTGTTCAAGGTTGGTGGAAAACCGAACCGTAACTTGGATGGATCGGCGTGTGACAAATTCGCAAGAAAGTTTGGTCAAAGTTTGCCTAGCTTTAGAAGGCGCAAAGCACCTAAACCTCCATGGAAGTTGCTATTATCTCCTTCCACCTCTTCATAAGCAACTCTACCTAAGAGAACTTGCTTTGATCCAGTGGTGTGCGATCAGCCAACCCAAGCTCTAACACGGCCTTGGCATCATTTCTATGTTGGCTTCATTGGTTAAGTGTGCTCCCAAGGCCACAACTACAAGTTGATCAAAAGAAACCTAAGAATTAACTCAACAAACTGCTCCGTGGGAAAGGACTGATGTTCCGTAGTATCCGAGGTGGTCAAGGGGCATTGCCTCGAGATTTTGATTGACTGGACATTTGAAGGCCAATTGCGGAATTGCCTCCTGGGAGCATTAGAAGATCTTTCTGGATTACATATGTTGTTGTACAGTACTCCCCAGAATAGACATGTCAGGGTGGATCAAAAAGCTAACCGAGCTAGTAATATAGATTCTCCTGTGTGACAAATGATTATAGCTTTATTGGAGATGCTGAGTATTGTAGAAGCGATGAGATCTATAATATAAAACCATGAAAACGTGAATAAGTCGCAGATAATACTGTCTATCCATAATTCGATAGTAATCCTTAAATATATGTAATGAGATCTATTTTATTCTATAAGTCCAAGTACAAAATCAATGCTAAATTATTAATTCGAAGCCAGAGAGAGACCTTCTTCGGTACTTCGGTTCTTCGGTGCTTCTTCTCGAAATGGAAGCACAATCATGTATTTGGGATAAAAGAAAACTGTAAAATTACGCGTCCGAAAAAGTCAAATGTAAGCTTGACAGGTTCACTAAACGTCATCGTACTCACCGCATAGAATAGAGTTACATTTGCCGTTGCATCCGGTCTCAAAAAGACTGGTGGTAAAATGTCAACAGTGTAGATAGGTCACAACCGCCTGCCTAAAGTAGTAAAGTAGTGCAAAATCTGGAGTTAGGCCCTGACCCCCTTCTACTACGCTGGCTAGGATTTTATGCCTCCCCCGCATCGCTCCGCATCAGCAGTAACAATCCCGTCAGACAGCTTTGAGTAAGCGTGAGTAAGATGTTGGGGAACCAACAAGGATCAGTAAGGCAGAACAGCAACCAGCTGACCGACATGTCATCCCATAGAAGAAATGCTTTCGTCACAAAAAATATACAATTGATGTTGTGTAACTGTAGCAGGAAAAGAAGTGAGAGAAGCTTACTTGCATTTTCCCCAATACCATGGGTTACATACAGACAGACTCCTTTACTGTATGCCGATCATTTTCCTTGCTTGTCTTTATTATTTGAGCTTATAGGCTATCTAAACTTGGAGCTGACACAATTCCGTGTTGTAACTTGATAGTATTGAGGCTAGAGGGCCAGAGTTAAAATTTGGAGTATGAGCTAGAACCTGGAGAACATTTGATGAGTTATTGGTGGCAGTATTTTTTGGATGGATGGATGTTCCCTGGGGCAGGTAAATTCTTGGTGGTTGGTCGGAATTTTAAGCTTTATGTTGAACACAGCACCACTTTGTCATGTAGACCTAGTATACAGAATTTTCTGCCTCTGTTTCCAATTCTATCAAGAAAACCTAGAGGACATCGTTTGTTTAATGCCCCAGGAGAGACTGTAGTATCCCTTCACTCTTGACTTGAAATTTGAAAACATAGTCAATCAGCCTTCGAAATTATTTCCAGTTCAGATTTCAAGCCATTTTGAATATTGGAAGCTGTGAAAGATTTTGTTGAAAAAAGCGGGGTTGATTTCGATGCATCGGCCGTGAGAGCATTTAGTTTCCAAACCCGATAGCCTATTTTATCCAAACCAGCATCGAACTACTGCCGATCGAAAGGTGATGTCTGGCGAGTTTGCTGGGGATTCATCGGCATTTTTGCCCAACCCTGCTGTATACTTTAGTCATAATCGTCTAATTTCGGGATAGATCCAAAACCATTAAGTGGTTTCTATTGTAGTGAGGATTTGAGAGAAAAACATAAATACCACCTTTGTCCTCAGCTTTTGCCAGTTCTCTACTCCATTATCATCAAACAGAACTTCCACTTCCACAGCCACTTAGCCAACCAACTACTCAGACCTCTTTTCAACCAAACCAACCACATTAAAAATGTATTTCGCACGCATCCTTCTTGCTATCGGCTTTGTTGCTGCCTCTGCACAGGCTTGCACCCCCAGTGCCTTTTCCTGCGGTAACCAGAACGGTGCTCCCGGTCCAGACGGAGCCATTTTCGTCTGCAACTCGTCTGGCAACTGGGTTGAGTCTGCCCAGTGTGGCGGTCCAACCTGCTGCCAACAGTCAAGCACGACCTCCGCCTTCTGCGAGTGTTAAGCGATATTGGATAAGGAGCCTGTCCTCGCGCAAATTTATGTGGTTAGTAGGATCTTCAGCTAAAACAATAATCTAACAATGACAATGACACTGACTTGCAACGTTCTCTGCTTAGAAATGTCCCTGCTATGATAGACGGTTTTCATTGTTGAGATGGCAGAGGTCTGAGTGAAAGGGCAGATTGGGGAGAGAAGGTTATTTGTTGCAGAGGATGCGGGAAGGAGTGTGCTTTTTGTTTGGTATGATGGTCGTTGGGTACAGACAAAGCTTTCTTGCCGTCATACCAATTTCCTTAATGTCATGAGCACGATATATAGGCTCACAGCCAAATGAGAACATTCTTTTGACCCGGGTCACAAAACCAGAGCTTGCCGAACCTCTAAACCTGTGATGAGTTGTTGCCTCTAAGAATATGAATATGTTGTTTAGCACGTCAAGATTCGATGTCCCCAATCCTGCTCAAGCATATTGGCCAGAACGAAGCCCCAAAGTCTCGGTCTCGGGCTTAATGGCCAAGATGCCGTGGTAGGATTTGGGCGTAGTGTATATGTCTCGCCGAGTTCGCCTGTCTGCACCTGCCCCTGAAGTATTCCGGATCGGGCCGCAACATCATTAGATCATCGCCAAAAAGCTTGATATGGTTGTGGGGCCGTCACGTCAGCCTTGCACCATTACCAGCGCGAACGGTCGAATTATCAGTAGTTCCTTTCGGTAGCTCCTCTTAGTGACTCTCTCATGTGGAATGATGTAAATAACATTCCTCCTCAACGGATGCAAAGTCATTAATCACGCATTCGACCATCTGACTAAGCCATCATCATGTAAAACGAACAAGAGAAGAACCCTATTAGAGGCATTTGTGGGCCAAATCTCGATAACAAAACTCAAAAACATCAAAACCAATAGCTTACGTTGATTCATGACCCAGTTTCTGAGAGTGCCCTATGGTTGGTGTATCATTTGCCACAAAAGTAGCTACGCCATCTTTTTCTCCGGAGTACGTGCAACGATATCTTATTCTTTTCCAAATATGGAGCAGTTATGATGATGGACGAAGGAGCATTGTTCAGGACAAGAACTAAAGTCCAATCCGACTTCTTTCGGTGTAATGCGGGTAATCGGCACAGGTGGTAGTTGCAGGTGGGAGTGTTTATAATCAGGACTCGCAGGTAGCCTATGCGTCGAGAAATAATCCGATTCCATCCAACCTATTGGACAAAACCTGGTTAGCTAAACGGGTAAGCAACCAAATAGTGAACCAACTCACAGTGACTAAGCTGCTAAAAGAGAGCTAGACTCCCCATGATCCACGAGGCTTTCTATAGGTATCTTTCAACGTCAAATCATGTGACCTTCCTTGCCTCACACCCAGCTATTCTATCTTTTCGGAATAGAAAGTGCACGTTATGTTTGATAAAATGCCGGAGGAGAGTTATACTTACGCATTACCAATGTATTCAAGTTTGATTTGGATAGGGGAGCGGATTTCTCGATTCCGAAGGCCACCGCCTCCCGGTAAAAGCTACTCCACCTGTTAATATTAAGACATTTCTTGGTTGTCTCCTTGAAACCATATTTTTCTGTTTCGTTTTCGGAAGAATATGACTTTCTGGATAAATTAGTTGGGACTTAGTATCAATATTATCTGCCCTCTTAATTGGCTTTACTTTGTACGCATCTTGTGCGTTGTTCTTTCCCCCAAGAAAGCAGGATTCCATTTGGTTGTTTTTCACAGTTAAGAGCAAGGCAATTTTGTTCCGCAACTCAAGACTCTGAATTATTCTCTCTCATGCTTTTTCTGATGAGCTCTTTGTATAGTTTGTCTCTGTCAGACTTTTGTTATGCCTGCAACCATTCACACAAGCCTCATTCCGACTCGCTTGCTTCTTGGGAGCTTGATTGTAATTTATTCTACCTGCTCTTCGTGATTTCACAAAAGTCGAGGTAATAGAGCTCGACTAAGAGGCAGAAATCTTTCAAACTAGACCTTAGACAGAAGCACTCCCCCTTTATTGTGCATCAGGAGTCCGTCTTGGTTGTGTGTAACCATGGGTACGGCATGCCCCTCTGCCATAGTGGCTTTGTTCTTATTGTTTTATGAATGCTCATAGTCGAGATTTCCAAATCATCCGAAATCAAGGATTGCATATTAACTGGAGCAGATGTTTTCATCTCGATGACCATCTGTTGTTATGCTTTCTAATTGTTCGACAGAGCGATATAGTTGCTAATAACCCCCCCCTTAAAGACGTAGCCAGAGCACTGGCGTCTCGGGAATTGCCAACCATGGGAGGTTTCCTACTCCATAGGCGTTTAGATGACAAAGAGAACAAAGTTCAACAATTGTACTCTGAGAGTTTCTCCCATTTGACTGATGATACTGGTGAAGAACAGGAGGTTGTAGAAAGGGCGGATAGGCTGCTAATAGTAGCAGCTTGGTTGATGAATCGGCGCCATATATATGTGTGGTGTGAATATCAACGTAGTCATCATATCTTGGTATATTTATGGTTGAAAAAATGCTCTTTTAACCGCATTTGCCTTTCTAGACTATGATGAGAGAATTAGCAGAGTTCAAATCAAGGTGGTATATTTCGTCGATTATCTCGTGTGGTAGGGACATAAAGGTAAGAGGCGATGCACCAGAAGAGGTAGGGCTTTTTTCATAATTGGAACTAGGTATATATCGGCGTCGACTTCTGAATTCATGGTTGGGATAAGATTATTTTGTTATTGTAGACGACTCGAGGTTGTTAACAGAGGAAATGAGGGTTCGGGATGATTTAAGGCAGGTAGCAACACAATTTTACGAGATTATGGCGTACTATGGCGTGCTTTAAGCAAGCTCCGTGCTATGAACCTCAAGCTCGAAACTGCAATCCCCGATTGGAAGCCGATCTTGTAAATATAAAATCAGTTAAGTTATTTCTTATTTGAATTAGTATAATTTCTTTGAAAAAGGCTCCTAAACAAATAGATCAATAAGAAGTTATATGTCGAAAAGTTTTACAAAAAATAAAACGATAATATTTTTGAAAAACAAAAGAGACTTGATACATCAAGCTAAAATCTTAATGTGCTGGGTTTCATTCAGGGTAATATTAAACTAGATGCGAGTGAAAGGAAACTTTTATGTTCTGATATATCCCAAATTGGCTAGCAGTAAAATTGGCTGTCCAGTGGTATCGGACGCCCAAGGATGGCCATATACTATTTAATTTAGCATATTCCGTCATCAGCGAACATCTGTAACTCACCTTTCTAACCCACCTTTCTATTCCCGCCAATAACGCAGCAACACATGTCACGCAGCTGGATAAATCTATATAGCAACGCAACTGGACCATCGACAACAACTCAAAAAGCTGCTGAAACAAATACTTAGCTGACTGTTGAATTAAGGTTAGTAACTGACTAGTACTCAACACAGCTTGTGCTTGAGTTGTCTGATTGATATTTATAGCCATGTATCACGGAATTAAGCAGCTTTATTGAGTTGGGATTAATACGCCGAGTTTGATACATATCTCTACAATGCTGTGCTACTTTAAACCAAACTAAACACCAAGTCGTACCACGGCCACAATTCGTTTAATTCAACTGGCCACTCTCATTCCTACCTTCACTATACTTTTAATACAACTTGTCATCTTTTGACCGAAATCAATTGCAGACTATATTGTATAGTGTATTTCTAATACTAAGTAATCTTTTCTATAGGCTCAACGATGTTCCAAATGATCTTCGAGAATATCGCAATGATCTCGTTTTCAAGCTTAAAACACCGTCCAAACAAAGCCCGAGAAAACTTCTAAAGATCTGGTCCCATACTTGTTTTAGCATATAGGACACGCAGTTCCCCTCCTTCGAAGTTCTTCGCTTCCAAATTCGAAAAAACAAGCCTGAAATCACTACCCTAACATTCCTAACCGATATCCAACACGTGATTCATCTACAGACGGGATACTATGCCCCTTTAAGGTTAACACAAAATATTTGTCACGCCTTGACCACCCACTAGGCTGGTCATAAGAAAGACGGTCGGCCATTGTGATACGATTTGACATCGCCTGATGTTGACTTTGCCTCGGAGGAAGCTTATTCTAGTCAGCGTTAGGCTTGACTCTTACGCGCTAAATATAATCCGTCATAGAGCAGGTGCTTCTCATTTTGAGCTGAATTGATAGGAATGGACCATGGAGATACGAAATGTTTTTAAGACTTCTTGCGAAGTTGAGAAAAACTGGTACAGAATTGAAAGAATGACCGAAAAGCAGATACCTTTTTAATATTATTCTTATTGGATCCAAGCAAGAGTTTTCAGGTCAAGAGCATAGCTTTGGTATGGACGTTAACTCGTGGGTGGATTAATAAGGATGATTGTTGGTCTCACTGACATCTTGATAAAAATAAAAATAAATCACGAGTAGGCCGGAATTCCTCCCGCTCCCCCGAATTAGAGCATCCACCAAGGCAGTGAAGTCAAAACTCCTGGGGACGAAACACACCACTACTGTAATAATTTAAAAGTACAGAACAGAGATAGAGACTTGGTTTGCTGCCACTGTTGAACTTCTGTAACCATTGTTTTGGCACAGCTTTCCTAGATTCTCCTTCGGTGGTCTACTTTTTGACAACAACGCGCGATATTTAATCGCATAAAGTACACGTCGCAACTGCCCCACCAGGAGCCGTAAGCGTTGCAACATTGAAGCCATAACAAGAATGTAGATATTGGGGTCGGTGTCCTTGTATGCACCGGGAAGCGTAATACTTGGGCTACACTTGCCACGAGGTCCAGTGATGCGAAGCTGAGCACAGCCGATGTAGAACTGAGTTGCATCTAATGCCTGTGAAGCATGCAGAGTCTCTATCTCACTCCTTAACTTTTACTCTATATTAGCAGTCAAATCCTAGCCGCACTTTCGGAAAAGTAGACTCCCCACTTGCCAAATTGGCAGGCAAGTTTGAACTCATAAGTCATGAACACTTTCTCCATGATCTCATTTTGCCCATGAGCCAATGCCAGTGGCTCTTGTTGCGTCGGTAACAGGGCCACGGTCCTGGGTGTGTGGATGAATCCCCTGTACCTCAATTCCGTGGCCTGTTTTAGGCTTCATAGAACTCTAGTGAGTAGGACGAAAGCCTTACAACGGGACTGTTGGACGGTGGCATGCGAATACATACATGGTAGCCTGGCGACACGCCGTTAACCCAGAACTGGTGGAAGTTCTGGTGGAAGTTCGTGGCCTTTTATTACAGTGATGGTAGAAAAAAGAATGAAAGTAAGATCTTCGGCCTAAACATTTCAACTGAATGCCACTTTTCAGGTTTTGAACAATAAGGGTACATCAGGGTAGAACACAAACAGAGGGTATGTACATAAATACAGGAACTCTTACACTTTAATACACAAGTGCTTGGAAATTGAAATTTGAAGAACAATATATCGGTTACTTAAATAATATCAAATACATGATGATGTTGAAAATTACTTTTGCATCGATCGGCAAATTGTTTTCGCGTAATTCTAAACATACTTCTAAGGAATAGAGGGAGTATAGTTTCCTCAGTGCTTGGTGGACTACATGGCGAACCCCTCCACCCTAATTCTTCCATGTTCTCTCTCTCTCTATATATGCCTTAGCTCCTAAAAACAAGGCTATTTTGCGCGTTTGATCCTATTATACCGCCTCAGTTGGTGGGAATAGAATTACATGACTTCCATCCTTATAGGAATGCTACATTTAGATTAGCTATCAAGGCTATTGAGCTTCATTTTGAACGACAAAAGTCTCTAAGATGTCGCGATTCAGTATTTGGATTAACTTTGGAGCAAACAGCAGCTAACCCAGCTCGTTCATCTTCTGCTGTGATCAAGATTTGCGTAAAGAATGTACAAGGATCCCCAGATTTCCTCGTGGACAGACCCTGCATCATAACCACGATCCATATTCCTATTATTGGGTGGTTGATATGCATGTATCCACGAGGAGAGTATAAATGAAACGGATCGACCGGCGAGTGGGTTCAATTTCCCATGAGCCATTCAGTGAGCTATATTCAGACCTTGTCCTGCAACACTCCAGAAAGCGTTATACCAAGAACCAGGGGTTGGGTGTTGTCGTGTCTCCTCCAAGTTTTGGTACGTGCGACATGTAGCCTAGTATTTCAGATCGAGATTCAACTGTAACTATGAGCAAGGAAGTGTTCACATATGACCAAGGTTCTCAAGCCAATCTTTTCACAAAAGCTATTAGCTACAATCATATTTGATTGAAGACTGAGAGAAAACCGGACAACTTGAGATATAAAAAATAATAAGACCGTTTAACCCAGCCTAACCTCAACTATATCGCAGAGCTTTGGTTTGATATCTTCACTATCTCTTTACTGTCTCTTTACTATCTCATCCAAAGCCAATGGAATACTACTGGTCCCGGTCACGATTAAAGTCAGCGACTTCGAGTGAAAGAGTGGCATGATAAAAATCTGTACGGTCAATGTAGCAATGATAAGACGCCACCTATATGGCCTCATCACCATACATACTGATGAGAAAGGATTTGGTAGCACTCGCTTACCACCACCCCCGCCCCCTTTCCCCTTCTCGCTTATTTTCGCCGTTTGCCTAGGTACGGAATATATCCATGTGGCATTCCACCACATTCAATGATCCTTTCAGCCACTAAAGCAGACCCGTGTCTGACACCTGCACTAGCTCCATTTGCCAACAGATGAACTCAGTAGCTTGGATGTTCCACAGACAGGGCAGTCCAAGTAGGGAGAAGGATGCGAGAAGAGGAAGAGGATTGGGAAGGTTTGGAGCGGGGTTTGTCGGTGCAATTGTGGAGTTTGCGGAAATGTGAAGTATCGAAAGCGTTTTTCGTCCTACATTGATGCTTATGGATGGACTCTTTGCTTTTTGCTTTTTTCTCTTCCTTTTTTCAGTTGGCTAGAAACGTGGTGATTGATGCCTAAATGTTGACCTCCATGTCTTCCTTTATGATAGATATATGCCAAGAAGGTCAAGATGAGTGAAAGTTGGTCGTAACTATAGTGGGATTAGGAACCGCGCAGGAATGATAAATAGTATTTTCGATGCATACAAGTAATAGGTCCGAATATATGAATGAGATATGAAAATAAATATTAAGATCAAAGAGACACAGAGAAGTTGGTGAAGTCGAACAATTTGGTTTTCCTAATTTTAGTTATTTTCTTCCATGCGAGGGTAATTACCTCAAGCACTGCATGAGTATCCTTTTGCCTCAATCCTATTCGTAAGGCTCTGATAAATCTATAATCGTGATCTCATTAATGCCGTTCTATTATCCCATACTCTCGGGGTTCCTATTAGACTCCCTTCTTTGAAACCCGATCAAAAACCAACGCTATAAAATGCCACACAAACATAACTTCATCCCATAATGAGATCATTACAACTCTCAATCTCCCCTCCGACCGCGTCTAAATCCAAGACCTCAATCCTCTTTACCCATGTCTCCGGCCACAGCAGAAACACACCATGAACATCTTTCATATGCTTTTGCCACTCTTCATCATAGATCATTTCACGATTATAGCATGGTAGCTGACTCCCATCTGTACCACTCCCCGTAGCTGATAGACTCCTGCAAGTCTCCACGGCTTTGAACCCTTCATGGGTGGGGATGGCTATCCAGGCGGTTTTGGTGCCAATATTGAACTTCCGGATATGGTGGAAGAGATCGGGATGTTGTTGCTGTGGACCGGCACCAACCATATACGTGTTTACTGCATGATCTGTAGGTAGCGGTAGTGGCGGAGCTTCCGTCGTTGGCAATGGTAGTCTATGGGTTGGAATTTGCGAGAATTGCATTGAGAGCTGGGTAGAGCATAGTTGATGGGAACGGATTTCGTGAATTGGCGAGTGGGACGGGATAGAGTGCAGGGAATGAGAGAGTGATGTTAGAGGAGATTGGCCAGGGTCAACATCTTCATCGTCTGAAGCTTTGTTATTATAGCCGCTCCGAGAGGGGGACCGGGAGTGTGCCATTTCCCTAATTCTTATATATAAGTTGAGTTTCTGTGGATGTGGGGATTGAAGGGACTCACAGTCTTCCACGTCCGCTTGATCCCTCTGCGATTGACAGGTTGAGACGCTCATTTTTAATATGTATCGCGACGTGCTATCATTTTTGTTGGCTCGTAGTACTTTGGGATGGAGTAATTGCAAATATACCTTTCTCAAATTTGCCGCGGTCTTCGTTTCCTTCTGACAGAACCCACACATGGATTCACACTTCGCAATAGAGAGCACACCGGTGGTATTCCATGGTGGATGGGTATGCCCTTTGCTGCAGATGGTATTCGACAAACGATCATACGGCATTTCCCCTCTGGCGCCCTGGAAAGGCGTTCTGTGAACTGTCATTCGAATGTTTGGTCTTTATTTTTATTTTTCTCCTTCTCCTTCTCCTTCTCTTTCTCTTTCTCTTTCGGTTTCAGTCCCAATCACCCAAAGCCGTCTTCCAACACTTAATGGGTGGATGGAAACAAGGTTGGAGCTAAATGGCAGCGACGGCGTTGTGGTGTATTGTATTTGAGGGGGTTCTGGCTTTGATCTCGGCCTCTGAAGTGTGGGCTACCCCAATGGGACCGGAGTATACTTATACATGAGGAAACTTGCATCTGTTACGATTGGAAGTTTGATTTACCGATATTCGGCATTAGTGAACGATAGTGCACCGTGGGGAGCAGGTAGTGTATTCTAGTTTTCTTCTAGATCTGATGGTAGACTAGTGAGGAGTTACTGGTATGGAGTTTCGTCTGATACATTATTACTACCCGTAAGGGAAATGGTCGCGAAATGCCCACCGGTTCCAAACCAGGCTTGTTGATTTGCAATGATGCGATTGGCTGGTGTTACTCCGAACACTCCACTTCCCTAGGCAAGGTTGCAAGCACGTTTCCTCACCCAAACCACGTCCAAAACCTCGTCCAAAACCTCGGATGCCTTAGGCATGCTTGATGGGGGATGCTCCCGCTGGAGCCGCAGCATCCCAACATCCAGACGGGACGAACGCTGGGAATCAGAGCTCTTTGCGCATGGGGATTGTACGAGGGTTGCGGAAGTTTTGTATGATGAAGTTCGAGCATTCATTGGACCCGCTGGGCGATCATGAAGGATCTGCAGCATCGTTGCCATGCCGCCATGTCAATGCCCTTGTTTTCTGCATCATGGCATATTGGCATATGGCATTTTGGGCTGCATGGCTGGAAGACTAGACAACGGACGGACTACTGATGATTTGATGATCTGATGATACCGATACCGATACCGATACTGATACCGACACTGATACCGATACTGATACAGTTCAGTATCCTGTCCTCCTCCGTACAGCAATTCTTAGTTCTTAGGGGTTTTGTGGCGGGGTGGCATCTATGGCATAGCATGTGGCACCAGGGCGCACCATGGCGCCCTATTCCATGGCATGGCCCGCAAGCTTACGATGTACTGTAAGCTTCGACTTGACTCTGTCCTGTGTATCCGTATGATCTAACTAAGGCTCAGTAGTGTGGGCTTCGGTGATTCTCACCGCTAGAAAAGCGAATGGTGTGAAGTTGCGATTGGTTACTGTACCAGACCGTCCGCTATAACATACACGGCAAAAAGCGCGAACGATGAATACCTAGTGAAACGTCTGGAGCTACGGTTGGCGCCGTGCAATCTATAATGTTATATACGACCATTATTTAGTGCATCGAGCCATGCAACCTCGTGTTTGGAGCGATAAATTCGGACCGCATCCTATACTGCCTTATTAACCTTATATTAAGGTCGTCAACAAGTACTTACGCAGGGAGCACCGTTTTGACAATGAGAGTTAACTACCGTGACCTGACGGAGATGCGACCGCCTAATCGGATGGCTACACAAGTTAAATGCTCCTGCAATGAGGGTATTGACTTGTTGTCTCTGTTTGCAAGGACTGAAATAGAGCACCGGGAATAACAATTACTACTATGACTAAGTACGTACTGTACGACTCTATCTTTCTCTCTCTATAACTATGCGCTATCTTTTGTCCATCAGTCAATTAGAAAGGAGCTGGTCCACCAAACATTACCCCAAACCTACCGCACACTGTACCTATTACGCATGGGCCAAGCAGTGATAAGTTGCTGAACCATTTGCCCATCCTAGCTAGTGTGCTTTGTTGGGCATCATCTGAACTAGCGCCACAACTATCGAAGTCAGTCAGCTGGATGTCTAGCGTCTACTGTTTAGCATCCAGCATCTAGTATCTAATATCTGGTATCTCGCCCCACTATGTCTTCTTTTCAGATTTCATCGCAAAACACCCACAAAAGACTAAGAAAAAAAACCCCCCACTACCACAATGTACGCGAAGTTGGGAACGACGGTATGGGAGATGATGTGGCCACTTGGCATTACCACAGTTTGAGATGAACCAACGGCAGTTTAAACGTGCCAATCCAAAGCCCAAGATCGGGTTGGAAGGGGAGTAGAAGCGACAACGGCTATTGGACACCAGATTTCCAAATTCATCGAGGAAAACAAAAGGGTTTGTACAAAAACGAAAAGAAAAACATAAAGTAAATTAAATGTCTTGTGCCAAAAGTACGTAGATTCGCAGTAATCTCGCTGGGCTCCCCTACTCCGAGTTCTTTTACGTCGACATTAAATAGCTCCTAGCCTTAGAGGAACCGGAGAATGAGTGGCTCGTGGTTGGATTTGAACTTCATCCCCTCCCGATTTTTAATCCGCAAAGTGCTGTATTTTTGCATATCAACCTAGATAGCTCTCCTCTTTCCCATCCCCCCTTTATCTACTACAAATACCCAGATAAGCTTAAATATAAGCTCTTGACAACCGAGAATGTCATTTGGACATTTAGACCTTTGTACTTTGCGGCTTTGGCTATTTGGTCAGACCTATTTGTCCTGGGTACCTGTATACTCCGGGAGAGCCAGTGGAATCTAGGACACGTTATCTAGTCTTGATCACTTTGCATGCGGCTGACATTTGAGATCAGCCATTTAAACTTAAGCAACGCAGCTTCCACAGATTTAAGCTTCCGCACAAACTGTATCTTCATTGGATCGTGATAGATTTACTTATAACCTGCTTTGAAAAACTAGCTGACCGAGAGTATCTCTCAAAGTTACACAATTGGTGATGTTTTGGTTAGCTGCACGGTCTTCTCCGCTTCTAGCTTCGATTCTAGTTTCTCCTTTAACTCCTGTGAGAAGGTACAAGCACCCGAATTGCTGCCAATGTCCTGAACCTTCGACTAGCGCTGCAAGTTAAGAGTTGAGAGGTGCTAAATTTACTTCCCACGGAGACAAATTATTTCTTTTCTTTTTCTTTTTTCTTTTTGAAGGCCGACATCTCTTGGCTGATTTGATTTGCTTTCCAGACGGGAATATCGGATTAGCTGAGATCGGAGGTATTCCTAACAGGAGAATCGTCAACCTGAATGGTCAGGTATATGAATCTCCAAAGACTATCTTTTCCGGTCGTGTTTGAACGAAATATGAACTTAACAAATTCATACACATGGACCCTTGGGACTATGATAGCTAGTCATTAGGAATTTCGCACTCGATATTCTAGCTAGTTGCTATCATCGAGCCACTCTTTAATGCCTTCGAAAACTTCATGATTCGCCTCAATTCGGTATAGTTACGGAAACTGTTTCTTTGTGAGTGTTAAAGCCAAAAAAGGGGGAAGAGTTGTGGTTTCTAAAACATCTCAACAACAGCGCCGGTTCCATAAGCATCTAGATTGCTTTGAATGTGCCAGTGAGTCTGGGAGAAAAGGCTTTTCTGTTTTCACAATAACTGAGGGTTCATTTATCTTTGTGAACTCATGCCCGCCAGCAAGTTTGGGAGAGTGAATTGCACGTCCGGTTATTGATTGATCAAGTCGGAAGAGATGAAATCTTCATCTTTCAAACCTTGGTATAGAGAGTATGAATGCTCAAGAGACACCACTCTCAAGTTGATAGTAAAGATCCCTCTGAGCAGATCCCTTATCTATAAACTGTTCAAGCCACGGAAACAATGGAGGATGTCACAACTCTGAGATCCATCAAACTTAACCTGAACCGGCTGGCTGGTGTTTTTGTTGGTATTTGAGCGCCATTGTCACACTTGAAAATTCGGTTTTCATATGAATAAATAGACACCGCACAACACCACTAGAGCATAATATTCAAGATGTGACCTACTCAACTCGCGATTGTCGTGTGATAGCTTGCCGTTGTTGCCGTTTTCAAATATCCAGGGCATGGGGTTATCAGTTCAGAACAGCAGCTTCCCTCAAAAGAGAATATGGACTGTCTGATAGATGCAAGGACTTTGGTAATATCAATCGTCTCTAATAATTCGTTCCCCCCAAGCCTCCAAAGTTTCGCAGGGAGGCTTTAAGCGTGCCAAGAAAACCTGACTTTTTCTGACTGCCCACATGACACCCAAACAATATGAATTAAAGAAACCGGGAAAGAATACAGAACTGGACGAAATGATCAATATAGTAACAATGTCCACAATTGAGAGTCGCAAGGTTGCGCTTGACATAGATGACGCCTCGGTGCATCTGATCATCTCAAAGTTCGGAATCACAAGCACAGCCACTCGATGGTTCGCTTTTCAGCCAAACAGATGCGTCACAATTGCTCTGTACTCTCTGTATAGTTAGTTTGTACCCAATACTATCATCATGGAACAGTAAAGGAAGCACGCACGCACGAAGCAAGTGCTGGAGCCGTTAACTCTGTCCATCACTGGTGGGCAACTTCCTGCGGAATGATATCGTCGCTCATATAGCTTATATTATAATTGTGCGTTGGAGACTCCTTTCGATTGTGGCGTAGGTGATATTCATAGTGAAAATACGACACCGACATTTGAGGACTCTAGCTAGACATTCAGTTGTCCAGCGGGCCAGCTACTAAATCGCTTGTATGGGGGGGATATACCTAGCAATTTCATCTAGTTTATACAGCGCTCGGAATAACCTTGATAAACTCAACGGGGGCTTCTGGGTGAAACGCAAATGCCTTCACTCCAAGCATCGTAAAGGTTTTAAATCGTCCACTCATACGCCGGCTGTTCGCTGCCCCTGCTGTTCAAAGGTCGATTTAGCATCCAGACAGACGCTATAGGGTAGGATGGAGCGACGACAAGGAGAAAGCTGACGCGAGTCGTCAGCCCTAAATGGTGCAGCCTCAGCCCTGCGAGCTCCGTAGATGCTTGTGGAGATCCACCGGTCGGTTGTCTATCGAAAATGACGCATTGGACAGGAGACAGCAGCAGGACTATCATGAAGCAAAGCACCTATCGTACTGTGTGTGCATCGTACGTCCATATATACACCACAGTGCACAGTGCCTTATTCTCATTCCTTGCTTTCACGGCAGATCCAGCAATATATATAATAATAGCATTGTCTTTGGGCTTCAAAAGTATCGAGCTTCCTCAATGATATGTTCTGCGTATCTTGATGCTTTTCCCTCCATTTCCCCTCCTATCCCTCGTGGAAGATCGTCTTTGGGCGGCTTGACTGTCGTGCCGCACACCGACAGCAGCTACACAGCTTGATGAGTGGCTGTCGATCCATTGAAGTTTAATCCCTTATACGTATCTCCGTACGGTGCGGTACTACGTTATTTGTTGTTTGTACTGTATTGTACGTACGTGTGCTTCAAGTGATTGCCGCCCTGCAGAATTGGATCTCCCACCGGGGTTGTGATTTGCTAGGTGTCCCCTTTTGATGTTCGAGCGTTGGCGACCAGCCGCACAACTCCCATCGTTTCCTCCTTCCTGAATCCTGCTCATCATCATCCCAAACGTTTTTGCGACAGGGCAATAGGGCGACAGGGCGACACGGTTAGCTCGGTACATAGAGTGGTGGAAAGTACCGTAGGAAACCAGGAGATAAGGAGCGCGAGCACCGCGGGACATAGAACGAAGAACGAAGAACGAAGGACGAAGGACGAAAAGCCAGGGCCACCAACTGTCATCCGTTATCCCCGTGCGCTACTGGCATGGCGCGGAGAGAAATCGCGCGCGAACCGGGAGCTTTAAACAGTACAGTAGTAGGAGGTGAGTGCCTCGCATTTTTCTTGTCTTCGAATCCAGCGAGTATCGCCCACTCCTACTTAGTCATTATCGTGATTCCACTCTTCGCTTGACATGACCGGCACATCGGTGCAACATCGTGGTACTGGCATGTCGCAACGGCAATCAACGAATGGCCCCCCCCTCCTTACCTTTCTAACGTCATCAACAATTTCCCTGCGATCGCAGCTCACTCATTACTCTCTAGCCAACTGCAGCAGCAACATTCGTTTCGGGGGGTTTCAATCCGATCGTCGTGATGGTGGAAACAACATTGAAGAGGAAAGCGGACGGGGAGAAGTCGGGCGAGGATAGGACCAAGCCGGCGAGGGCGAAGAGGGCCAGTAAACCGAAAGTCAAGACTGGATGCAACAACTGCAAGTACGTCGAGGCATTCGGGATGCAATGATCAGGTGGCATGTGCTGACGATTGGTAGGAGTCGAAGGGTGAAATGCGACGAAACGCGGCCACAGTGTGCGAGTAAGGAACCTCACCCTATGGGTCTCTTGTCCGTCGACTAACTGATTTGCAGAATGTGTAAGAGCTGGGAGACAGTGCGACGGATACCCGGCATATAGGCGAACAGGAGAGGTAGCTGTGCCAATTGCTCCTCGTCCGTTAATGGGAAATGGGCCCTCGTTGGGCGCTTCAAGAACACTGATAGCAACACCACCATCAACACTACCATCTCCACCTCAGCCTACACAGTCAATCATGGTACGAAAAATGGCACCGAGACCTGTCAGAAAATCACATCCTACACCGCCGCCTACCCCGATTAAAGAGGAAGATACTGAGATCGTTGAATACCAGAGAGGGGATGATAACCAGTTCCAAATTTCGCCAACAATATTGCGGCCGGGGGGGTTTACATTCGATCCCCAAGAGGGCCAGTATTTTCAAGTCTTCCGAACGCATACTGCAAACGAGTTATCCGGGTTTTTTGACTCCGATTTCTGGACAAGGAGCGTGCTTCAAGAAAGTCACTCCGAGGCTTCGATACGCCATGCCGTGGTTGCGTTAGGAGCTCTTTATAAAACGCTAGAGAAGGTAGCAGAATCTCCGCCTAGTTCTCCAGACTCGAGCCTATCATATTATACAGATTCAGCTCCAACACATTATAACTTTGCGTTACAACAATACGGCAAAGCACTCACACGTATGAGGGAATCTTTAGAACGAGGTGAGAGACGTTCGCAAAGAACTATACTAATGTCTATCGTGCTGTTCACATGTTTTCAATCATTTACAGGCGATCATAGAGCAGCTATCTCACAAATTCAATCCGGGCTTGGTCTGTTAGAAGAACGAAGACAAGACTCGAGGCAACCTCTCATTAGTCGGCAGGACGATGTCGTAGAAGATGAGCTGATACAGATGTTTACTCGCCTCGCTGTGCAGGCGAAATCTTACGACATGGCATTTCACTTCCCAGAACCATACGTGATTCAACTGTCACCGAAAGCTCGCGACCCTACATCTCCATCATCACCCACCTCACCCTCCGACGCAGCCTCGACATGCTCCCTCTCATCCCACATCCCCGAAGTGTTCATGTCCACCCCAGAAGCACGCACAGCACTAGATTCTTTATGTGAACGAATAATGCGATTCAAGGAACAGCTGTCCACTTTTCATCCCGGGCCTAATAACATCCTCCCCGCGTCAATCCGCTCCTCCGGGTCTGGGTTCAAGATTCAGCTCCAGCAATGGGGCGTGGCTTTTGAACCACTTCTTCAAAATCGCCGTGCCAATGGTGTATCACACACGGAGCGAGCCGGCATCAACGTCTTGAAAATGCTTCAACTCATGACCTCAATCCTTTTTTTGATGGGCTTCTCCACTTCCGAAATGGATTTTGATGGTTTTATGGGTGTGTTTCGCGAGATCGTCGAGCTAGCTAAAGAGCTGGTCGTCGATGAAGAACTATCGCTAGCAGCTGCTCGATGTGGATCTACACAACACTGTCGACATCGAAAAGCGTCAACATCCACTCAGAACTTTGCGGATTTTGGTATGGAAGGCTCGAGTACCAGTGATGATTATTCTCATATCAAGGCGTCATTCTCGCTTGATCTCGGAATCATTCCTCCCCTCTTTGTAGTAGCCACCAAATGTCGCGCTCGTAAACTACGGCGGGAAGCTATACGTTTGCTACTTTCAAGTCCAAGGCGAGAAGGCATGTGGGATAGTATCCTCTGTGGAAAAGCTGCGCAGTGGATCATGGAAGTCGAGGAAGAGGGGATGAGAGAATATGAGGAATGGGATCCCGTGGGTGTTAATGAAGGGGTTAAGGAGGAGAAGCGGGTCATGGTTAAAGAGATTCTGTTTGATCTGCAGAGAAGGGAGGCAATGATTAGCTGTGGGACGAGGGGAAAGGGAAGCCAAGAGGTGGATGGGAGGAAGAGGGAGAGTTTTATTGCTTGGTAAGGGATATGAACTGGTGACGAAGCAATGATAACGTTGTATTAATTCATGACTCTGGGAGTAGAGAGGGGGAAATCTAGGGAGCATAAGGGACTGATCAACACATATACAATGTTGAAGATGGCTGGATATTGATACCCCGGTGGGATTCAATTACATCTTCATCATGAGAATGAATTTCTGGAAGACTTAGGAGTGGAAATTTGTATGATAGGTATATTCACCACGAATAATTGCAAATTTTCGTGTGTTTAGCCTGGAATTCTGGAATGCATGTCTGCAAACTGTTCCCTTTTTTCTTTTTCTTTTGCTTGCCTTATACCAATCAAAAAGATTTGAAGAATCGCAAGGCAAGTATAGATGGAGCTAGTCTCACTTTGTTTTGCGGCTTCCGTACGATTTCTACCTCTTATTCTTGACATACTTGCACTGTTATTTTCTAAATTTGGGTAGAGTTTCGGAAACTGTAGCAGTTTTTAGTCACCTAGGGCGACCTAGGGCGTCTTTGACTTGAAACTCTCTGTGTCACATGTGACCGCACGAATCATAGAGAGGATCTGTTGGCCTTTTGTTGATTGGAACATCTATGGTGCGTATATATGAATCCCGCTGCAGCATCATTGTGAAATCCTTATTCTCCCTTACACACACTGTGCCAAATGTTCGGGTTTGTCCACGCATATCTTCCCGTATTGGTTGATGGCTGCACAGTCACTGGCTGTAAAGCTAGTATTGGTTTTTAATATGACTTGTTGAGTCTGATCTTGCGTGAAGACCTTGATGAACGTGCCGGAAACGGACGGCTCAGTCCTCCTTCTTCAAGAAGTTGCTTAGTCGTTGCCACCGCCTCAGCGCTTGCAAAAACAAATGTGTAATTGATACTATGTGATGTTAGCTTATCCATAGGATCGGCTCAGAACCTTTCTAGCAAACCCACCAGTATTCAATCTTCTCAAGCAAACCGTGAGCCACTTGTTTGTTCCAAGTGCCACCCAACTTTGAAATCGCAATTGTCAATTTCTCCATGCTTTTTATCTGTGTACATTAATTGGGTTTGATAATCAAGTCCATCCCTTCTTGTTTGATATAGAATCGACCATCTATGGTAGCCACCGGGGTGATATCGTCTTCGCGACCCAGACTCTCGATATATTCTTGTACATTGTCGGCGGTGGACGTCGGTGCTTCTTCACTCTTCACATGATCATCCAAGTATAGGGTTTGTGGTTTTTCGGTGTTCGGTCGCAAGTTTGGGCTGGTGGAGAGGGAGATCTCAGTGGAGAATGGTATCGGTAGTAAGAAGTGTATTGTTGGTGATATTCCTCTCGAACATACTGATGGGATGACCTTTTGGAGGGGATCAACTGCTCTTTCCACTTTCTAAAATATGATTGAAAGCGAAAGCGAAAACAAAGTTGAGCGTGCAGGGTGCAGGAGGTATCTTTATATTGCCAGTCTTGGTTTCTTATATTTCTGAGTGCATTTGTCAACTATGCTGGGTCACAATGAAGCTGTCAAGAATAGCATTTCCCACTATAATCTATTTCATCTAAAACAGGGGAACCAAGCCAAGAGAATCTTGGGCTAGAAAGTGAAGATGATGAATTAAGGCCTCCGCTAATAAATTGGAATTGGTCGCAGGCTTAGGCATCAATATGCGCTAGTGAATGAGGGAATATTTTCTTCTACTTCGAATTTATACCTAGGGTATCTTGTCCTTGATATCCAACAAAATTCCACTAAGAACAACTTCAAAAAGATCCAACATCGAGCTAATTACAGCTGCTTGCTTTTACTATCATCGCAAACCACAATCGACTTTGAAATTGCAGTATGGGTGATGCGAACAGCGTCAGTGGAGTTGATGAAGAGAGAATGACGTCAAAAGGTATAAACCTAGCACCAGAAAAGCCCTCCATGATAGCTGGTCTTACTTGTGTCACAGATAACTAACTTGTTGATATTAGAATACCTTTCAAATGCGCGGGACAGATTACGATCACGATCACGGTCACCAGCTGAGCATCCTGCCCTCTCTTCCACAGGTAAAGCCATGAACAACCGATACCGCTCCAGAACTAACTTACAAACAAAATCACATGACGGAAAGAATATCTTTACAAGATCAGCTTTGAATTGTGACAGTGAATCCGTATCCCCGACAAGCATCTCTAGGAAGCAGCCCGAGGATAGTGGAGACAGCAATGTAGGTCCTACCACTTTGTGTGTCTCAAATCTACCACTAGGAATCACGAAGTCGGCATGGAAATCTTTTTTGGAGAATACTGGTGTTCTAGACTATGAAGGTGTTCGGCTTGTACATGTCGTTGGGGAAACGTGAGTCCAAACTTCGCCTTTGCCTTTGGACCTGACGTGCTAAGAATGAAAACAGCTTAATTGAGTTAGATAGTATGGAAATTGTTATGGACTTCGTCTCTCACGATAAAGCGGTCATTGCTTGCAAACTTTTGTCAAAAGTCAGGTTTCTTGGCAGATACTTATCTACAATACTCAGCCCAGGGAAAGCAACCTCTAACTCAGTGGTTAGCAGTCTTTTACCTAGCAGACATCTAACTGTCCACATTCCCATCACATCCAGCCTTGAGAACCGGGACAAGGTAGAACAAATGATGTTGAAGTGGGGCGGCGAGTTAAAAGAACCGAAAGATGGTTGGTTCACTAGCAGTGGGCATAAAGAGCAAATGTAAGTTGGCAAAACTTTCTTACTGTCTTTAACGTATAACTAAAGATTAGAAAGTTCAGCAATTTTCGTTTTCGAAAGTATCACCGCAGCGGAACGTGCCAAAACCCAATACTCGTTTGAGCAAATTGATGGGAAGAAAATCGCAATCTGTTTCAAAGACGATGGAGATATTGATATAACAAAGCATAAGAGAGCCTTAGGGAGCGTTCTGAGCAAAGTATTCTCGAAAGGCTCTCCAGAAGAAACTCAAACAGGACATTCAGAGATTTCTGTGCATATTTCTTCAGTAAGCCGTATAGCTCAAGAGTTATGCCTGCAAATCACCTGTCACACATCTGGTTTGAAAGAAATTGGAAGTTTGGTGACTTTCATATCAAAATTAGATGGATCCAAATGCGAGGAAGATGGTTGGGAGGTACGGTTCCACAAGATATGTGGTCTTCAGTAGGTTTTATCTACAATTTCCAAAGCTCATTTCTAGAGACTAACTTCGAACTGGCTGAGTGCTACCTTTAGATTTGATAGCCTTCAAACTATGCAGAGAGTGGGGCATCTTCTTACCAGAGTTAAATTGTCGGACGGGACGTATAAATTTTCTTTCCAAGAAACTGTTGCCGTCGATGATAATGATAAAGAACCAACCGAGGCGAATTTAGCTGAACTGCGTTTAGTGGAGAGGGAAAGTCTCCTGAACGCAACTCGTTCACGGAAAGAAACATCGAAATGCCAACCATCAATTAAAGTGAGGGAAAACAAAGATCTTGAACCCAATAGCGTCTTAAAAGGGAGTGCTCCGCATGCGGCTCCAGAAGTCAACACATCGACAGAACACAAGAAGAAATTCGCGCGAGATAAGATAGCTGGATTGCGAGCAAGAGAACTTAACCAGAATTGTTTTTTGAGATTCTCTGGAATATTTTTTGATTCCCCTGACATCACTGAGGATCTGTTCAAAACAAAGCTACATAAGTACGGAGTCTTAGAAAACGCATTTATCATTTTCAACAAAACTCATAAGAAAGCGCTGGTCCGATATCCCTCCTTCCGTGAAGGTGAAACTGCTATGAAAGCATTACGAGACTTGTATACGATCAACGTCCCCAAGAATCCTCCTAAGATAGTTTCGGTTGAACAACATGGCGCAACAAAGACACTGTATATTGAGATACTATGCAACTTCTATGGCTCGCAGGTGCTAATAGACTTATATAAGAAGATAGACGACCTCGTTGTTGGTGAACATAACAGTATCATGATGGACGCTTGGAAAGACACCAGGAAAGAAATGGTACAGCCAGGCGGGTATTACTGGTGAGGCTATGATCCATCACCAAGAATGAAATCTAATAATGCGCAGGAAGGGTACCAACTTTCGATTTCGGTCGAAGGAAGCCGCAGCATACGCAATGAAGCATCTAGATCCAATGCTAACCCCTTTACAAATGAATGGTCCGCTCGTGAAGGGTCAAGTTCTGATGACATTCGGCTCGGATGACGCTGAAATCTCTCAGGAATTTCAGAAGAAAAGGGCAAGAATGCAGGAGGAGAAGCGGGAAGCAGCAGTGGCAAGAGATCGAGTTAGAGAGCCTATTGAGAACACTGTCCGTGATAATTGGAGATATTACAATCACAAATAGGCACTCCAATTATCACGAACAATGTTCTCAATAGGCTCTCTATTTCGGGCTATGGTATTTTCCCCAACACAAAATGGTCATTACCATGATTTATTTGGAACTGGAAACTGTTTGGCCAATAGAATTTGCAGAGGAATTAAGTTAATTGGTCCATCATTTGCATGAGAAAGTCCTTGATCAGATGGCATTGTTCTTCCTATTGTGTGGGTCCCATATTTTTCACTTTATCTCGAGATTTATATAAAATTGGCGCCGATGATGGGACTTGGACTTTACAGATTTTATTAAATAGGAGTTTTGTTGCACGCAACGTTGTGATGGCCGCATTACGAAATTTAAACCACAGTATTCGATCATTCGGCGCGATAGTACTATTGCCACAAAGCAAGACGCTGGAATAAATTTATCTATAGAAAGTTATACCGGCTCGATATCTCACGGTAATCTTAACTCGACATTTTACAACCAGTTAAGATTTTCTTTAGAGTTAGGGAAATTAGACAATGCGATATGGTCGCCTTAAGATCGACGAACTATTATAGACATGTTCATTCCGTTTCAATGTATCTTGGAACGTCATCAAATCTGAAAATTACATTATTAGTAATTGATGTTTGATTGTGTGTAGCATCGTATAATATGAGACTATAGCCAAATTGTGAGACTTTAAAATTGAGGAACTGTGCCGGAATTCGATTTGGGAGTTCAACTAGAACAAATCGATTCAATGCATGATGTATACAGACTGTGCGCCAAAAGTAGTTCTGTCTAAAAATATTCTATCGTGAGCTTCAACTATCAGGCAGCATATTCAATGCTACTAACGCCGATACTAAGAAAATGTAAGATAGTAAGACACCGCACAAACATTAGCGTGTCGTGTCAAAAATGATCGGAAAGTGAAATGAAAACATTGAATCTCGCCTTGCTTCTTCTTAGAGCAAGATAGAGGCAGACCTGTAAGTTTTGGTTGCCAACCCAATTCACTGCAATTTCTCCCAAAATAATATATTCATAACCCTAGTATATTAACCAATTGTGATAGAGGCAGAACAAAAAAGGGAAAAAAGAGAGAGCCACAAATGGCTCATCTGGCTTGCGCTCAGACTTTAGGTATGACCCCCCTGATTAAAAACATAACTAACAAATTTTCTTTATAAATATCAACACACTATGTCGGATCCTGGCTGTCCTAGGAAACAAAAACTTATGTACATCGGGGAACCTATAGCATAAAAAGGGGGTTACTAGGGGCAACCCTAGGAAACAAAAACTTGGTGTACATAGGGAACCTATAGCATAAAAAGGGGGTTACTAGGGCAGCTCGAGACAACCGCGGATACTATACTCGTTCCTTTGCGCCG
>Ga0247734_1000109_pt1 | contig 74617 bp, 62 predicted proteins | sample UWRJL103311B2_FD_180933 | JGI IMG/M metagenome (GOLD analysis project Ga0247734, IMG submission 180933) | Plant litter microbial communities from Arlington Agricultural Research Station in Wisconsin, United States - UWRJ-L103-311B-2 | ecosystem: Environmental > Terrestrial > Plant litter >... | reverse complement strand
GAAAGCGGTGGACAAGTTCGAATACCGTCGTGGTTACAAGTTCTCGACTTATGCCACCTGGTGGATCCGTCAGGCGATCACTCGCTCGATTGCCGACCAGGCTCGTACCATTCGTATTCCGGTACACATGATCGAGACGATCAACAAGCTCAACCGTATTTCCCGCCAGATGCTGCAGGAAATGGGTCGTGAACCGACACCGGAAGAGCTGGGCGAACGCATGGAAATGCCTGAGGACAAGATCCGCAAGGTATTGAAGATCGCTAAAGAGCCGATTTCCATGGAAACGCCGATCGGTGACGACGAAGATTCGCATTTGGGAGACTTCATCGAAGACTCCACCATGCAGTCGCCAATCGATGTCGCCACGGTAGAAAGCCTGAAAGAAGCAACCCGTGAAGTCCTTTCGGGCCTCACCGCTCGCGAAGCCAAGGTCCTGCGTATGCGCTTCGGTATCGATATGAATACCGACCACACGCTGGAAGAGGTAGGCAAACAGTTTGACGTAACGCGTGAGCGTATTCGTCAGATCGAAGCCAAGGCGCTGCGCAAGCTTCGTCACCCGACGAGAAGCGAGCACTTGCGTTCGTTCCTCGACGAGTAAGTGACACGCTGAACACGAAAACCCCCGGCCTTGCCGGGGGTTTTTGCGTTTTAAGAATAAATTTTCGGCACAGTGCCACTGTTCTACAGCCCGACTACACTCGAATCATTCTTAGTGCTGATCCTTGGGGCTGCCATGTTTCGGATGCCGGCAGTAGTTTTCTTTTGCTTGTTGGGGTCGACAGTGGTCGACGCTCGGGACCTTTCCACACAGAAAGTCACCGAGCCTGGTGTTCACGAAGAACATGCATATCGCACGGACGCTAACTTGCCCGCTCTGGAGGGAAGAACCGTCCTGCATCAAGACCTGTTAGCCGCGGCCTCTTCAGACCTGAGAGAAACCACTGACCAAGAACGATGGCAGTCAGCTCAGACATTGGATAACAGCAAGTTCTGGCGGGGCTTTCTGCTTTATGGACTCCCTGGTCTTTTGCTGCTGTGCACGGTCCTGATCGTCGTCGTGCGCATCAACCGGCGGCTAAGTTCTGAAATAGCGCGCCGTGTAGCCCTTGAGCAGCAACTGCGCAGCAGCGAATATCACTATCGCGGAATGATCGAAAGCCTCTCCGCTATCGCGTGGGAGGCCAATATCGACGATTACTCTTACAACTACGTCTCCCCGCACGCGGAAAACCTGCTCGGCTATCCCCTTGAGCAATGGCTTAGAGCCGGCTTCTGGCACAGCATCGTTCATCCGCAGGACATTGAAAGAGCCCAGGCCTATTGTGATCGCGAGTCTGCCCTTGGACATGACCACAGCCTGGATTATCGCGTTATCAGTGCCGATGGCAGGACCCTGTGGGTGCGAGACATCGTTAGCCTGATCGGTTACGGGCGCGAGCCCGTGATGCGCGGCTTGATGATCGACATCAGCGAAACCAAGCTCACAGAAGAAGCGCTGCGTCTTTCTGAGGGCAAGTTTGCGTCTGTCTTCGCGCAATGCCCCGACATTCTGGTTATCGCCAGACTTTCTGACGGCTGTTTCCTCGAGGCCAATCAGGCGTTTGTAGAACAGATTGGTCTGAGCGCGGCCGAGGTCATCGGCAAGACGCCGTCCGACCTCAACATATGGGGCATTCCAGATATCGGCCCGAGCCTGCTTCAGCGCCTGCAAAAAGGCAGCATCCGAAACCTTGAGATGCCGTTTCGACGTGTGGACGGGCGCCTATTCACTGGCCTGCTGTCTGCCGAGCCGTTCGACCTGGACTCAACGCCTGCCGTGGTGGTTGTGGTGCGCGACATCACGCCACTCAAAGAAGCCCAGCAGCAGTTGCAACTGTCGGAAGAGAAGTTCGCCAAAGCCTTCCACTCCTCGCCTGATGGCCTGCTGATCTCGCGGCAAAGCGACGGCCTGCTGGTTGAGGTCAATGACGGTTTCAGCCGCATCACCGGCTATCAGAGTTCGATGTCGCTGGACCACACCACGCTGGACCTGGGGATTTGGGTGGACTTGAACGAGCGCCAGCAATTGATCGAGCAACTGAGCAGGGACGGTTTCGTTCGCGACTTCACCAGCCACATCCGCCGTAAGGATGGTCAGGTCAGGCTGTGCGAAATCTCATCGCGGCCCCTGCCAATCGGCGGCGAAGACTGCATGCTGACCATCGCCCGAGACATCACCGAACGCCATCAGATGCAGGAAAAATTACAGCTCGCGGCAACGGTATTCGAGAGCACAGCCGAAGGCGTGTTGATTACCGACACTCGCCAGCGGATCAATGCAGTGAACCGCGCGTTCAGCGAAATTACCGGCTACAGCGAGCACGAAGCGATTGGTGAAACCCCACGACTGCTGGCTTCCGGGCAGCATGACAGCGCCTTTTACGCGGCCATGTGGTACCAACTGACCGCCGAAGGGCATTGGCAGGGCGAGATCAGCAACCGGCGAAAGAACGGCGAGGTCTACCCCAGCTGGCTGACGATCAGCGCAGTGCGAAACCGAGACAAATTCATAACTCACTTCGTTGCGGTATTTGCCGACATCTCCAGCCTCAAACAGGCGCAGGCACGTTTGGACTACCAGGCCCACCACGACCCTCTGACCGGACTGCCCAACCGCACGCTGTTCGAGAGCCGGCTGCAAGCGGCGCTGGTGCACAGCCAGCATGGCGACAGCCTTGGCGCCGTGCTGTTTCTGGACCTGGACCGCTTCAAACATATCAACGACAGTCTTGGGCATCCGGTGGGCGATCTATTGCTCAAGGGCATCGCCCAGCGCCTGAAGGAGAACCTGCGCGACATCGACACCGTCGCCAGGCTTGGGGGCGACGAATTCATCATCCTGCTGCCAGGTCTGCAAAATGCAGGCGATGCCGAAGCCATCGCCACCAAACTGCTGAACAGCTTCAGCGCGCCGTTCCAGGCGGGTGAACACGAGTTCTTTATCAGTGCCAGTATCGGCAGCGCGTTATTTCCTACAGACGGACTGGATGTCGCGACCGTCATCAAGAACGCCGACGCGGCGATGTACCGCTCAAAAGCCAAAGGGCGCAACCGGGTCGAGAGCTATACGCGCGATTTGACTGCGCAAGCGAGTGAGCGGATTGCCCTGGAACACGAGCTGCGCCGAGCCATCGAGCGCAACGAGTTCACCCTCTCCTACCAACCCAAGCTCAGCTTGCTCACGCAACGGCTGGTTGGCGCAGAAGCACTGATTCGCTGGCACCATCCGACCTTTGGCGACGTCCCGCCAGAGCGCTTCATCTCTCTGGCCGAAGAGAACGGCATGATCCTGCAGATCGGCGAATGGGTGCTGGAAAACGCCTGCCGCCAATTGTGCGAGTGGAACCAGAGCTACGATGTGTTCGGCCCACTCTCAGTGAACCTGGCCGGGGCGCAGTTGCGTCAGCCCAATCTGGTCAATCGCATCGAACAGCTGCTCACCCAATACCGCCTGCAACCCGGCTGCCTGCAATTGGAGATCACCGAAAACTTCATCATGAGCCAGACCGAGGAAGCCCTGTCGGTGCTGCACAAACTCAAAAAGCTAGGCGTGCAGCTCGCGATCGACGATTTCGGAACGGGCTACTCCTCCCTCAGCTATCTGAAAAAGTTGCCGCTGGACATCCTGAAAATCGACCAATCGTTCGTTCGAGGCCTGCCCGACGATCCCCACGATGCCGCCATTGTCCGGGCGATCATCGCCTTGGGTCGCAGCATGCAACTGACGGTCATCGCCGAAGGCGTGGAAACCCTCGAACAACAGCAATTCCTGGCCGACGAAGGCTGCGAACAGATTCAGGGCTACATCGTCAGCCTACCCCTGCAACCTGATGAATTCTGCGCGACGTTTCTTCGTATGACAGTTTCAGACTTTTCGGATAGCACAGCACGGAAACCGTCGTTATAATCCGCCGCCTACTGAGGGCCTATAGCTCAGTTGGTTAGAGCAGGGGACTCATAATCCCTTGGTCCACGGTTCGAGTCCGTGTGGGCCCACCACCTTGAAAGCCGCGCAATGCGCGGCTTTCGCATATTTGGTCGGTTCTTCCCGAACGCTGAGGACTTGCCGCACGCAATGGAAGTGTCCCAGATGTGTCCACCCTATTGTCTGAGCGCCCCACACCTCCTTCGGAAGCAAGGGGCTTGCGCCGCTGCATGATTCTGCATAACCTCTCACGCAACACACCCGCCATGCCTATGGTGGCTTCGGCCGCTAAGCACAAATTGAGCGGGTTTTTTATGCCCGGACGTTTTTCCGCATGAAATGCTTCGCCAAGCCGGCGATTGATATTCCGGCGCAGTTGGTTTTGCTCAAAGAGCGCGGACTCAATATTCAGGACGAAAACAAAGCGTATTGCTTTCTGGAAGCAGTTAGCTTCTTCCGATTGACGCCCTATATGCGGCCATTTCAAATAAGCGACGACGCAGACCACCGGTTCAAACCTGACACCAGCCTGCACTCCCTGACGCGCCTATACGACTTCGACCGCAGACTGCGACTGCTGGTAATCGACGCCATCGAGCGGATTGAAGTCGCAGTCCGCGCCGCGATTAGCAACCACATGGGACCCAAACATGGGCCCCATTGGTACCTGCAAAATGAGCTCTTTCAGCGAGACTACCGGCATCAAGCGTTGCTAGACACTATCGCGCGCAAGCAAAACGACGCGCGTAGGGATTACGAGCGGGAATGTCACCGTATTGATGCCTCGCAAGCCTCCGATGCTCGTAAGACCCTGTTAAAAAACTTGCGAGCCAAGGAAAGTTACGCGCGCCATTATGCCCTGACCTATGGTGAGCCCAACTTAATGCCTGCTTGGGCTGCGATGGAAGAAATTACCCTCGGTGAGCTCTCGCATCTGTTCAAAGGGCTGGCACGCGATGCCGATAAAAAAGCCATTGCCCGCCGGATAGCATTGCCGGGGCCTCTGCTGCAGTCATGGCTACATAGTTTGACCATTGTTCGCAACATTTGCGCCCACCATGCACGCTTGTGGAACCGTGAAATGGGTATCCGCCCCGAACTACCTCGAACGGTGAGTTTTCTTTGGCCACACCATCTGCAGCAGTCGGGCTCGCACGCACGCATGTTCACCGTTTTGTCCATCCTCAATTTACTGATGCGTCAGGTCAGTCCACACACCAGTTGGGATAGGCGCCTACATGAACTGCTGGCACAGTTTCCTGACATCAGCCTCGCTGCAATGGGTTTCCCCGCTAGCTGGCAAGACGATGCTTTTTGGCAACAGGCATGAATCTCATTAGTTGCTTCGAGCAAGCGACAGCTAATCAGATCGATCGCCATCGGTGGCAAGACCTCAAATAGGAAATAACGCGAATAACCTGCATCCCATTGGCGCCACTCCTCAGCAGAAGGCATAGTGCCCATCGTCCGCACGCGCTCTGGAAACATTCGTCGTTCTGATGGTCTCTTACCCCATGAAAACCTCTCGCACGTTCCCTCCGCTGTTGCTATTACGCCGCGTCCTGCGCCCGCTGCTGGATCCGTATCGCCGTTATCGCCATGCGCGTTACATTCACGCGGGACGAATTGTCATCGGGTTGCTGGCGACGATTCTGCTGACGACGGGGATTCATTTGCCCCATGGTGAGTGGGCTTCGGTGACGATGTTGATTGTCATCGGCGGTTTGCAGCACCACGGCAATATCGGCAAGAAGTCGGTCGAGCGGGCATACGGCACGTTGATCGGCGCGGCACTTGGGCTGGCAGTAGTAACGCAGCAAACATACTTGGGTATGCCGCTGCTGACCTATTTGCTGATGTCGTTGATCTGTGGGTTCTTCGCCTATCACGCCATCGGCAAGGGCGGATACACGGCGCTGCTGTCGGCGATCACGTTGTTCATTGTCGCGGGGCACGGGGATAACCCGGTCACCGATGGGCTGTGGCGCACCGTGGATATTCTGATCGGCATTGCGCTGGCCCTCGCGTTTTCCTTCGCGCTGCCGCTGTATGCCGTCTATTCGTGGCGTTACAACCTGGCGAGCGGCCTGCGTGACTGCGCCAAGGTGTATGAGCGAATCAACGGCGGGCAATCGATTACGGCCGATGAGCACTTGAAGCTGACGGCGAAGCTCAACGCGACCATGCTGCAATTGCGCTCGCTGCTGCCGTCTGTTTCAAAAGAAGTGAAGATTCCCATCGTCGAGCTGGAAGCGATTCAAGGGCATTTCCGGATGTGTCTTAGCACGCTGGAAATCCTGTCGAACATTCGTCCGGCGGACATGGCACAGGCCGCGCTGACAGTGGAGCAGCGCAGAATTCGCCGCCAGTTCATCGGCATGGCCAGAGCATTGCGCAACGGCGTGACGGAGAGACTCGAGCGCAAGCCTGAAGCTTCGGAAGTGAGTTCGGAGACAGAGCTCGCCATCCCTGGCGAACTGATCGGTTATCGCTTGCTGACCTTGCAGCTGGGCAAGAACCTCGACGGTTTGCAACAACTTCTGGCCAAGACGGCCCGACGCTGGAAGATCTGACGCCGCACGCCGCCGATCAATAAATCGAAGGCACCACCATCTCTCTTGGCACCGGGGCTCTTAGGTAGTTGGCGTTGTACTCGCGCGCCGGCAAATCGATCTGCGGGGTCTCGGTTTCCCCGCGCGGGATCTGCTCCAGCAGGTGATGAATGCAATTAAGGCGAGCCCGTTTTTTGTCGTCCGCTTCAACGATCCACCAGGGTGCAACGTCGGTGTGGGAGCGAGTCAGCATTTCCTCTTTGGCGCGTGTGTAATCTTCCCAACGACGGCGCGATTCCAGATCCATCGGCGAGAGTTTCCACTGTTTGAGCGGGTCATGAATGCGCATCAGGAAGCGACGATACTGTTCGTCATCAGTGATTGAAAACCAGTATTTGATCAGGATGATGCCTGAGCGCACGAGCATCTTTTCGAACTCGGGTACGGTGCGGAAAAACTCTTCGTACTCCTCGTTATCGCAGAAGCCCATCACCCGCTCGACCCCGGCACGGTTGTACCAGCTGCGGTCGAACAGCACCATTTCCCCGGCCGCCGGCAGATGCGAAACGTACCGCTGGAAATACCACTGCGTGCGCTCACGTTCGCTGGGCGCGGTCAGTGCAGCGACACGAACGACCCGCGGATTGAGCCGCTGCGTGATGCGCTTGATCGCCCCGCCTTTACCCGCCGCATCACGCCCTTCAAACAGCACAACAACCTTGAGCTTCTGGCTGACAACCCAGTCCTGCAACTTGACCAGCTCCCCTTGCAACCGCAGCAACTCGCGAAAGTACACGCGGCGATCAATGCCCTTGGGCACTTCTTCACCCAGGTCCGACAGCAGCGCATCCAGGCGCGCATCGTCGTACTCCATCTCCAGCTCTTCGTCGAAGCTGTCGAGGATATCAGCGTGCATATAACGGGCGGTTTCGGATAGATCCAGATGCTGGCTATCGGTCATGGCTGGGCTCCGGGACGGATCAAAGGGTCTGAGCGCGGATTTAGGCATGCCGGGGGTGACAGCAGGATGACGGAGCGGTTACAGCAAGGAAATTTCCTACAAAGACGACCGTCCCATAACGAGAAACCGCCGTTAATAGGTGGGTGGCGTAATCACCCACAGCACAACTGCATCGGTTTGCCCGGGATTGCCGTAGCGATGGGGCTCGTCACTGGCGAAGCGAAAGCTGTCCCCTTCACCCAGCAAAAAATGTTTTTCCCCAACCCATAACTCGAACGCACCAGTGAGCACGTAACCGACCTCCTCGCCATCGTGGGTGTAACTGGTGTGGTTATAAGCGCCAGGGGGGAAGCGGGAATGGACCATTTCGATTTGCCCGCTTGGACTGGGCGTAAGCAATTGGTCGTAGATCCCGTCGTCATAATGGATATTTTGCCGGCTGTCCTTGCGTACGACATACCCGGCATCAGCCTCGGACACATCGGTCTTGGTGGAGAAAAACCACTGGATATTCACGCCCAGACAACGACCAATTTTCAGCAATGTGTCGACCGAAGGCCGCGACAGGTCACGCTCCAGCTGGCTGATGTAACCCACGGAAAGCTGACTGCTGCGGGCAAGCTCGGCAAGGGTGAGGCCCTGCCGCTTGCGCAACCCGCGAATGCGCTCGCCCAGAAAGCTCTCTGCTGCTTGTGTTTCATTCGGCACAGGTTTCGCCTTCCTGGCGTTTGCTTGGGGCTTTCCTGTTGTCATCACTACCTCTACGGGTGCCGGTGGGCGTCTGGCCGGAGTTTAAAGCCGGCACGTCAAAAATGATCCATCCGCCATCTCTTTTTTACTGACAGTGAAATTATTGCTATTTTTTTCACCAAAACGCCGTTTCTATCTTTTTATTTCACAGGCACTGGATTAGGCTCTGAACGGCTCGCACTCATTGCGGGCACATAACAAGAATCAAAACCGCTGCACGCTTCAAGCATCGCAGCGTTAAAAGCTCCAGCTTCCCGTTGTTCGTGTCATTGCCTGTTTATATCCGTTTACCCCTGTGTAGCCTTGGGCGCTTCAGTGCGCGCTTTTGCTTCCCGAAGAAGGCCATGTGGCCGTAAGGAAAATGTCGATGAACAGTAAGAACCTGAAGATTGCGTGCGCGTTGTGGATGCTTTCACCTTTGTCCGCCCTGGCGGCGGAGAACCTGGTGATCGTGGGCTTTGGCGGAGCCGCCCAGAAGATCCAGAACACCACCATTTTTGAGCCTTTCGCCAAACAAGCGGGTGTCAGCGTCGTGCAGACCGAATACAACGGGGAAATGGCGAAAATCAAAGTCATGGCTCAAACCGGTCATGCCGACTGGGACGTCGTGCAAGTCGAAGCGCCTGATCTGGAGCGCGGCTGCGCTGAAGGGCTATTTGAGAAACTGGACTGGGCCAAACTAGGCGGCAGCTCACAGTTGATCAAAGGCGCCGAACAGGAATGTGGCTCGGCGGCGTTGGTCTGGGGCATGCCGCTGGTCTACGCCACCGATAAGGTAAAAACCGCTCCCACCAGTTGGGCGGATTTTTGGGACACTACTAAGTTTCCAGGCAAGCGTGGGCTGCGCAAAGGCGCGATGTATACCCTCGAATACGCGCTGCTCGCCGACGGCGTATCTGCCGCAGACGTTTATAAAGTGCTGAACACCCCAGCAGGGGTTGATCGCGCGTTCGCTAAGCTCGATAAGCTCAAGCCCTATATTCAGTGGTGGGAAGCCGGCTCGCAGCCGATGCAATGGCTGGCGTCTGGCGATGTAGTGATGACCACCACATTTAGTGGTCGCGGCGCGGTAGCGGCCAGCGAAGGACTGAAAATCGCGCCGATCTGGAACGGCTCGTTATACAGCATGGATTACTGGACCATCGTCAAAGGTTCGAAACACAGAGATGTAGCCAATAAATTTATCACCTACGCCAACCAGCAAGCGCCGCAACAGGCGTTTTCCCACGCCATCGCCTACGGCGTCACCAATACCGCGCTGAGCGACAAACTTGATCCGGACAAAGCACCCTGGATCGCGACCTCGCCGCAGAACATGGCCGTGGCATTGCCGCTTAACATTGAGTTTTGGGTCGATCATGGCGAAGAGCTTGAAGAACGCCTGAACGCTTGGCTTGCTCGCTGATTGCGCCACATAGCACAGCTACCCGGAGGAAAAATGGCACACCCGTACAATCAGGAAGAATGGCAACTACGGCAGGAACTCGCCGCCTGTTATCGGCTGATCGCGCATTACAAAATGTCCGATCTGATTTCCACGCATATCTCGGTGCGCATTCCCGGCCCCGAGCATCATTTCCTGATCAATCCGTACGGGTTGTTCTTTGAGGAAATCACGGCCTCTAATCTGGTAAAAATCGACCTCGATGGTAATAAGGTCGAGGCGTCGATTTACCCGGTCAATCCGGCAGGTTTCGTCATTCACAGTGCCATTCATCGCGCCCGCGAAGATGCCCAGTGCGTGCTGCACACCCACACCAAAGCCGGTTGCGCCGTGGCCGCACAGGAGTGCGGCCTGTTGCCGGTGAATCAGATTTCGCTGGAGTTCTATGGCCGGGTTGGCTATCACGGCTACGAAGGCATCGCACTTGATCTGAGCGAGCAGCAACGCCTGGTCGCGGACCTGGGAACCCACTCGGTCATGATCTTGCGCAACCACGGTTTGCTGACCATTGGCGACAGCGTGAAGCAGGCGTTCCTGCGTATGTATTACCTGGAAAAGGCCTGCGAGATCCAGATTGCCGCCCAAGCCGGTGGCGCGCTGCTTTTTCCACCGGATGAAGTGTGTCGGCGCACGGAACGTCAGTTCAACGCACCCGGCCAGGACGTTGCCGAAGGTGAGTTGAGTGATCCGGATGCAGTGCAGTTCGCATGGGACGCGCTGCTGCGCCTGCTGGATCGCGTGGCACCCGATTACAAACATTGAGGACTTGATAACGCTCTGTAGGCGCGATCGGGTTCGCGCCAACAGGTTGTATCTGCAACGCCTTCTTTGAACGGGTAACATCTTGCACCTGCCGAAGGAGTCCCACCTTGTCCGACACACGCCCGCCTGCTCTCGATGACATCGACCGCCAATTGATCGCAGCCCTGCAGATCAACGCCCGTGAACCGGTAGCCATGCTTGCTCGACAGCTCGGCATCGCGCGAACCACGGTCACTTCGCGCCTGGCACGCCTTGAAAAATTCAAAATCATTACGGGCTATGGCGTACGGTTGAGCCAGCGTGTGGTCGACGGTGGCTTGCAGGCTTATGTCGGGATCACCGTGCAGCCTCGTTCGGGCAAAGAGGTACTCAGGCGGCTGGCCGTGCTGCCACAAGTGCAGCAGCTGTGCGCGGTCAGCGGGGAATTCGATTACGTGGCGTGGCTGCGCACTGATTCGCCAGAGCAATTGGACCAGTTGCTGGACTTGATCGGCAGCGTGGATGGCGTCGAGAAGACCACGACCTCAATAATCTTAAGTAGCAAGATTGATCGCGGGCAGTCGGTATGATGCGTGGATTCGTCATATCGCCAGATATCTCTACAAAACGACGACATTCTGCGTCTTATTAACGTCTCAACTGTTATCTAGACTTGTCACCTTTCGCGTATCAGTCGAATAAGGTCAGTCATGAAGAACAATCGCCACCCCGCCGACGGAAAAAAACCGATCACTATCTTCGGGCCCGACTTCCCGTTTGCCTTCGACGACTGGATCGAACACCCCGCGGGGCTGGGCAGTATTCCTGCTGAAAACCACGGCGCCGAGGTAGCGATCGTCGGCGCAGGCATCGCAGGCCTGGTGGCCGCCTATGAGCTCATGAAGCTAGGTCTCAAACCGGTCGTATACGAAGCCTCGAAAATGGGTGGGCGCTTGCGCTCCCAGCAATTTGAAGGCGCCGAGGGCATCATCGCCGAGCTCGGCGGTATGCGTTTCCCGGTGTCGTCTACCGCGTTCTATCACTATGTCGACAAGCTCGGCCTTGAATCAAAGCCCTTCCCTAACCCGCTGACTGCCGCCTCCGGCAGCACGGTGATCGATCTGGAAGGCACCACGCACTACGCACAAAAACTGTCGGACTTGCCTGCGCTGTTTCAGGAAGTGGCTGACGCATGGGCCGATGCTTTGGAAGCAGGCTCGCAGTTCGCCGACATTCAGCAGGCGATTCGCGACCGTGACGTCCCACGTCTCAAGCAGCTGTGGAATACGCTGGTGCCGTTATGGGACGACCGCACGTTTTATGACTTCGTGGCCACTTCCAAGGCGTTCGCCAAGCTGTCGTTCTATCACCGTGAAGTGTTCGGTCAGGTCGGTTTCGGCACCGGCGGCTGGGACTCTGACTTCCCCAATTCGATGCTCGAAATCTTCCGGGTGGTCATGACCAACTGCGACGACCATCAGCACCTGATCGTCGGCGGTGTCGAGCAGGTGCCGTTGGGCATCTGGCGTCACGCGCCCGAGCGCTGCGCACACTGGCCCGAAGGCACCACGCTGTCCTCACTGCACCACGGCGCACCACGCACGGGCGTCAAACGCATTGCCCGCGCGCCTGATGGCAGTTTTGCGGTTACCGATAACTGGGGCGACACCCGGCACTACGCCGCCGTGTTGACCACTTGCCAGAGCTGGTTGTTGACCACGCAGATCGAGTGCGAAGAAACGCTGTTCTCGCAAAAAATGTGGATGGCACTGGACCGCACGCGCTACATGCAGTCGTCAAAGACCTTCGTTATGGTCGATCGCCCGTTCTGGAAAGACAAAGACCCTGAAACCGGCCGCGACCTGATGAGCATGACCCTCACCGACCGCCTGACCCGTGGCACGTACCTGTTCGATAACGGCACCTACGCCAACGGCGAGGAAAAGCCCGGCGTGATTTGTTTGTCGTATTCCTGGATGAGCGACGCGCTGAAAATGCTGCCCCAACCCATCGAGAAACGGGTGAAGCTGGCCCTGGATGCGCTGAAGAAGATTTACCCGAAAGTGGACATTGCCGCGCGAATCATCGGCGACCCGATCACCGTTTCATGGGAAGCGGACCCGCACTTCCTCGGCGCGTTCAAGGGTGCATTGCCTGGTCACTATCGCTACAACCAGCGCATGTACGCGCACTTCATGCAAAAGGATATGCCTGACGACCAGCGTGGCATCTTCATCGCCGGTGACGATGTGTCCTGGACGCCCGCCTGGGTTGAAGGCGCGGTGCAGACATCGCTGAATGCGGTCTGGGGGATCATGACTCACTTCGGTGGCAAGACCCACGCCGAAAACCCAGGGCCGGGTGACGTGTTCGATGAAATCGGACCGATCGCGCTGCCGGAATAAGCCTGCCAATGTGGATGAGGAACCCTACGATGCGCGTCGCCATGTACCAATGCCCGCCGCTGCCGCTGGATGTGTCCGCCAACCTGAGTCGCCTGAAAGATCGGGCGACTGAAGCGGCGGCGCAGGGCGCAGACATACTGATTTGCCCGGAGATGTTCTTGACCGGTTACAACATTGGCGCGCAGGCAGCACGAACATTGGCGCAGTTGCGCGATGGCCCGGCCGCTCAAGAGATTGCCGGCATTGCGCAGGCGTCAGGCATCGCCATCCTCTATGGCTATCCAGAGCGCAGCGCTCAAGAGCAAATCTACAACGCCGTGCAGTTGATCGACGCCAACGGCAGAAGTCTCTGCAATTACCGTAAGACCCATCTATACGGTGACCTGGACAAGTCCATGTTCGCTGTGGCCGACGAAGACTTCCCCATCGTCGATTTCAAAGGCTGGAAACTGGGCTTTTTGATCTGCTACGACGTGGAGTTTCCCGAAAACACCCGGCGCCTGGCACTGGCTGGCGCCGAACTGATCCTGGTGCCTACTGCGAACATGGCACCCTACGACTTCGTTGCAGAAGTCACTGTTCGAGCCCGCGCCTTTGAAAACCAGTGCTATCTGGTCTACGCCAATTACTGCGGCAGCGAGGAAGATATCCATTACTGTGGACTGAGCAGCATCTGCGCGCCGGACGGTAAGCAGATTGGTCTGGCCGGGCATGAAGAAGCGCTGGTGGTGGCGACGCTGGATAGGCAGGTGATGGAAGGGTCGCGGGCGATCAATACCTATTTCAATGATCGCAGGCCGGGGTTTTATTCAGGGTTGAGCAAGCTTCTGTAGGAGCGAATTTATTCGCGAGGTGTTATTGCGTGCGACAGATCTTCTGCGCTTAACACGACCTCTCGCCAACAAGTTGGCTCCTACGGAGCGCGTCCGCGCCAACCACACTTTAATCCGCTAGCATGACCACTCACTTTCCCGAGCCGATCCGGAAACCTTCATGCCTGCCCCCGCTTCAATCTCAACCCAATCCCTGATCCTGCCCAACGGCCTGCGCGTTGTACTGTGCCATGCGCCACGCCTGAAGCGTTGCGCGGCAGCGTTGCGGGTATCAGCGGGCAATCATGATGTGCCACGCGATTGGCCGGGTCTGGCGCACTTTCTGGAGCATCTGTTTTTTCTCGGCACCGAGCGCTTCTCTGCCGGGGATAATCTGATGGCGTTCGTGCAACGCCATGGCGGTCAGGTGAACGCCAGCACCGGCGAGCGCACGACTGATTTTTTCTTCGAACTGGCGCCGCCTGTGTTCGCCGAAGGCCTGGAGCGGCTGTGCGACATGCTCGCTCATCCACGAATGGCGCTCGACGATCAATTGCGTGAGCGCGAGGTGTTGCACGCGGAGTTCATCGCATGGTCGCGCGACGAGGCCGCACGCAATCAGATGAAGCTGCTTGAGCGCGTGTCGACCCATCACCCGCTGCGCTGGTTTCACGCGGGCAATCGCTACAGCCTTTTAGTGTCGCGTCTGACCTTTCAGCAGGCACTTCACGACTTTTATCAGCGGTTTTATCAAGCCGGTCAAATGACGCTGAGCCTGTCCGGACCACAGTCGCTTGCACAGTTGCAAGCCCTGGCCGAGCGCCTGGGCGGGATGTTCGCCGAGGGCACGCGGGTGGAGCAAGCAGCGCCGCCCCGATTGACGGAAGCGCCTCCGGACGTTCACGTCGTTCACGATTCAGGCCGGATTCATCTTATTTTCACGTGCGAGGATTTGCCTGAGGGGGCTGCAGAGGCCGTAGGGTTTTTCTGTTTTTGGGCGGCGAATTCCCAGACGGGAGGACTGATTGCGCAGTTGAAGGCGCAGGGGTTGGCGCAATCGCTGGACGTCAAGATCCTTTATCAGTTTGCCGGACAAGTCGTGATCGACATTGGCTTTGCCTTATCGACCACGACTGCGGAGAAATACGCTTACGCGCTGGAGCATCAGATATCAGCGCTGCTTCTCGGCTGGCTCTCATTCTTCCAGGCCCACTACCCGGCCCTGCGCAATGAATATGCACTGCTGCAACAAAGACGTCTGGATGTCGCTGGCGCCTTGATACTCGCCCGGCATTTCAGTGACAGCGAGGCCTCTTCAGGTCTGTCAGATCAAGGCGCCAGTGCTTTGCAGGTGCTGATCGATCAATTGCGTTGTCGCGCCGAACTTCTGAAGTCGAGCGACGAGGCCCCACTCGAAGCATGCTGGCGCCTACCTCAACCAAACGTCTTCCTGGTCACTGGGCAGCAACCGACGACGGTCTGTCCACCTCCAGCCTCGCTACTTTTGAGCAGCGCGTTGCCTTCCTCATCCGGCGAAGGCGCGGTGTACTTGCGCTGGACATTGCAGCGCCCGCACCCGTTGCTTTGGAAAATGCTCAATGACAGTCTGAAATCGCTGATCGAGGACGCACAGCAAGCGGGGGTAACGTTAGCGTTCAGCGCCTTCGGCAATTATTGGCAGCTCAACGTCAGTGGGCTGACAGAGCCCATGCCTGCGGTTGTTGAAGCCGCGCTGAAATTGCTCAGCCATCCTTCCCCTGCCACCCTGGCACGGTATGCCGAGCCCGCGAACGAACCCAGACTTATCCCCATTCGCCAGTTGCTCAAGGCTCTTCCCGATGACCTGTTGATGGCGCCGAAAACCCATCTTGATACTCAAGAGTCCCTGCACTCTGTCTGGCAGACCGCATCGTGGAGCGGTCTGGCGCTGGGATTTTCGGTCCAGGCGCACAACAGCCTGCGGCATGCGTTGACCGGCATCCTCGGTTTTCCCGATAGACAGCTGCCCAAGCCGCCCCAGATAGCCCAAGGTAATCGGTGGGAGACCGAGCTGTCGGAGTCTTCCGAAGATGCAGTACTTATCTTCTGCCCGGCACCCGGTTTTTCCGTGGCCGATGAGGCCTGCTGGCGACTGCTCGCACATCTGGCGCAGACTCCGTTTTACCAACGCCTGCGCGTCGAACTGCAATTGGGCTACGCGGTTTTCAGCGGTTTCCGACAGATTGCCGGGCAGTCGGGAATCCTCTTCGGCGTGCAGTCCCCGTCGGCATCAGCGGCGGAACTGGCTCGGCACATCGAGCAATTCATCCAGAGCATGCCGACGCTGATCAAGTCGGTGGACGTGAGGTTGCAGGGCAAAATACTCGCCGCTCAGCTCGACTTGCTCGGGATGGAAACAGAACCTGCCGCGCAGCTGCTGTGGCAAGCCCATCTGGCGGGTCACGACCAAGGCTGGCTGGAAGCCTTGAAACACTATTTATCAAATCTTCAGGAAACCGGCTGGCTCGCCGCTCTCGGTCAGCTGACGCAGCCCACAACAGGCCGGCTTTACCTGGCAAATCGCTTCAGACCCAGTGGCTCATGGTGTTGAGACGCATGATAGTTACCCAGGTTGTAACGACCTTTCTCGGATAATCCGGCAATAATGGCCTGTCGAATTTAGTAACATAGCTCCCTAAGCATTTGAACGTCTCCCGCCGAGGGTGTACTAAGAATGTATCCACCCACCGCTGCATTAACCAAAAGGAGTCTTTTATGTGGACTAAACCTGCTTACACTGATCTGCGTATCGGCTTTGAAGTCACCATGTACTTCGCAAGCCGTTGATTGTTGCGCACTGAAAAGCCTCGGTTCGCCGGGGCTTTTTTTGTGAAAAAACATGTTCTCAGGCCCCGACAACGGGCCGATCGGTACGGAGTAACAATGCACATCCAGATTCTCGGATCCGCCGCTGGCGGTGGCTTCCCGCAGTGGAACTGCAACTGCGTTAATTGCGCAGGTTTTCGCGACGGTAGCCTGAACGCCAAGGCGCGTACGCAATCGTCCATCGCTCTGTCCGATGACGGCGTGAACTGGGTCTTGTGCAACGCGTCCCCTGATATCCGTGCCCAACTGCACAATTTCGCGCCGATGCAGCCCAACCGTGCGCTGCGGGACACAGGCATCAGCGCCATCATCTTGATGGACAGCCAGATCGACCACACCACCGGTTTGTTGAGCCTGCGTGAGGGTTGCCCGCATCAGGTGTGGTGCACCGGCATGGTTCACGAAGATCTGAGCACAGGTTTCCCGCTGTTCGAAATGCTCAAGCACTGGAACGGCGGTTTGCAGTGGAACCGGATCGAGCTGGAAGGAAGCTTCGTCATCCCGGCCTGCCCAAACTTGCGTTTCACGCCGTTTCCGTTGCGCAGCGCGGCACCGCCCTACTCCCCCCACAGATTCGACCCACATCCGGGCGACAATATTGGCCTGATGGTCGAAGACCTGAAAACCGGCGGCAAATTGTTCTACGCTCCGGGTCTGGGCAAAGTCGATGACGCACTGATGGAAAAAATGAGCGCGGCCGATTGCTTGCTGGTGGACGGCACGATGTGGGACGACGACGAAATGAAGCGGCGCGGCGTCGGCACTCGCACCGGCACGGAGATGGGCCATCTGGCGCAGAACGGCCCCGGCGGCATGCTGGAAGTGCTGGAGCACCTGCCCAAGCAACGCAAAGTGCTCATCCACATCAACAACACCAACCCGATCCTCGACGAAGATTCGGCCGAGCGCGCCGAGCTGGCCCGCCGTGATGTGGAAGTGGCGTATGACGGCATGAGTATCGAGCTTTAAATTGTCGGGCACGCTCAAAGCTGTGGGAGCGGACTCGTCCGCGAAGACGCCAGTGCCCCTGATACGTCTCGGGAGTCTGGCAGAAATCCTTCGCGGACAAGTCCGCTCCCACGGGTATGCGCAGTCCTGAAATGAGTGTCTGTCCCCCTTGTTTGATGAGAACTGACATGAGCGAACACGCTGCACTGTCCCCCGCTGAATTCGAAGCCGCCCTTCGCGCCAAGGGCGCTTATTACCATATCTATCACCCCTTCCATGTGGCGATGTACGAAGGCCGTGCGACCCGCGAGCAGATTCAGGGCTGGGTCGCCAACCGCTTCTATTACCAGGTCAACATCCCACTCAAAGATGCGGCGATTCTGGCCAATTGCCCGGATCGTGAGATCCGTCGTGAATGGATCCAGCGCCTGCTGGACCACGACGGCGCGCCAGGTGAAGACGGTGGCATCGAAGCCTGGTTGCGTTTGGGCCAGGCGGTTGGCCTGGACCCTGACCAACTGCGTTCCCAGGAACTGGTCCTGCCCGGCGTGAGATTCGCGGTAGATGCCTACGTGAACTTCGCCCGCCGCGCCAATTGGCAGGAAGCGGCCAGCAGCTCGTTGACGGAGCTGTTCGCGCCGCAGATTCACCAATCGAGGCTGGACAGCTGGCCTGCGCACTATCCCTGGATCGATCCCGCCGGTTACGAGTATTTCCGCACGCGGCTGGGCCAGGCCCGCCGCGATGTCGAGCACGGCCTGGCGATCACGCTGCAGCACTACACGACCTACGAAGGGCAGCAGCGCATGCTGGAAATCCTGCAGTTCAAACTGGACATTTTGTGGAGCATGCTGGACGCCATGAGCATGGCTTACGAGCTGAACCGCCCGCCCTATCACAGCGTGACCGACCAGCGTGTCTGGCATAAAGGCATTGCCCTATGAGCTTTGATCGACAACTCATCCCGCGCTGGCGTCAAGGCTATCGCTTCCAGTTTGAACCTGCGCAGAACGGCCATGTGCTGCTCTACCCGGAAGGCATGATCAAACTCAATGAAAGCGCGAGCGCCATTGGCGGTCTGATCGATGGCGAGCGTTCTGTCGAGGCAATCATTGCCGCGCTCGACGAACAATTCCCTGGCGTTCCCGAGCTCGGCACAGACGTCGAGCAATTCATGGAGGTCGCTCGTGCAGAGCACTGGATTGAACTCGCCTGAATCGGCCGTGACCGAGACCGTGGCCACTGACCCCGGTTTACGCATCCCGCCTAAACCTGAAGTCGGGCTGCCGCTGTGGCTGCTCGCTGAGCTGACGTATCGCTGCCCGCTGCAATGCCCGTATTGCTCCAACCCGCTGGACTTTGCCAAGCAGGGCCAGGAATTGACTACCGAGCAGTGGTTCAAAGTCATGGCCGAGGCGCGACAGATGGGTGCGGCGCAGATTGGCTTTTCCGGGGGCGAACCTTTGGTGCGTCAGGACTTGGCTGAACTGATCGCTGAAGCGCGTCGGCTGGGCTACTACACCAATCTGATTACCTCAGGCATCGGCCTGACCGAGCAGAAGATCATCGATTTCAAGAAAGCAGGTCTCGATCACATCCAGATCAGCTTCCAGGCCAGTGACGAGCAAGTGAACAACATGCTCGCCGGTTCGAAAAAGGCCTTCGCCCAGAAGCTGGAAATGGCGCGGGCGGTGAAGAAACACGGCTATCCGATGGTGCTGAATTTCGTCACGCACCGGCACAACATCGATAAGATCGACCGCATCATTGACCTGTGTCTGGCGTTGGAAGCCGACTTCGTCGAGCTGGCGACCTGTCAGTTCTACGGCTGGGCGCATCTGAATCGCGTGGGCCTGTTGCCTACCAAAGACCAATTGGTGCGCGCTGAACGCATCACCAATGAATACCGCGCCAGGCTGGCCATCGACGACAACCCGGTGAAACTGATTTTCGTCACCCCGGATTACTACGAAGAACGCCCAAAAGCCTGCATGAACGGCTGGGGCAATATCTTCCTGACAGTCACGCCGGACGGCACTGCGTTGCCATGTCACGGCGCGCGGCAGATGCCGATTCAGTTTCCCAACGTGCGCGATCACACCATGCAGCACATCTGGTATGACTCGTTCGGCTTCAACCGTTTTCGAGGTTACGACTGGATGCCGGAGCCGTGCCGGTCGTGTGACGAGAAGGAAAAAGACTTCGGCGGCTGTCGCTGCCAGGCGTTCATGCTCACAGGCGATGCGAGTAACGCTGACCCGGTGTGCAGCAAATCCGAGCATCATGGCCTGATCACCCAAGCCCGCGACGAAGCCGAGTATGCTAGCCAGACTATTGAGCAGCTGGCCTTCCGCAATGAACGAAACTCTCGAATCATCGCCAAATCCTGATCTGTTCTCTGCCGCCCAGGCTGTGGCGGCGGGGACTGATTTCGCTGAACTGAGCCTGAGTCCTGCCGGACTCTTCTGGAACCAATACCGGCCCGAAGACGCCGCCTCCCGCGTGTGGCGCTGGCAAAACGGTGTCGCCCAATGCCTGACACCGAGCGATTTCAGCGTCCAAAGCCGCGTGTACGAATACGGCGGCGGCTCTTTTTGCCTGACTGACGAGGCCGTTGCGTTCGTCAACGCCAGCGATCAACAGATTTATCTCCAGCCTTTCGAGGGTGTTCCTGCGCCGCTGACTCAGGGTGACAAACGCTACGGCGACGTCCGATTCGCACAGGGGAAAATTCTTGCGGTCGAGGAGGACGGCGACACCCATCGGCTGGTATCCATCGACACCGCTGACGGTACGCGCCATGTGCTGGCCGAAGGAGCCGATTTTTACGCCGCCCCCACGCTTAGCCCGGACGGCCAGCGTCTGGCGTGGATTGAGTGGTGGCGGCCGCATCAGCCCTGGACCATGACGCGCCTGATGCACTCAGCCCTGCAAGCAGATGGGCTGTGGTCAGCCGCTCAGTGTCTGGCAGGCAATGATCCCGAATCTCTGCAGCAACCGCGCTTCGACGCACAAGGTCGGCTGTACTGCCTGACCGATCGCGGCGGCTTTTGGCAGCCGTGGGTAGAAACGGCAGAAGGTCTGGAGCCGTTGCCAGCAGCCGATGCCGACCATGCGCCTGCTCCGTGGCAACTGGGCGGCAGCAGCTGGTTGCCTCTCCAGGATGGGGGCTATCTGGCCACATGGTCCGAGGACGGATTCGGCATCCTCGGTTTGCGTACGTCTGACGGCACGGTGGAAGACTTCAGCGGCGATTACAGCCGTTTTCGTAGCTTGGCCATCGACGATCAATTTATTTACTGCATTGCCGCGTCGGCCGTAAGCCCGTCTGCCGTACTGGCGATCCGTCGGGACGATCATAGCGTTCAAGTACTGGCGGGCGGCGTTGCGCCACTGCCTGCCGAACGTATCAGTCGTCCACAAACCTTGCACTATCCAAGTGGCGCCAGCCAAGCACATGGTTATTTCTATCCAGCGATGGACGGGAGCGAAAAACCGCCGCTGGTGGTTTTCATCCACGGAGGTCCGACCTCAGCCTGTTACCCGGTGCTCGATCCACGCATTCAGTACTGGACCCAGCGCGGCTTCGCCGTGGCCGACCTCAACTATCGGGGCAGCACGGGTTATGGCCGCGCCTATCGGCAGGCGCTGTTTCTCAATTGGGGGGTGGTGGATGTAGAAGACGCCTGCGCTGTGGTCGATCACTTGGCCGGACGCGGTCTGATCAACCGGGATCAGGCGTTCATACGTGGCGGCAGCGCTGGCGGTTACACGACCCTGTGCGCATTGGCCTTTCACAAGGTCTTCCGGGCGGGCGCAAGCCTCTACGGCGTCAGCGATCCCATTGCATTGGCGGCGGCCACGCACAAATTCGAGGCCGATTATCTGGATTGGCTGATCGGCGAGCCAGATATCGACATGGAGCGCTACCGTGCCCGCACGCCTTTGCTGCACGCAGATCAGATCAGCGTGCCGGTGATCTTTTTCCAGGGCGAACTCGATGCGGTGGTGGTCCCCGAACAGACCCGCGCCATGCTCAAAGCCCTGCAGGACAAAGGCATCCCTGCTGAAGGGCATTTCTACGCGGACGAACGCCATGGCTTTCGCAAAGCGGCCAATCAGATCCACGCGCTGGAAGCGGAATGGGGGTTTTATAGGAGGGTTATCGACGACGCGTCATGACAATCCGCAATCTGTAGGAGCGAACTTGTTCGCGAGGGGCGCACTTACATACGCCGAACAAATGCCTCGCCAACAAGTTGGCTCCTACAGAATCGGTGTCAGCCGCTCCACCAGATGTGCAACGCAAACGCGGCTAGCTTCGATTCGGGTTACTTACGGCTAGCGATGATGTAGATGGCGTGGATGATGCCTGGGAAGTAGCCGAGCAGGGTCAGCAGGATGTTTAACCAGAAGGCGCCAGCAAAGCCCACCTGCATGAAAACGCCAACGGGTGGCAGCAGGATGGCGAAGATAATGCGAATGATGTCCATGGGTGGAGCTCCTGATTAAAAAACGGCCTTTGTGGCCATACAGCTAATCGACCCTGGACGTTTACAGGGGTTCCACGGGTGCGGCAACACGCCACCATCAAAACGTGTGAGCCATAACCTGGGCTCATCCTGGAAACAAAAAACGCAGACAAAGAAAACCCCGCCGGAGCAGGGTTTTACAGACTGTTTCCCTTTGACTTCCCTTTCGTCCCACCTCCCTGGCAGGCTTCCTACGTGTCCGTGTTATTTATTTGCGCGTCCTGCGCTACGTCCATGTGAGTAGATTAACTTTGGATCCATTACAGGGATATGGCTAAACAGCAGCACGTCGTGTAAGCAAATGCTTACACGACGCCGACCGGGTCAGAATTGCGACGCCTGCAGCAGATAGAGCGACTCGCTACCGGCTTTGACTGAAGTGGCAAGTGATTGAATTCGCGGCAGCAGCCGGGCGAAATAGAAGCGCGCGGTGCCCAGTTTGCTGGCGTAAAAATCGTCCTGGGTTTCCTTGCCCAGCGCAGCTTTCGCCATCATCGCCCACATGTAGGCATAAGCTGTGTATCCGAACACTTGCAAATACTCCACCGAAGCAGCGCCTATTTCATTCGGGTTAGTACGCGCGCGATCCAGCACCCAGTCAGTCAACTCATCCAGCGTGGTCAGGGCATTGCTCAATGGCTTGGTGAACTCTCCCAGTGAGCTGTCGGACGCAGTGATGAACTGACGGACTTCTTCTGAAAAGATTTTGTAGTACGCGCCGCTGTTGGCGACGACCTTGCGCCCCATCAGATCCAGTGCCTGAATCCCGTTGGTGCCTTCGTAGATCTGAGTGATGCGCACGTCGCGCACCAGTTGTTCCTGGCCCCATTCACGAATGTAGCCATGGCCGCCGAATACCTGCTGCCCATGCACCGTGGTGTCCAGGCCCATGTCAGTCAGAAACGCTTTGGCGATGGGCGTCAGCAGCGCGACCATGGCGTCGGCACGCTGACTGACTTGAACATCCTCACTGTATTTGGCGGTATCGAGTTGCAGCGCGACGTAGGTCGAAAACGCACGACCGCCTTCATTGAGCGCCTTCATGGTCAGCAGCATGCGTCGCACATCGGGGTGGACGATGATCGGATCGGCGGCTGTGTCTTTGGATTGCGCACCGGTTGGCGCGCGGCTTTGCAGGCGGTCTCGGGCGTATTCGATCGCGTTCTGATACGAGCGCTCACCGGAAGCCAGGCCCTGAATCCCGACACCCAGGCGCTCGTAGTTCATCATGGTGAACATCGCCGCCAGGCCCTTGTTCGCCTCGCCGATCAAGTAGCCCTTGGCCGCGTCGAAGTTGATCACACAGGTTGCAGACGCCTGAATGCCCATTTTGTGCTCGATGGAGCCGCAGGAGACGGTGTTGCGCTCACCCAGGCTGCCGTCGCCATTGACCATGAACTTGGGCACCAGGAACAACGAAATGCCCTTGGGCCCGGCAGGCGCATCCGGCAGCTTGGCCAGTACTAGATGGATGATGTTCTCGGTCAGGTCGTGCTCCCCGCCGGTAATGAAGATCTTCGTGCCGCTGATCTTGTAGGCGCCATCGGCCTGGGGTTCAGCCTTCGTACGGATCATCCCGAGGTCAGTACCGGCATGAGCTTCGGTCAAGCACATCGAGCCACTCCAGAGCCCGGCATACATGTTCGGCAGATACGTGGATTTGAGCTCTTCACTGGCGTGAGCGTTGATCGAGACGCACGCGCCTGAGGTCAGCATCGGGTACAGACCAAACGCCAGGCTGGCGGAGTTGATCATCTCTTCGACCTGTGCCGACACAGCCTTGGGCATGCCCATGCCACCGAACTCAGGATTACCGCCCACACCTACCCAGCCGCCTTCGGCGTAGGTTTTGTACGCGGACACAAATCCTGTTGGTGTGGTGACGACGGTGTCATGCCAGTGGCAGCCTTCTTCATCGGCTGCGCGACTGAGCGGGGCGACTGATCGGCTGATGACCTTGCCGGCCTCTTCGAGAATCGCCTCGACGGTTTCAGCATCGACCGCCTCGGCCAGTTCAGGCAGTTGTGCCCAGAGTCTGGAGACGTCGAACACTTCATTTAGGACGAAGCGCATATCGCGCAAAGGCGCTTTGTAGTCAGCCATGGCAAACCTCTCAAACAGCAGCAGTAACCCGAAAAGAGCGGCGCCGTTTGCATCCTGCGGCACCGATGTGTCAATGAATTGGAGTGTACCCGAACACCATTTGCGACACATAGGGTCCAATAGTGACCAATATGACAATTATGGTCACATATTTCCAACACGTATTGGACGTCCTTCCCACATAGATAAAGGTGTCTGATAACAAAGAGAAAAGGGGCTGGAGTCAGCCGGCAGCGGCCATCCGCACAGCACCGCGCTTGCTGGTCTGACTGTGAGAAATCACACAATTGCGCCCCGCGGCCTTGGCGGCATACAGCGCCTGATCTGCCGACTTCAGGACTTCTTCGGGATTGCGATGTTCGGGTTGGCGCTCGGCGACACCGATACTGATCGTCACCGTCACTGTCGACGCCAGATTGCCCGCTCGCCGCTGCCGGCCTTGCAGATCGTCCTGCGGGCGAGCCTGCTGGTCGCGCAGACGAATCTGGTAATTGGCGATGACCTCTCTAACCGCATCCAGGTGCGGGATGCATTCCTCGAGGGTTTTGCCCGCGAACACGATGGCGAATTCCTCGCCACCATAGCGATAAGCTCGACCGCCCCCGCCGGTGATTTTCGACAGTTTGCTCGCCACCAGGCGCAACACCTGATCGCCCACATCGTGGCCGTAGGTGTCATTGAATTTCTTGAAGTGATCCACATCCCCCATGGCCAGGACATAACTGCGGCCCAACCGCTGCATCCGCTCATTGAGCGCGCGACGACCGGGCAGACCGGTAAGCTCATCACGGAAGGCCATCTGGTAAGCCTCATGCGCGACAGCCGCAGCGATCATCAACATGACCTGGCTGCACATGACATTCAGGGTGAACGGCAGAATGAATGTTTTCGGCAGCGCCCAGAACAGACCGAGCAAACCCACGAGCTGAGCTGCATGCAGCGGTCTTGGCTTGCGTACGTATTGGGTGATCAGCAGGGCAAACGCGATGATGAAAGCGGCATATGACAGCTGGATAAGACTCATCCATTCGCCGTGCAGTGCCGGCCAGCGAATGTCGGCCAGCCACGCCAGCAGCCCTTGGGGAAAACGCTGCTCCAACCCCAGTGCGACGCCGCCGACCGCCACCAGCACGGCAAGGCGTGCAATCAGGTCCTGAAACAGATGCGTGCGCTCCTCCCAGACTGCAAACAGGCAGAACAGCATGGGCAGCAGCAGGCAACACAAATGAAAAACGACCGCCGCATCCTCGCGGACCAGGCCATTGTCACGGTAATAATCGGTCTGGGTATCCAGCAGGAAATAGGCGATGTACACCGTGATCATCAAGAACAGCTCACGTTGTCGTTTGTACACGCCGCAATACGCACCACCGAGCAGCAGCACCAAGGTGGGCAGCACGTTGAACAGTGATGTGAAGAACACGTTCAGGTCCTTCACATACGCAGCCGCCAGCCCAGCGATCAATAACGCCAGGGATGGCAAAAAATGGCTGATGCGTGCGGCGGATGGACGGCGCAAAACGGTTTTTCTCCTACTCGACGATTTGACTGGAGTGAACGCGAGCGGCGGCAAGTGGCATTGTGCCTGTATCGACCGTGATACGCATTTTATTAGGAGAAAAGAGCAGAAGCTCATCGTCCCGGCGCGACTTGCCACAAATCTGTAGGAGCGAATTCATTCGCGAGACATTAGCCCCTGCGCATTACTTCTACCGAACGAAAGGCCGCATCGCGAATAAATTCGCTCCTAGAGAGGACTCTGCTCAAAATGCAAAAAACCGCTTCCCCCGAAGGAGAAGCGGTTTTGTGTTTAGCGCAGCGGGTGGCTTAGTAAGCCAGGCCGAAGTGCTCTTCGTTCATGTCCATCAGGTTACCTGCGCCCGACAACATGGTGGCAACGTAGGTACGGGTACGCGGCAGGATGCGCTGGAAGTAGAAGCGCGCGGTCTGCAGCTTGGCGGTATAGAACGCTTCTTCGCTGGTGCCGGCAGCCAGTTTTTCGGCAGCGACGCGGGCCATGTCAGCCCAGAAGTACGCCAGGCATACGTAACCGGAATACATCAGGTAATCCACCGACGCGGCGCCCACTTCTTCACGATCCTTCATGGCCGCCATGCCGATCTTCATGGTCAGCTCGCCCCACTCTTTGTTCAGCGCGGCCAGCGGCGTGATGAACTCGGTGACGGCTTCGTTGCCTTCCTGGTTCTGGCAGAACTTGTGGACGATCTTGGTGAAGCTTTTGAGCGCCTCACCCTGAGTCATCAGCACTTTACGGCCCAAGAGGTCGAGGGCCTGAACGCCAGTGGTGCCTTCGTACAGCATCGAAATCCGGCTGTCGCGAACGTTCTGCTCCATGCCCCACTCGGCGATAAAGCCGTGACCACCGTAGATTTGCACGCCGTGGTTGGCGGACTCGAAACCAACCTCGGTCATGAACGCTTTCGCAATCGGAGTCATGAACGCCAGCAGGCCGTCGGCTTGCTTCTTGGCTTCGGCATCATCGCTGTACTTGACGATATCGACCTGCTTGGCGGTGAAGTACACCATCGCGCGGGTGCCTTCGGCGAACGCCTTCATGGTCAGCAGCATGCGACGCACATCAGGATGAACGATGATCGGGTCAGCGGCTTTGTCCGGCGCTTTCGGGCCAGTCAACGAGCGCATCTGCAGACGCTCACGGGCATATTTCAGACCGCCCTGAAAGCCGATTTCAGCGTGGGCCAGACCCTGCAACGCAGTACCCAGACGCGCCGTGTTCATGAAGGTGAACATGCAGTTCAGGCCTTTGTTCGGCGGGCCGATCAGGTAACCCGTGGCGCCGTCAAAGTTCATCACGCACGTAGCGTTGCCGTGGATGCCCATCTTGTGTTCGAGCGAACCGCAGTTCACAGCGTTACGGTCGCCGATATTGCCAGCCGCGTCCGGTACGAACTTGGGCACGATGAACAGCGAAATGCCTTTGGTGCCAGCCGGTGCATCGGGCAGGCGGGCCAGCACGATGTGGACGATGTTATCGGCCATGTCGTGTTCGCCAGCAGAAATGAAGATCTTGGTGCCGGACACTTTGTACGATCCGTCAGCCTGAGGCTCGGCCTTGGTGCGCAACATGCCCAGGTCGGTGCCGCAGTGTGGTTCGGTCAGGCACATGGTGCCGGTCCATTCGCCGGAGACGAGTTTGGTCAGGTAGGCGTCCTGTTGCTCAGGCGTGCCGTGCTCTGAAATTGTGTTCATCGCACCATGGGACAAGCCAGGGTACATGCCCCACGACCAGTTGGCCTCGCCGACCATTTCGCTGACAGCCAGACCCAAGGACTCAGGCAAACCCTGACCACCGTGGGCGACGTCATGGGCCAGGCTCGGCCAGCCGCCTTCGACGAACTGTTTGTAGGCTTCTTTGAAACCGGTCGGGGTTTTGACGCCGGACTCGCTCCAGGTGCAGCCTTCGGTGTCACCGACGCGGTTCAGCGGGGCCAGTACCTGCTCACAAAACTTGGCGCCTTCTTCAAGGATGGCGTCGACCATGTCAGGCGTAGCGTCGTGGCACGCTGGCAGGCTCTGATAATGCGCTTCGTAGCCAAGCAGCTCGTCACGTACGAAGCGAATATCACGCAAGGGGGCCTTGTAGTCAGGCATAGCGATAAACCTCTGCTGATGAATCCTGGAGTTGAATGACCGATCGGTCGCTGTGGAGACTGCCCCAACCACCGGACAATCGTGGATGCCTAGCGGTCAAACAGGTGTTTGAAACATACGTTTACGCCTATACCTTGTCAAGCGTGCGTCACGAACCATTCATCGTCGAGCACGTGCGTGCCACGCAGGCAGAGGCGCGCAGCGTTGAGCAGGAACGGGTCGATAGAGCTGAGCTTAGTCGAGCGGGCCCCCAGCCATGATTATTCCAAAGCCGGAATTCAGACTGGTTATAGGGAGATATTCAAAGAGGGGAAACGGCTACAGCAGCGTGCGCCGAAGCGCACGAAGGGGGAGTCAGGCGTAGGTATCGATCAATGTGCCAAGTGCTTCGTCACTGGCTTTTGCCACCGCGATGCCGGCTTGCACCTGAACCTTGCCTTGGGTCAGCTCGACGACATTGGTCGCCATATCGGAACGCTGACTGCGATCAACCGAGCGCAGATTTTCCAGCTGAAAATCCGAAGACTGGCTGCGCCCCGCCACTTCCGTAGCCGGGCTGGCCAACTGAGTGGCCGCCTGATCGACGCGGGACTGCCCGACCTGAATTGCACCCAGGCCTGGGTACAGCGTGTTATTCAATGAAATCTGCATGGACAACCCTCTGTTCATAAAACGAACAGCGGCCATTGAAACAGACCGCGCCGATAAAGACCCGTCAAAAACACTAATGGCACAAGGCCTGCCAATAGAGTGAATGATTGAAACTGGTAAAACGTTACCGAAGACGTGGTGGCAAGTGACACTGGGTAGCGATCAATGCCTGAAAACAGTGCGCCGTGCCACTGCTGCTTTGCCTAAGATACTCGCTGTGATCCATGCCCACCCCGGCGCACTGTTGAAACTGTGCGGTGGCGCACATCGTGCATCTACGCAGGTCCCCATGGTCAGATCGCGTCCCGTATTGTCATGCGCCCAAAGGAACTGAAGCACTGGACCGCCGGTGTTGCCCACCTCCTCGCCTTGCCGGGCGGACCTGCGCGTCTGGCCGGTTTGAGCCAATGGCTCAAACATATCTGCCCGGTGGATCACTTCGTCCTGTTCGTTTACGAAGGCAACCACCGCCCGCTTGCGCTGTTCGACACCTTTGCGCCGGACAAACGCAAAATTTACGTCGATGACTATCAGTGCGGGCCTTATCTGCTGGACCCATTCTATCTGGCGTGTACGCGCAAACAGCAACCAGGCCTGTGGCGTCTGCGCCAGTTCGCGCCGGACCACTTTTATCTGAGCGAATACTATCTGGCGTATTACCAACAGACGGGCCTGGCCGAAGAAGTGGCATTTTTCGTGGATCTGGGTGGCGATGCGATGGCGGTGCTGTCGCTGATGCGCGCAACCACCAGTTGCGCGTTCAGCCGTGACGAAATGCAGTTGATGGACTGCGCGCAGCCAGTGGTCGATCAAGTAGTCGCCGAAGCCTGGCGCCAGCATCGTGCCGAACAGCCGCGCAGCGTGCAGGATCTGGACTTCAAGATTCATGCGGCTTTCGATCACTTTGGCGATCACATTCTCACCGGACGCGAGCAGGAAATCGTACGCCTGCTGTTGCGCGGCCATTCCAGCGCCTCAGTGGCAGGGCAACTTTCCATCAGCCCCGGCACCGTGAAGATTCATCGCAAGAACATGTACGCCAAACTCGGCATCGGCAGCCAGGCCGAACTGCTGGGGCTGTTCATCCGCGAACTGACCGGTCCCGATATCGCCGCCGTCGGCTGACACCTGAAAGCGACCTCTATCCCCCGAGGGATATATACAGCGCAAAACCGTGGGCGTTAGTTTGGCCCCCATTGCAGCGAACGATGCACTGGGATGCGAAAGCCAATGACCGACAGCAACCACATCAACGATATTGAGTTCTGCAACGTAGAAAAGCTCTACGGCAACCTCAAGGCCGTCAACAACCTGAGCTTTACTGTGCGACGCGGCACGTTCCACTCCTTCCTCGGCGGTTCGGGCTGCGGCAAGACCACCACGCTGCGCATGATCGCAGGCTTCGATCAGCCCAGCTCCGGCGACGTCATGCTCGCCGGCAAGAACGTCGCAGGCGTACCGGCCTATCAGCGTCCGGTGAATATGGTGTTCCAGCACTACGCGCTGTTTCCACACATGACCGTGGCAGAAAACATTGCCTACGGCCTGCGCTATCTCACTCCGCGGCCCGACAAGAAAGAGCAGCGCCGCCGCGCCGATGAAGCACTGGAGATGGTTCGCCTGTCGGGCCTGGGCCATCGCAAACCGAGTGAGCTTTCCGGGGGTCAGCAACAGCGCGTCGCCCTTGCCCGCGCGCTGGTCAACAAGCCGACAGTGCTGTTGCTGGACGAGCCGCTGGCCGCCCTGGACCGCAAACTGCGCAAAGAGATGCAATCTGAATTACTGCGCCTGCAACGTGAGGTCGGCATCACCTTTGTCTTGGTGACCCATGATCAGGAAGAGGCGCTGTCGATGAGCGACAGCATCAGCGTCATGCACAGCGGCTCGATTATCCAGACCGCTTCCCCGGAACAACTCTATGAAGCGCCGGCCAGTCGCTATGTCGCTGACTTCATCGGTGAATCCAATCTGTTCAACGGCACCGTTCGCCACGTCCACGGCAATTCGGCGGTCCTGCGCACGCCGCAAGGCATCGAACTGAGCAGCCCGTTGACACCCAATGGCGCCAGCTTGAGTGCCGAGTCCGAAGGCTGCATCGCGGTGCGTCCCGAGCTGATCGACATCGCCAGCAAAGGTGCGCTGCCGGGCCGCGACGTGACGCTGGAGGGCCAGGTCGAAGACCGCATCTATCTGGGCAACATCACCGAATACCGCGTGCGCACCCAGCCTTTCGGCATCGTCTGCGTGCGTGTACCGCGCCAGCTCGGATCTGCCCTCAGCGGCAGCGACAACGCCGGGTTCGAACACGGGGCAGCAGTTCAGGTTGGGTGGAACAACGCCAACGGCCTGGCAATGGGCCTTTGACAGCGCCAAAAAAAGCCACTCACTAACGATCAGATCACTTATCAGACGGGGAGCACGCCATGGACCAGAAGACCTTTATCAAGACGATGCGCAGCTGGCAAAACGGCTCGATCACACGCCGGGAGTTTCTGGGTCGCACGGGCTTAGGCGTCGCTGCTGCCGTGGTCGCGACCAATATGCCTGGCTTGTTGACTGGCAGCGCCAGCGCCTTTGCGGCAGAGAAAAGCTCCATCGGCGATCGTCTGGGGCTGGCGACCTGGCCCAATTATCACAGCCAGGAAAACCTCGATGATTTTGCCAAGACCACCGGCGCCCGTGTGTCGATGAGCGTTTTTGGCTCCAACGAAGAGATGCTGGCCAAACTGCAAGCGGGCGGCAGTGGCTGGGACGTGCTCGTGCCGACCAACTACACCATCAGCACCTACGTGAAGCTGGGGCTGATCGAGCCGCTGGATCTGGCGCGCATCCCCAACTTCGACCCTGCAGCGTTCCAGGAAAAATTCATGGCCCAGGGCACGGTCGATGGCAAGGTCTACGCCGTGCCCAAAAACTGGGGCACCACCGGCATGGCCTACGACAGCGCCAAGCTCAAGGCCAAGCCGACGTCGTGGAAGGAGTTCTGGGCCATTGCTCAGGACCAGGGCAGTGGCAAGACCATGGTCCACGATTACCAACTGACGGCCATCGGCAACGCGCTCAAATCCTTCGGCTACAGCTTCAACTCGCTGGATCCGAAAGAGCTGGCTGACGCCGAAAAGCTGCTAATCGAGGTCAAGCCGCACCTGTTCGCCATCAACTCCGACATCCAGCCATCGATGCGCAGCGGCGACGCGACCCTGGCGATGTCATGGACCGGCGACGCTTCGCAATTGCACCGCGACATCCCGACCATGCAGTACGTGCTGGGTAAAGAAGGCGGTGAACTGTGGAGTGATTTTTTCGCCATTCCAAAAGGCGCCGAACATCGCGACGCGGCGTACGCGTTCATCAATTACCTGCTCGATCCGCAGCACAACAAGCTCGAAGTACTCGCCCACGGCTACCCGAGCGGGGACAAGCGCGTCGATGCCCTGTTGCCGCCGGCCATGCTCAACGACCCGATCATGTACCCGGCCGCCGAGCAGTTGAGTCCGCTTGAATTCGGTGCCGCCGCCACGCTCACCAGTCCATTGCGCGCAGAACTGATGGCCCGGTTCAAATCCGCCTAACCCTGACCATGAGCAGCAAGGACCCGTCCATGAATGCCGTCGCTTCCACTGACGCCCTTCACCCAGAAGCCAGCGCCACCTCAACCGGTCTGGAGCAGTCGCAGAGAAAGCGGCGCAGCCTGACACGGCGCATCACGCTGTTGATGCTGCTGCCGTCGACGCTGTGGTTCCTGCTGCTGTTGGTCATGCCACTGGTGATCATCCTGGTCTTCAGCTTTGGCGAGCGCAGTGCCGTCGGCGGCTACGCCGGCGGTCTGACGCTGGCCAATTACCTGAACCTGGGCTCGCGCGCGGCAGCTTTCGGCAACACGCTGATGCTGGCGCCACTGGGTACGCTGGTGTGTCTACTGGCGGCGTATCCGCTGGCTTACTTTCTGGCGGTCAAGGCCGGCAAGAATCGCTCGCTGCTGCTGACGCTGGTGATTGTGCCGTTCTGGACCAGTTTTCTGATTCGTACCTACGCGTGGATTTTCATCCTCAGCGGCAAGGGCATTCCGGCGCTGCTGGCCAGCATCGGTCTTGAGGACGTGCGCCTGATCAATACGCCGTACGCGGTACTGATCGGCATCGTGTACGGCTACCTGCCGCTGATGGTGTTCCCGATCTACGTCAGCCTGGAAAAACTCGACAAGCGCCTGCTCGAAGCGTCGTCCGATCTGGGTGCCAGCGCCCTGGAAAGCTTTCGGCGCATTACCTTGCCGCTGTCGGCGCCGGGGATCATCACCGGGGTAATGCTGGTGTTCATTTTGTTGATGGGCGAATTCCTGATACCTGCGGTACTGGGCGGCGGCAAGGTGTTCTTCGTCGGTAACGCGCTGGTGGATCTGTTCCTGCAATCGCGAAACTGGCCGTTCGGCAGCGCGCTGGCCATGACGCTGGTGGCAATCATGCTGGTGATCATCGGCATCTATCTGAAACTGGTGGCGCGCTACGGCGGTACCCCCGGCGAAGGAGCGCTCTGACATGTGGCTGCGCACCTATTCCACTTCGGTTTACCTGTTCCTGTACTTGCCCATCGCGCTGATCATGCTGTTTAGCTTCAACGCCGGACGCAGCGGGCTGGCGTTCGAATGCTGCTCGGTGCAGTGGTTCGGTCGTGCCTTCAGCAACCCGTTCATCATGGAGGCGCTGGGTAACAGCGCCTTGATTGCCACCTGTTCAGCGGTGCTCGCCACGCTGTTTGGCACCCTGGCGGTGTTCGGTCTGCAACGGGCAGGCCGCAAGGTGCGGCTGATGTTCGATGCGCTGACCTACTGCGCCATCATCATTCCCGGCATCGTCATCGGTATCTCGACGCTCATCGCCTTCATCAGCGTGTTCGATCTGATCAACCCGGTACTGGCGCAACTGATGCCAGGCATTCCACGGCTGAACATGGGCTTCTTTACCGTGGTTGCAGCGCACTCGCTGTTCACCATGGCGCTGGTGATGATCATCGTGCGCAGCCGCGTCGACTCCCTGGACAAGGCGCTACAAGAAGCGTCCGCCGATCTGTATGCGCCACCGCTGGAAACCTTCTGGCGCGTGACACTGCCGCAAATCACCCCGGCGATCATGGCCGGCTTCCTGTTGGCGTTCACGTTCAGCTTCGACGATTTCATCATTGCCTTCTTCGTCGCAGGTCCTGAAACCACGTTGCCGATCTATATCTTTTCGTCGATCCGCCGCGGCGTGACGCCGGAAATCAATGCTGTGTCCACGGTCATCATCTGCGCCTCGCTGGCGTTGCTGTTCACCTCCCGCTACCTACAGAATCGCCGGACAGGAGCCTCACATGCGTGATCAGTTGTACATCAACGGCGAGTGGGTCAGCCCCGATCTGGGCGGCTACCTGGACGTGATCGACCCCGCCACCGAGCAGGTTCTGCAAAAAGTCGCAGCCGGCACCGAGGAAGATATCGATCACGCCGTGCGGGCGGCCAGACGCGCATTCGATGGCGGCTGGAGCCAGACCAGCGGCGCAGAACGCGGAGCCTGGCTGGACCGGCTGGCCGATGAGCTTCAAGACACGCAGCAAGACCTGGCGACGATCGAAGTGCGGGACAACGGCAAACCGCTGCCTGAGGCGCAATGGGACATTGGCGATGCGGTGGCGTGCTTTCGTTACTACGCCGGGCTGGCCCGTGAACTGGACGCTCGTCAAGACCAGCCGCTGGCGTTGCCCGATGAGCGTTTTCGTTGCCGTGTGAGGCTTGAACCGGTGGGGGTCGCCGGACAGATCATTCCGTGGAATTACCCATTGTTGATGGCCGCCTGGAAGGTCGCACCGGCGCTGGCGGCAGGCGCTGCGGTAGTGTTGAAACCCTCGGAATTGACACCACTGACCGCTCTGGAACTGGCAGCTGCCGCAGACCGTATCGGCTTGCCGGCAGGTGTGCTCAACGTCGTCACTGGCCTGGGCGCCGAGGCCGGCAGTGCGCTCACGCTGCATCCCGGGGTGGATAAGCTGGCGTTCACCGGGAGCGTGCCGACGGGCTCCAAAATCATGTCGGCAGCGGCTGGCGACATCAAAAACATCAGCCTGGAACTGGGCGGAAAGTCGGCCTTTATCGTGTTTGACGACGCCGACGTGGAAGCGGCGGTGGAGTGGATTCTGTTCGGGATTTTCTGGAATCAGGGCCAGGTGTGCAGCGCCACTTCTCGGTTATTGGTCCAGGAAAGTATCGCCGCCCGGCTGCTTGAACGTCTGGTGGAAGAGACCCGCAAGATCACCATCGGCCCAGGCCTTGAGGCGGGCGTGCTGTTGGGGCCGCTGGTCAGTCGCGGGCAATACGAAAAAGTCTTGGGCCTGATCGATCAGGGCAAGGCCGGCGGCGCGCGATTGCTGACCGGAGGTAAACGCCCGGCGCACTTGCCACAGGGCTATTTCATGGAGCCGGCGATCTTCGATGAGCCCGCGCTCGACAGCAGTGTCTGGCGCGAAGAAATCTTTGGCCCGGTGTTGTGCGTAAAGCGTTTCAAGACCGAGCAACAAGCGCTGGAGATGGCAAACGCCAGCCGCTTCGGTTTGGCCGCCGCCGTCATGAGTGCCGACCCGCAACGTGCCACTCGCGTGGCCAACGGTCTGCGGGCGGGCATCGTCTGGATCAACTGCTCACAGCCCACCTTCGTCGAAGCCCCATGGGGCGGCATGAAGCACAGCGGCATTGGTCGCGAGCTGGGGCAATGGGGGCTGGATAACTATCTGGAGGTCAAACAAGTGACCGAGTATGTCGGGGATCAGCCGTGGGGGTGGTATTTGAAGTGAACACGGCTAATGACTTCGGTCTGCCTGACGCACCGCATCAAATCCCTCGCCAACAAGTTGGCTCCTACACAAACAACAGATCATTGATCAATCGGCTCCCTGCAGGAGCGAACTTGTTCGCGAGGCTTTTGACTCTGGCCGCAGGCCGTAGGAGTCGGGCTTGCCAACGATCTGCCGCGCAGCGGTAGTAAATCCTGAACACGCGGTATGCCTGATGAACCGGGCCGTCTGGTATCAGGGCCGCTGCGCGCCCCATCGTCGGCAAGCCGGACTCCTACGCCCTTCAGGCAGAAGCAAAGTGGTGTTGGACGTGGCGCTTTTAATTCTGCCCGGAGGGCGTAGGAGCCCTGCTTGCAGGCGATGCTCCGGGGTCGCGTCCGACCGCAGCAGTCCTGAATCGGGCGACTCGTTGCTCCTGACACACCGCGTCAAATCCCTCGCCAACAAGTTGGCTCCTCCACAAACAACAGATCATTGATCAATCGGCTCCCTGCAGGAGCGAACTTGTTCGCGAGGCTTTTGACTCTGGCCGCAGGCTGCAGAAGTCCGGGCCGAAGCAAAGGTGCAATACCCTAATCCAGCAACTCAAGATGCAGGTGTTCGGCGACCAGTTCCGGCGTGGATTTCTTCAGGTAGGGCACGCGCCCCAGACACGGCGCGGGCAAGCGTTCGGCCAGGGTGGCGAGGTTTTCTTCGAGCCGGGATGTTTTGGGATCGATGATGTTCGCCACCCAGCCGGCCAGTTGCAGGCCATCGGCGGCGATGGCTTCAGCGCTCAACAACGCATGACTGATGCAACCGAGCCGCACCCCCACCACCAGAATGACCGGCAAGCCAAGCGCTATGGCCAGATCCGATAGATTGGCCTGGTCGGCCAACGGTACGCGCCAGCCGCCAGCGCCTTCTATGAGAGTGAAATCGGCACCTTTGCTCAGGATGTGACGCATCGGCCCCAGCAGCGATTGCACCGTCAACGCTGCTCCCGCTTCACGAGCCGCCAGATGGGGGGCGATCGCAGGTTCGAATGCCACCGGATTGACCTCGTTATAAGTCAGCGCGATGGAACACTCGGCGCGCAACGCCACTGCATCAGGGTTACGCAGGCCTTTTGGCTTCACGTCGCATCCGGAGGCCACGGGTTTGCCCGCTGCCGTGCTCAATCCAGACTGGCGTGCGGCGAACAACAGCCCTGTGGCGATGGTGGTTTTGCCAACATCGGTATCGGTTCCGGCGATGAAATACGCATGACTCATCTGTGCGGCCGTCCGTTCAAGTGTTGCAACCTGTTGCCCATTAACTATAGCGCTCAATAGTGGACGCGTTCAGCACGCGGCCAATGGCTTCTCCAGCACCGCATACACCACCTGATAGGTCGCAGGCAGGCCGGCGGGCTGACGGAATTGTTCGTACGCGGTCATCAACGCCTGAATCCGCGCCCGGCCCGTCAAGCCGCCTGGGCGTCCAGGGTTAATGTTATGTGCGCCCAGCGCCTTGAGTTCGTGGGTCAGGCTGCGCACGTCGGGGTAATGCAGCACATGAGGCAACACATCCAGACGGCGAACGTTCATGCCGCTCTCGGCGCAAAGCCGCTGGTAGTCGTGCAATGGCCGGAAACGATTGACGTGCACCATCCCGTCCACCGCCTGCCAACTGTCACGCAACTCATACAGCGTGCCGACGCACAAACTGGCAAACGCGAACACCCCGCCCGGTTGCAATACCCGGTGTGCCTCGCTCAACACCGCCGCGAAGTCGGCACACCACTGCACTGCCAGGCTGGAAAAAATCAGCCCGACACTTTCATCTTGCAGTGGCAGGCGCTCGGCATCCGCCGCAACGAAATGCTCGGCACCGCCTGAAGGCCGCGCATGACGCAACATGCCTTCGGCGATGTCCAGCGCGATGCCTTCGCTGCCAGGCAGTTGCCGGGCAAGCTGACGGCTGAAGTAACCGGTGCCGCTGCCCAGGTCCAGCCAGCGCAAGGGGCGCGATCCGGCCTGCGGCAAGCGCGACAGCAATTCAGTGCCGACGGCTCGCTGCAGGTCGGCGACGCTGTCGTAAGTAGCTGCCGCCCTGGAAAAAGACGCAGCCACCTGACGCTTGTCGGGCAGGGCGTCCTGCTGCGCAGCCTGTTGCTGAACGGCCTTCAAAACCGAGCAGTGAGACAGATCAGTCATCGTCAGACTCATGCAAAAAAGCCTGGATCGCCGCGGCCACACCGTGGGGGTTTTCCAGGATGAATGCGTGGCTGGCCTGTTCGATCAGGCCAACTTCGATATCGGGCAGCAGGTTCAACAGGTCGGTCGATGCTTCGGCCGGAACCAGCGCGTCGAGCCCGCCGAACAGGTGCAACTGCGGTCCGCGATAGGCCTGCAGCGCGGCGCGGGTGTCCATATGTTCGAGCAGCTTGAGGCTCTCGATCAGCGCAGTCGGTGAGCCATGGGGGGCGCCGGTTTTCAACTGACGGGCCAGTGCGCGCGCATCGTCAGCGCCTTGGACGCACAGCAGGCTGAAGCGCTTGAGGGTGCCTTGTGGGTCGCTGCTGCAACCTGAGATGAACGCATCGAAATCGGTTTGAGCCATCGCCGACGGCCATTCACTGCGCGCGACAAAACACACATTGCTGGCGAAAGTCGCCAGGCCGCAGCAACGTTCGCCCCGTCGCGCAGCCAGTTCAGCGGCGAGCATCCCGCCCAGCGACCAACCGCCCAGCCAGACGTTATCGGGCAGCGTTGCATCCAGCTCGTCGAGCCATTCGTTGAGGTCGCTGGTTTCAAGATCCGGAAGGGGCTCGATCTCGACCCGCAAATGCTCATCTAGCCCGCGCAACGCAGCGGCGAGCGGCTCCAACGGCGAAACGCCAAGGCCCCAACCCGGCAAGAGAATCAAACGGTCACGCATGGTCAGACTCCACCGGCTCATTGGCTTCGAGCAGTGGGTAACACTGCTCCAGTGCCTCCAACAATAGCTGGACCTGAGCTTCGCTGTGGGCGGCGGACAGGGTCACGCGCAACCTCGCGCCGCCAGCAGGAACGGTCGGCGGACGAATCGCGGTGACCATCAGCCCGCGCTCGCGCAGCAATTGCGACAGGCGCAGCGCTCGACCGCTGTCGCCGATCAGAATCGGCTGGATCGGTGTGAAGCTGTCCATCAATTGCAGACCGAGGGCTTGTGCGCCGGTACGGAACTGCTTGATCAGCGCCGTCAGGTGCTCGCGGCGCCAGTGCTCGGTGCGCAGCAGTTCAAGGCTTTTCAGCGTGGCGCAGGCCAGCGCGGGGGGCTGGCTGGTGGTGTAGATGTAGGGGCGGGCGAACTGGATCAGGGTTTCGATCAACTCCTCGCTGCCAGCGACAAAAGCGCCGGCCGTACCGAATGACTTGCCCAGCGTGCCAACCAACACCGGCACATCCTCCATGCTCAAACCGAAATGCTCGACGATGCCTGCGCCGTTGGCACCCAGCGGGCCGAAGCCGTGAGCATCATCAACCATCAGCCACGCGCCCTTGGCTTTCGCGACTTTTGCGAGCGCGGGCAGATCGGCGATGTCGCCGTCCATGCTGAACACACCGTCGGTGACCACCAGCGTATCGCCGACGGCTTTCTCCAGACGCGGGCCGAGGCTGTCAGGATCGTTATGCAGATAACGGGAAAACCGTGCGCCACTGAGCAGGCCGGCATCGAGCAGCGAAGCATGGTTGAGGCGGTCTTCCAGCACCGTGTCGCCCTGCCCCACCAGCGCGGTGACGGCACCGAGATTGGCCATGTAGCCGTTGGAAAACAGTAGCGCACGAGGGCGGCCGGTGAGGTCGGCGAGGGCCTCCTCAAGTGCGTGGTGCGGCGTGCTGTGACCGATCACCAGATGCGACGCACCGCCGCCCACTCCCCAACGTTCGGCGCCAGCTTTCCAGGCAGCGATGACTTCGGGATGGCTGGCCAGGCCCATGTAGTCGTTGTTGCAGAACGCCAGCAACGGCTGACCGTCGACCACCACTTGCGGGCCTTGCGGGCTTTGCAGCAAAGGCCGATGGCGGTAGAGATGTTCGGCGCGACGTCCAGCCAGACGCGCGCTCAGATCAAAAGACATGGAGGCCTCGTGGCAATTGGCGCGGGTGTCGATACTCGACACATATCCTGTGGGAGGGAGCTGGCTCGCGAAACGGACGACTAGACGATGTATCTCTGCCGACCGTACCGGCCTCTCGCGAGCAAGCTCCCTCCCACAGTGTTTCGTATTCCATCAGTAGAAGCGGTGAAGCAATTAAACCGTCGCGTCGTAAAACAGCGCGCTGCTCTTCTGCTCGACCAGTGCTTGCTCGATCGCCGCCTGATGCACTTCATCGGCATGCTCTTCGCGTGCTTCCGGCTGAATGCCCAGCCGCGAGAACAGCTGCATGTCCTTGTCGGACTGAGGGTTGGCGGTGGTCAGCAATTTGTCGCCGTAGAAAATCGAGTTGGCACCGGCGAAGAACGCCATCGCCTGCATCTGGTCATTCATGGCCTCGCGACCTGCCGACAGACGCACGTGGGATTGCGGCATCAGAATACGCGCCACTGCCAGCATACGAATGAAATCGAACGGGTCGATGTCTTCGGCGTTTTCCAGCGGCGTGCCCGCGACTTTCACCAGCATGTTGATCGGCACCGACTCCGGGTGCTCTGGCAGGTTGGCCAGCTGGATCAGCAGGTTGGCGCGGTCGTCCAGCGACTCGCCCATGCCCAGAATACCGCCGGAGCAGATCTTCATGCCCGAATCACGCACGTACGCCAGCGTCTGCAGGCGCTCGCTATAAGTGCGCGTGGTGATGATGCTGGTGTAGAAGTCCGGGGAGGTGTCCAGGTTGTGGTTGTAGTAATCAAGCCCGGCATCGGCCAGCGCCTGGGTCTGGTCCATGTCCAGCCGGCCCAGGGTCATGCAGGTTTCCAGGCCCATGGCCTTCACGCCTTTGACCATCTCCAGCACGTACGGCATGTCTTTGGCCGAAGGGTGTTTCCAGGCCGCGCCCATGCAGAAGCGGGTTGACCCGATGGATTTGGCGCGAGCGGCCTCTTCCAGCACTTGCTGGACCTGCATCAGCTTTTCTTTTTCCAGACCGGTGTTGTAGTGACCGGACTGCGGGCAGTACTTGCAGTCTTCCGGGCAGGCGCCGGTTTTGATCGACAGCAGTGTCGAGACCTGTACGCGGTTGGCGTCGAAATGAGCGCGGTGCACGGTTTGCGCCTGAAACAGCAGGTCATTGAAGGGCTGTGTGAACAGCGCCTTGACCTCGGATAAAGTCCAGTCGTGACGCAAATTGGCGGTGATGCTGGCGCTCATGGGCGGCTCCTTGGTGTTTTTTGGCGAGTGCCGGGACGGTTCAGCAGGTTCTCTGAAACCAAATGTCCACAGGCGCCACACGGATGTTCGGCATATTTAAGGAAGCGGCATGCGCTGTCAACCACGCTACGCACACCCGGTTTACATCTGGTTAAATAGTGATCAAATCTGCTTGTTGTGCGATGAGGCCACCGGGTCAAAAAACTCGATTTGTGAAGCTTGTGAGGCCGATCTGCCGTGGCTTTCGGACCCGTGCGAACGCTGCGCACTGCCCATGCCGCTGTCAAACCTGACATGCCCCCAATGTACGATTGATCCCCCGGCATTCGATGAGGTCATCGCGGCATGGCTTTACGACTTCCCCATCGATGCGCTAGTCACACGCTTCAAGCATCAGGGCAAATGGCCGCTGGGTCGGCTGATGGCCCAATTGTTTGGCGAGTGTCTGCGCTATCGATTCAACGAAGGGCTGAGGCGACCTGATTTTTTGCTGCCAGTGCCCATGGCCAACAAACGAATGCGTCAGCGCGGCTATAACCAGGCGGCGATGCTCGCGGCGTGGTTAGGCCCCGCGTTGCAACTGCCGGTAAACGAACGACTGCTGCGCCGGGTAAAAGAAACGCCCGCACAACAAGGCCTGGACGCCAAAGCGCGACGACGCAACCTGCTCGATGCCTTTGAATTGCTGAGGCCGCAGGATGTGGCCGGTAAACATATCGCGCTGGTGGATGACGTACTGACGACCGGCTCAACCGCGGATGTGATTGCGAAACTGCTGCGCAAGGCCGGTGCGCGGCAGGTGGATGTTTATTGTTTGGCGCGTACGCCCAAGCCTGGGAATTGAATCATGATCTTCATCGTTCAAACGGGCCTGTCCGCGAAGGCGCCAGTCCTGCCAATAGTGATGTAAATTGTCACACCTGTTTGCGGGCAAGCGCGCTCTTACACTCACTGGGTACTTACCATGTCTTTGCCACCCTCCCTCACCCAACACATGGTCCGCCGCCCGCAGCGCATGGCGTTGCTTGCGCACATTGCCGAGCAAGGCTCAATCACCCGCGCGGCAAAGAGTGCGGGCTTGAGTTACAAAGCGGCATGGGACGCCATCGATGAGCTGAACAATCTGGCGGAAAAGCCCTTGGTTGAGCGCAGCGTTGGCGGGCGTGGAGGTGGCGGTGCGAAGCTGTCGGCAGAAGGTGATCGGGTGCTGCGTTTGTATCAACGTCTGCAAGCGCTGCAGGCCGAACTGTTGAACAGCGCCGAGGAGTCCAGCGATCTGGCGCTGCTCAGTCGGCTGATGCTGCGTACCAGCGCCCGCAATCAGTTGCACGGCCGCGTTCATGCCATCGCCCGACACGGCCGCAATGATCTGATCACTTTGCAGCTGGCAGGCGAGCTGTCGATTCGGGCGCAGATCACCCATGACAGCAGCGAGCGCCTGGAATTGGAGCCTGGCACTGACGTATTTGCCTTGATCAAAGCGGGATGGCTGGAGCTACTGGCCCCCAGCACTGAAGTTACAACTGGACATAATTGCCTGAACGGCGCCGTCGAGGACATTCTCGTCGCTGACGATGGCCCCAGCGAAGTCAGAATTATCCTGCCAAGCGGTCAGACACTGTGCGCCTTAGCCGAGCCGAGTCACTTGATAGCATTAGGATTGAGCGCCCAAAGCCCGGTGAAGGTTCAGTTCTCCCCCGCCAATGTGCTGATCGGCACTCCGCTCTGACATGACAGCGCAACAGGCGCGAATCGCCTCGTCGGTCATTGCACCGACACAATATCGTCATCAACGCTGAATAAGGTTCGTGCCAAAACCGCAGGAAGCCCGTGATGACACGCCTAAAAGACAATCAGTCCACAGACCTCGAAAACATGGTTGGCCTCACCCGCCGCAGCTTCATCAGCGCAGGCGCATTGTGCGGCGCAGCGATGTTCCTGGGAGGCGACTTGCTCAGCCGTAGCGTGCTGGCCGCCAGTGTCAAAGCGGCCAACAGTAAATTGCTGGGCTTTGCCAGCATCCCTGCCGCTACGGCAGACAGCATCAGCCTGCCGCCGGGTTACACCTCTTCAGTGCTGATCAGTTGGGGCCAGCCGTTACACGCCGACGGCCCGGCATTCGACCCTAGCGGTAAAGGCAGCGCGGATGAACAGGAAATCCAGTTCGGCGACAACAACGACGGCATGAGCCTGTTCACCTTCCCCGGCGACAATCCCGACACCGCCAGCCGCGCGCTGATGGCGATCAACAACGAATACACCAACTATCGCTACCTGTTCGATCACGGCAAGGACCCGCAATCGGCCGAAGAAGTGCGCAAAGCGCTGGCCAGCGAAGGTGTGTCGGTCATTGAGGTCAAGCGCGAAGGCGCTCAGTGGAAATTCGTCCAGGGCTCGAAATACAACCGCCGTGTGCACGGCAACACGCCTATTGCGCTGAGCGGTCCGGCTGCCGGTGACGATCTGTTGAAAACGTCCGCCGACCCAACAGGCAAGAGCGTGCTCGGCACCTTTCAAAACTGCGCCAACGGCAAGACGCCCTGGGGCACGTATCTGACCTGCGAAGAGAACTTCACTGACTGCTTTGGCAGTACCGATCCTGCGCAGAAACTGGATGCCGCCACCAAGCGTTACGGCGTGGCCCTGGCTAGTAAAGAGATCAACTGGCACCCCCACGATCCGCGCTTCGACATCGCCAGCAATCCCAACGAGTTCAATCGCCACGGCTGGGTGGTGGAGATCGATCCGTTCGATCCGAAATCAACGCCCGTCAAGCGTACGGCGCTGGGACGCTTCAAGCATGAAAACGCAGCCCTGGCCGAGACCAAGGGCGGGCGCGTGGTGGTGTACATGGGCGACGATGAGCGAGGCGAGTTCATCTATAAATTTATCAGCCGCGACAGGATCGACCGCCAGAATCCGAAGGCTAACCGCAACCTCCTGGATCACGGCACGCTATATGTGGCGCAGTTCGATAACGGCGACAGTAATCCTGATCATCCGAAGGGCAAGGGCAAGTGGGTCGAGTTGACCCACGGCAAGAACGGCATCGACGCCAGCAGCGGTTTCGCCAGCCAGGCCGAGGTGTTGATTCATGCGCGGATGGCGGCCAGCGTGGTCAAGGCCACGCGCATGGACCGCCCGGAGTGGATTGTCGTCAGCCCTAAGGACGGCCAGGTGTATTGCACGCTGACCAACAATGCCAAGCGCGGCGAAGACGGTCAGCCGGTAGGCGGCCCTAATCCGCGGGCGAAGAATCAGTACGGGCAAATCCTGCGCTGGCGTGAACATGACGATAACGCCTCGGCGATGGAATTCAGCTGGGATCTGTTTGTGGTCGCCGGCAACCCGGATGTGCACAGCGGCACGCCGTTGGGTGGCTCCAGCAATATCAATCCGCAAAACATGTTCAACAGCCCTGACGGCCTGGGTTTCGACAAGGGCGGTCGGCTGTGGATTCTGACTGACGGCGACTCGACCAACGTCGGGGATTTCGCCGGAATGGGTAATAACCAGATGCTCTGCGCGGACCCTTCGAGCGGCGAGATCAGGCGTTTCATGGTCGGCCCGGTCGGCTGCGAGGTGACGGGCATCAGCTTTGCGCCAGACCAGAAAGCATTGTTTGTAGGCATTCAGCACCCCGGCGAAAACGGCGGCTCGACCTTCCCCGAGCACCTGCCCAACGGCAAGCCGAGGTCGTCGGTGATGGTGATTACCCGGGATGACGGCGGGATAGTCGGGGCTTGATGCAGGTTTGTGATCGCACCCTGCTTGGGAACGATCTATTTCTGCAGGAGCCACCGTGTTGACGAGGCGGTGTGTCAGGCGAAACGCCTCGCGAACAAGTTCGCTCCTACAGGGTTTGCGTAACGCGTTGTGTCAGGGTCACACGCCTGAGTTACCATGACGGGCCCGACGCGGCAGCCTGCTGCGCGCAGGAGTAAGCATGGCCCACCCGTTTGCAACACTCACGCCTGATCTTGTGCTCGATGCCGTCGAAAGCATCGGTTTTGTCAGCGACGCCCGCATTCTTGCGCTCAACAGTTACGAGAACCGCGTCTATCAGGTGGGTATCGAAGACGATCAGCCGCTGATTGCCAAGTTCTACCGACCGCAGCGCTGGACCACCGAAGCCATCCTCGAAGAACACAGCTTCACCGCTGAGCTGGCCGGCGTCGACATCCCGGTGGTGGCGCCGATGACGCATAACGGTGCCACCCTGTTCGAACACGCAGGCTTTCGCTTCACGCTGTTTCCTCGTCGCGGCGGCCGGGCGCCGGAGCCTGGGAATCTGGATCAGCTGTATCGCCTTGGCCAACTGCTGGGGCGCATTCACGCGGTCGGCGCCATCAAGCCGTTCGAACACCGGGAAGCCCTCGGCGTGCAGAACTTCGGGCACGACTCTTTGGCCTACCTGCTGGAAAACAACTGCATTCCTCGCAGCCTGCTGCCGGCGTATGAGTCCGTTGCGCGGGATTTGCTCAAGCGCGTCGAAGACGTCTATGCCGCCACACCCCATCAGAACATTCGCGTCCACGGCGATTGCCATCCCGGCAATATGATGACCCGCGACGACATTTTTCATATCGTCGATCTGGATGACAGCCGCATGGCGCCCGCGGTCCAGGACATCTGGATGATGCTTGCCGGCGATCGCCATGAGTGCATGAGCCAGCTGTCGGAACTGATGGATGGCTACAACGAATTCCACGATTTCAACCCGCGCGAACTGGCGCTGATCGAGCCACTGCGCGCGCTGCGCCTGATGAATTACAGTGCCTGGCTTGCGCGGCGCTGGGACGATCCGGCCTTCCCTCACAGCTTTTCCTGGTTCGGGACAGAACGCTATTGGGGCGACCAGGTGCTGGCGTTGCGCGAGCAATTGTCGGCGCTGAATGAAGAGCCGTTGAAGTTGTTTTAGCGGTTTCTGTCCGGAGGGCGTAGGAGCTTGGCTTGCCAGCGGTCGGCCGGGAACCGGTCGTAAATGCTGCGAATGCGGTGTGTCTGATGCGGTTCATGGCAGGACCTGCTGCCGCTTCGCGCCAGATCGCCGGCAAGCCGGGCTCCTACGCCCTCGGGGCAGAGGCCAACTTGCGTTCCGAATAAAAATCTGCCACAGGACACCTCATGCCAGCCGCCAACCCGCGTCGCGGGTACATTCTTGGCCTTAGCGCCTACATCATCTGGGGAATTTTCCCGATCTATTTCAAAGTCCTTTCCAGCATTCCGTCGATCGAGATCATCGTCAACCGGGCGATCTGGTCGGCGGTATTCGGGTTGGCGTTGCTGATGCTGGTGTGGAAACACCCTGGCTGGTGGCAGGAGCTTTGCGATCACCCCAGACGCTTTGCGATTCTGGCGCTCAGTGGTTCGTTGATCGCAGCCAACTGGCTGATTTACGTGTGGGCGGTGAACAACAATCACATGGTTGAGGCCAGCCTGGGGTACTTCATCAACCCGCTGATCAACGTGATGCTGGGCATGGTGCTGCTGCGTGAGCGCTTACGGCCACTGCAGTGGATAGCGGTCATCCTTGCGCTGATCGGCGTTGGGCAGCAGGTCTGGCAGGTGGGCAGCTTGCCTTGGGTGTCGCTGGCGCTGGCGTTCACGTTTGGTTTTTATGGACTGATCCGCAAGCAGGCGCCGGTGGCCGCGCTGCCGGGGCTGGTGGTGGAGACCTGGATTCTGGTGCCGCTGGCGATTGGCTGGCTGCTGTTCAATCCGATGGCGCACAGTGCGCAAAGTGAATTCTGGACCACCAAAGAAGCGATCTGGCTGGCAGCGGCCGGGCCCATTACGCTGGTGCCGCTGGTATGTTTCAACGCAGCCGCTCGGGATTTGCCCTACGCCACGCTGGGCTTTCTACAGTACATCGCGCCGACGCTGGTGCTGACACTGGCAGTACTGGTGTACGGCGAACACCTGGCTACCAGCACCGCGATAACCTTCGCCTTCATTTGGGCGGGGCTGGTGATCTACAGCGTTGATGCGTGGAGAAGCCTGCGTCGGCGCGCGTAACGTACGCATCTTTGGCGTTTTGTAGGAGCCAACTTGTTGGCGAAGCGGGGTGTCAGGCACGGCGTCTCGCGAACAAGTTCGTTCCTACAGAGATCAGCAAGCTCGTACGCTTCTGTAGGAGCCAACTTGTTGGCGAAGCGGGGTGTCAGGTACGGCGTCTCGCGAACACGTTCGCTGCTACAGAGATCAAGGATCTCAATCCTGCGACTTGAGCACCAGCTCGACCATCAAATCATCGGCCAGCGTTTCCAGGTGCTTTTGCAGCACCTCAAGCGACAACGTGGTTGGCACCCCCAGCAAGGCGTTGGCATGAAACAGCGTCTCGCTGCTCATTGGCGCAGGCGATACGTCGGTGGTCAGGCGCTCGACGTTGACGCCCTGCCCGGTCAGCAATCTGGTGATGTCGCGCACGATGCCTGGCCGGTCATTGCCCACCAACTCCATGCTGATCGGTCGGGTCGTGCCGGCATTCTCGACGCCGCTTTCGGCAAACTGAGTGCGGATACCGTCTTTCGAGAGCGCCTGGAGTGCGCTGATCAACTCTTCGCGCGATGCCAGCGGGACGCTCAGGCGCAAGATCCCGGCGAACTGTCCTGCCATATGGGTCATGCGGCTTTCCAGCCAGTTACCGCCGTGGCTGGCGATGCAAGAGGCGATCTGTTCGACCTGGCCCGGTTTGTCAGGGGCAAATACGGTGACGATGAGATGATCCACAAGCTTTTCCTCTTCTTTTGCTTTCAGCAGACGGCAATGCCGACCTGCACAGATATGGGCCAAGTATAGGCAGATGCCGCATCCGCACCGTGGCGTTCTCAAGTCCCTTAATCGTGTACCGTTTTAATAATTATCTGGAACAATCTGTCTGTTTTTTGAGAACATCTTGGCCCTCTGCGTGACCGACGATGAAAATCCGGTCGTTCGGTGACATATTTAGTCTGATTTTCACGCCACAAGTCATCATGTAGTATTGCGCCGCATTCACTACATAACCCTGAACATAACGCTGAAACGATGCCTGACCCCCGTCGCTGCACCCAGGCCCAGCCGCCACCAATGGCATGTTCTGGCACAGGTCGCAGCGACTGGTCGATGGCTTTAATAAAAAGCGCGCTCAAGATTGAAGCGCAGATAGCTCCGTAGAGTGAGGCAAGCAATGACTGAACACGTTCAAGTCGGTGGCCTTAAGGTCGCCAAAGTCCTGCTGGATTTCGTGAACAACGAAGCCCTTCCCGGAACCGGCCTTGATGCCGCTGCGTTCTGGAGCGGTGCCGACACGCTCATTCACGAGCTGGCGCCGAAGAACAAGGCTCTGCTCGCCAAACGTGATGATTTGCAGGCAAAAATCGATGCCTGGCACCAGTCCAATGCCGGCCAGGCTCATAACGCTGAGGCCTACAAAGCGTTCCTGCAAGAGATCGGTTATCTGCTGCCAGAAGCGCCGGACTTCCAGATCACCACACAAAACGTCGATGAAGAAATCGCTCGCATGGCCGGCCCGCAACTGGTGGTGCCAGTGATGAACGCCCGCTTTGCGCTCAACGCGTCCAACGCGCGCTGGGGTTCGTTGTACGACGCGCTATACGGCACAGACGCCATCAGCGAAGCCGACGGCGCAGACAAAGGCAAAGGCTACAACAAAGTTCGTGGCGACAAAGTCATTGCCTTCGCTCGCGCGTTTCTCGACGAAGCCGCACCGCTGTTCGCCGGTTCGCACGTCGATTCAACCGCCTACAAACTGGTCGACGGCAAACTGGTGGTCACGCTCAAGGGCGGCAGCAATTCGGGCCTTAGAGACGACGCGCAACTGATCGGCTTCCAGGGCGAAACATCCGCGCCAACTTCGGTACTGCTCAAGCACAACGGCCTGCATTTCGAAATCCAGATCGACGCATCCAGCCCTGTCGGCCAGACCGATGCCGCCGGCGTAAAAGACGTCGTGATGGAAGCGGCGCTGACCACCATCATGGACTGTGAAGACTCCATCGCCGCCGTCGATGCCGATGACAAAGTCGTCGTTTATCGCAACTGGCTGGGCCTGATGAAGGGTGATCTGTCCGAAGAGGTCGCCAAGGGCGGCACCACCTTCACCCGCATCATGAACGCCGACCGCGTGTACACCTCGCCCACCGGTGAACCGGTAACGCTGCACGGTCGTTCGTTGCTGTTCGTGCGCAACGTTGGCCATCTGATGACCATCGACGCGATCCTCGACAATCAGGGCAACGAAGTGCCGGAAGGCATTCTCGACGGCCTGCTGACCAGTCTGGCGGCCATCCACAACCTCAACGGCAGCAGCACGCGCAGCAACAGCCGTACCGGTTCGATGTACATCGTCAAACCGAAGATGCACGGCCCCGAAGAGGCGGCGTTCACCAACGAACTGTTCGGCCGTATCGAAGACGTCCTGCGCCTGCCGCGCAACACCCTGAAAGTCGGGATCATGGACGAGGAACGCCGCACCACGATCAACCTCAAGGCCTGTATCCAGGCCGCGAGCGAGCGTGTGGTGTTCATCAACACCGGGTTTCTGGACCGCACGGGCGACGAAATCCATACCTCCATGGAAGCAGGCCCGGTGGTGCGCAAAGCGCAGATGAAGGCCGAGAAGTGGATTGGCGCGTACGAGAATTCCAACGTCGATATTGGTTTGAAATGCGGCCTGCAAGGGCGCGCGCAGATCGGTAAAGGCATGTGGGCCATGCCGGACCTGATGGCCGCGATGCTGGAACAGAAAATCGCGCACCCGCTGGCCGGTGCGAACACCGCCTGGGTGCCTTCGCCGACGGCGGCCGCTCTGCACGCGTTGCACTATCACAAGGTGGATGTGTTCGCGCGGCAGGCTGAACTGGCCAAGCGCACTGCAGCATCGGTCGATGACATCCTGACGATCCCGTTGGCGCCGAACACCGACTGGACCCCGGAAGAAATCCAGAACGAACTGGACAACAACTCTCAAGGCATCCTCGGTTACGTGGTGCGCTGGATTGATCAGGGCGTGGGCTGCTCGAAGGTGCCGGATATCAACGACGTCGGCCTGATGGAAGACCGCGCTACGCTGCGTATTTCTAGCCAGCACATTGCCAACTGGCTGCGTCACGGCGTGGTCAACGAGCAGCAAGTGATGGAAAGCCTCAAGCGCATGGCCCCGGTGGTGGATCGTCAGAACGACGGCGATGCGTTGTATCGCCCGCTGGCGCCGGATTTCGACAGCAACATCGCGTTTCAGGCGGCGGTGGAACTGGTGATCGAAGGCACGAAACAACCGAACGGTTACACCGAGCCGGTGCTGCACCGTCGCCGTCGCGAGTTCAAGGCGAAGAACGGGGCATAATAGCCGTTGATAAATTGTGGGAGGGAGCTCGCTCGCGAAAAGTGTTGTGGTCGATAAATCTGTGTCGGATGTATCAGGACAATCGCGAGCAAGCTCCCTCCCACAGACCAAATCAGGACGGCAGTATCACTCCACCCCCAACTCCCGCTTCACCAATCGCAACAGCTGTTTGGTGTTGATTGGCTTGAGCAGAAAATCCACGACGCTCAGGTGCATTGCGTCAATCGCATCGCGTACATGGGCGTCGCCCGAGACAATAATGATCGGCAGCGCCGCCCGGTCGGAGTCGCGGATATGCCTGATCAGGTCCAGCCCGTCACACGGCGCCATGCGCAGATCGGTGATAAGCAGTCCAATCGATGGCCGGGTTTGCAGCAAATGCATCGCGCTGTTGCCGCCCGCTGCGGTCATGCAACTGATGTCATTGAGACTGAGGATCTCGGCGAGCAGCTCGCGAGCGTCCTTGTCGTCATCCACGATCAGTACCCGTTGTGGCGATTGTGAGGAGGGCGCCAACATCACCTCGTTGAGGGCTTCGCGCTCTTCATCACTCAAAATGTCGTGATCGAACATACCCGTCTCACTTCCCGTCGACTAAATTCTGACAGCGGATACGAATGAATCTGCTGCATGCAACAAAACCTTCCTGCGCCGCATCCCGCTCCCGGGTGTATGCCTGCGCTTGCAGAGCCGCCAAGACTATCTTCCCAGCGTTTTTGGACGCCTAAGACTTACGTCCAATGGGCACTGCCGGATAAGCGGTCGACCATGGAGCTCATAAAAACAAGCGGTGTCAGTCATGAGCAAAGCGGACGCTTTCACCCAGGCCGGAAAGACAGCGGTGCTGCAAAACATCCACGGCACGATGCAATTTCTGCAGAAATTCCCGCCCTTCAATCAGATGGAACACGCCCACCTGGCTTACCTGGTTGAACAGTGCCAGCTGCGTTTCTACGCTACCGACGAGAGCATCATCAAGACTGGCGATGGGCCAGTAGAACATTTCTACATTGTCAAACAAGGTCGGGTGGTGGGCGAGCGCCCTCATTCGGCCAAAGGCGGCACCGAAACCACCTTCGAAATCACCACCGGTGAATGCTTCCCGCTGGCCGCTTTATTGGGTGAGCGCGCCACCCGCACCGAGCATCTTGCAGCTGAAGACACGTTCTGCCTGCAGCTCAACAAGCAGGCGTTCATCAAGCTATTCGCGCTCTCCAGCCCCTTCCGCGATTTCGCCCTGCGCGGCGTCAGCAGCCTGCTCGACCAGGTCAACAGAGAAGTAAAGCAGAAAGCCGTGGAAACCCTCGGCACGCAGTATTCGCTGAACACCCGTCTGGGCGAATTGGCCATGCGCCATCCCGTGACCTGCGGGCCGGACATGCCGCTGCGTGAAGCGGTCAAGCTGATGGACGAGCAGCAAGTGGGCAGTATCGTGATCGTCGATGAGACCAAGGCGCCGCTGGGGATATTTACCCTGCGCGATCTGCGGCAGGTGGTGGCGGACGTCAACGCCGACTTCGGCCTGCCCATCGAACGTAGCATGATCCAGGCGCCCTTTTACCTGAGCCCTGACGCCAGCGCATTTGACGCAGCCATCGCCATGACCGAACGGCACATCGCGCACGTGTGCCTGGTCAAGGATCAGCGCCTGTGCGGCGTGGTCTCCGAGCGCGATCTGTTTTCCCTGCAGCGGGTGGATCTGGTGCACCTGGCGCGAACCATCCGTACGGCGCCGCGCATCGATGCGCTGAGCAACATGCGCGGCGACATCGTGCAGTTAGTGGACCGCATGCTGGCCCACGGCGCGTCATCGACGCAGATCACCCAGATCATCACCCTGCTCAACGATCACATGGTGTGCCGGGTCATTGAACTGACGCTTCAGGAAAAGGGCGATCCGGGCATCCCGTTCACCTGGCTGTGTTTCGGCAGCGAAGGCCGTCGCGAGCAGACCCTTTATACCGATCAGGACAACGGCATTTTGTTCGAAGCCACGGACGCCGCCGACGCCGCGCGGATTCGCGGCTGCCTGTTACCGATCGCCGAGCGCATCAACCAAAGCCTGGCGTTGTGCGGGTTTTCGCTGTGCAAGGGTGGCATCATGGCGGGCAATCCCGAGCTGTGCCTGTCGCGGGTTGAATGGGCGCGGCGTTTCGGCTCGTTCATTCGCGAAGCGACGCCGGAGAATCTGCTGTCATCGAGCATCTATTTCGACCTGCGTGTGGTCTGGGGCGATGAAAGCGGCGGCGAGCAATTGCGTCGCAGCATTCTCGAGCAAGTGGCCGACAACAAACTGTTCCAGCGCATGATGGCCGACAATGCCCTGCGCCAACGCCCGCCGGTGGGGCGTTTCAGGGATTTCGTGGTGGCACGCAAAGGCAGCGAAAAAGACACGCTGGACCTCAAGACTCAAGGGCTGACGCCGTTCGTGGATGGCGCGCGATTGCTGGCACTGGCAAACGGCATTGGTGCCAACAACACGCTGGAACGCTTGCGCCAACTGGTCGCCAAAGAGGTGATCGATCCCCTGGACGGCGCTGCGTATGAAGAGGCTTATCACTTCATCCAGCAAACCCGCATGCAGCAGCATCAGCAGCAGAGCCGGCAAAACCTGCCGTACACCAATCGTATCGATCCGGATGTGCTCAACCATCTGGACCGTCGCATCCTGCGCGAATCCTTCCGCCAGGCGCAGCGCCTGCAAACCAGCCTGACCTTGCGTTATCAACTGTGAAACTTCAAAGCCGATGAATTTGTTCGAATGGCTCAGGCCAACCAAGCGTGCGCAACCGCAGGCACTGACGACGCAGCAATCAACCCGACTGAGCCAACTGACGCGCCCCGGTCCACTCAGCGAACAGGCGTTGCGTGAGCAGCGCTGGGTCGTGCTGGATCTTGAAACCAGCGGCCTGAACATGAGTCGCGATGAAGTGCTGTCGATTGGCGCACTGGTGATAGAAGACGGCGCGATTGATTTCGGTCAGCAGTTCGAGCGAACGCTGCTGCGCACTGACCACAAACTCAATCCCAGCGTCTTGATTCACGGGCTGGGGCCCAGTGCAATTGCAGCAGGCACGGAACCGGTGGAGGCGCTGCTGGATTTCATGGAGTTTCTGGGGGACAGCCCGGTGCTGGCGTTTCATGCGCCGTTCGATCAGCACATGATTGGTCGCGCACTCAAAGAGAGCCTAGGTTATCGCTTGCAGCATCACTTTTTCGACGCCGCCGAGATGGCACCGATGCTGTGTCCGCAGGCGTCTTTTCGACAGGCCGGGCTGGATGACTGGACAGCCTTTTTTGGCCTGTGCGCCGAAGAACGTCACCACGCCAGCGCTGATGCGCTGGTCACCGCAGAGCTGGCGCTGATCCTGTTCAGCCACGCCCGCCGCCAAGGCATCGACAGCGCCGCGAAGCTGGACCAGAGCTTGAGCCAGTGGCGCCGACGGCAGAACTCACATTCGTTTTGATCCTGCACAAATCATGCGAATGAGTTGATCGTGCTCACCCGCGTGAATTACAAATGGTAATCGCTTAGAATCGCGAAGCTGAAAGAAGGGCCACTGCTGCACAGTGGCCCTTTTGCTTTTGGCGCACTCGGGTATTGAACGTCATGAAAAGCCAAACCATCCGCCGCTGGTCCTTCATCCATACCTGGACCAGCCTCATCTGCACCGTGTTCCTGCTGCTATTGGCGCTGACCGGCTTGCCGTTGATCTTTCACCATGAGATCGATCACCTGCTGGGCAACGCCCCGGAGCTCAAGGCAATGCCGGCGGATACGCCGCGTCTGGATTTGCAGCAACTGGTGGCAGCGGCCGAAGCCCATCGTCCCGGCGACGTGATGCAGTACTACGGCAGCGACGACGATGATCCGAACGCCGTGTTCGCGATCATGGGCGCAACCGCAGGTGGCGACCCCAACGAGTCCCACACCTTCATGCTCGACGCCCGCACCGGAGAGGCGTTTGAGACGCCTTCGGCCAACGGCGGTTTCATGATGGTCATGCTGCGCCTGCATGTGGACATGTACGCCGGGCTACCGGGCAAACTGTTCCTGGCGTTCATGGGCTTTTTATTTGTGCTGGCGATTGTCTCGGGCGTGGTGTTGTACGCGCCGTTCATGCGCCGTCTGGATTTTTCGACCGTGCGCCCGAACAAATCCCGGCGCGTGCGCTGGCTGGATCTGCACAACCTGATCGGCGTGGTGACACTGACCTGGGCGCTGGTGGTGGGAGTGACAGGGGTGATCAGCGCCTGCGCCGACCTGCTGATTTCAGCGTGGCGCGCCGAGAGCATGGCGGCGTTGATTGCGCCCTATAAAGACGCTCCGCCGCTGCTGCAGCGAGCCCCCGCCACCCATGTGCTGGAAATCGCCGAGCGTGCTGTACCGGGCTCGGAGGCAGACTTCATTGCCTTCCCCAGCACCCGTTTTTCCAGCGAGCACCACTACACGGTGTTCATGAAAGGCAGCACGCACCTGACCTCTCATCTGCTCACGCCGGTGTTGATCGACGCCAAGGACCTGAGCGTGACCGCCGTGGTGGAGCGGCCGTGGTACATGGACGCCATGAGCCTGTCGCAACCGCTGCATTTCGGTGACTACGGCGGCATGCCGATGAAAGTGCTGTGGGGTTTACTCGATGTGTTGACCATCATCGTGCTGGGCAGCGGCGTGTACTTGTGGTGGGTCAGACGCCGGGCCGCAGCGCCCGCCAAACTGCCCAAGGGCGAGGTGGCGCATTGAAACGCTCGACCTTCTGGAAAGTCTTCGCCCACCCCACCTGGATCGCCGCACTGACCGCAGCAGGCCTGTTTGCCGCGCTGCTCGGCGATGGCTGGTGGGATTCGTTGGCGTGGGTCGGGATGGCGATCCCGGCGGTGCTCGGCGCCAGAGGCCTGATGGTGCGTCGCAACGTCTAAATCCACATAACCCCTGTAGGAGCCGACTCCTGCAGGGCAATCGATTGGCAAGATGCGCTCGCAGCCAGTCCTCCCTCGTTACACGCCAGTTACATATAGAAATACAATCGCCAATCACACCTATTTCAATTGACAACAAAACGTGGGTTTGCCTAAATCCAGTCATACGACGACGTATAACGGTCGCCGCTAATAACAACAATACAATGAGTGGACTCGATGAAAATCAAAGGCATCCGCTGGTGGATGGTCGCGCTGATTACGGGCGGCCTGATCGTCAACTATCTCGCGCGCAATACCCTCTCCGTTGCGGCTCCGACCATGATGGCCGAGCTCAACATCTCCACCGAGCAATACTCCCATGTGGTCATAGCCTGGCAGATGGGTTATGCCTTCATGCAGCCGGTTGCCGGTTACGTGATCGACGCCATCGGCACCAAGATCGGTTTCGCGATCTTCGCCATCGCCTGGTCGGTGGCTTGTGCCTCTGCGGCGATGGCGACCGGTTGGCAAAGCCTGGCATTTCTGCGCAGCTTGCTGGGCATCACCGAGGCGGCAGGCTTTCCGGCGGCCATCAAGGCAACCACTGAGTGGTTCCCGGCCAAAGAGCGCTCGGTCGCCATCGGCTGGTTCAACATCGGCTCCTCCATTGGTGCATTGCTCGCACCACCTCTGGTGGTCTGGGCGATTTTGCACAGCGGCTGGCAGGTGGCATTCATCATCGTCGGCGGGCTGGGCCTGTTGTGGAGCGCTTCATGGTTGCTGCTGTACAAGCACCCTCTGAATCAGCGCCTGCTGGGAGACCAGGAGCGCGACTACATCCTGGCCGGCCAGGAAAACCACCTCAAGGACGCGCCAACCGAGCGCACCAGCTGGAAAAAAATCGTCGGCACCCGCAACTTTTACGCCATCGCTTCGGCACGCATGCTATCGGAGCCTGCCTGGCAGACCTTCAACGCGTGGATCCCGCTGTACCTGATGACCGAACGGCACATGAACATCAAGGAAATCGCCATGTTCGCCTGGCTGCCGTTTTTGGCGGCCGATATTGGCTGCGTGCTGGGCGGCTACCTCAGTCCGTTCTTCTATAAGCACTTCAATGTCTCGCTGTTGACCTCGCGCAAGATGGTTATGGTGCTGGGGTCTTTGTGCATGATTGGGCCGGGCTGTATCGGCCTGGTGGACAGCCCGTACGTGGCTATCGCGCTGCTATGTGCAGGCGGCTTCGCGCACCAGACTTTATCGGGCGCCCTTTATTCGATCACCTCCGACTCGTTCGGTAAAAACGAAGTCGGCACTGCGACAGGGCTTGGCGGCATGTGTGGATTCATTGGCGCGGCGCTATTCACACTGGTGCTCGGGATCATGGTCACCAAGGTCGGCTACAGCCCCCTGTTCGTGGCGCTCGCTGCGTTCGATATCGTCGCGGCGCTCATCATCTGGTTTGTGCCCAAGCCGTTGGTCACACCGCTTGATACCGCGAACCCAAATCATGCGACGACCGATCGAGGCGACGTTTTGCCCACCATCTGACCCTCGGCGTTTGGGCCGACCCTGTCGGCCCAAACGCCTTGAGCGCCCTATTGCGGTCCGTTCCTGCTCTGACTAGTCTACGAGCCTGTCCGACAAGAGGAATGTCCATGTCCGCCCCAAGCATGACGCTGTACTACAACGCGGCCTCGCCTTTCGCACGCAAAGTGCTGGTGCTACTTCACGAAACCGGGCAGACCCGTCGCGTAGGCCTCAAGCCTGTGGCCGTGACGCCGGTTAACCCCGACAGCGAGTTATGCCAGGAAAATCCTGCCGGCAAGTTGCCCGCGCTGTGTCTGGCCGACGGCAACGTGCTGCACGACAGCCGGGTCATTCTCGATTATCTCGATCACCAACATGTCGGTAATCCACTGATCCCCCGCGAAGGCTCGGCCCGCTGGAGACGTCTGACCCTGGCCTCGCTGGCAGACGCCCTGATGGATGCGGCGTTGTTGATCCGCTACGAAACCTTTCTGCGTCCGGCTGAAAAACAGTGGCCCGAATGGCTGGACAATCAGCAGGAAAAAATCGCCCGCGCCCTGTCGTATTTCGAACGCGAAGCGGTGACCGAGTTGAGTTCCAGTTTCGACATTGCTTCGATCAGCCTGGCCGCCGGTTTGGGCTATCTGGATTTCCGCCAGCCAGACCTCAACTGGCGTAGCAGCTATCCGCGCCTGGCTGCGTGGTATTACGAAGTCAGCCAGCGCCCATCAATGATCGAAACCCAACCGCCGGTTTGAGCGATCGTTCCTGGTGATCGAAGCCGGGCATCTGTAGGCGCGAACGTGTTCGCGAGACGTCCTGTGGGCATACCGCAGCGCCTGCCTCGCCAACCCGTTGGCTCCTGCAGACATTCAGCGTCGCCACTAGCGCTTCCACCAATCCCTCCCCCACCCGCTGATCTTCGCGCAAGCCGCGCCATCGACTCATGACTCACTCGCAGCGTTGGCCTGCGCCGGCGCAGCGAGACCGTACCAGTCCAGCTTGCGGGTCAACACCATGAACACCCCCAGCAGACCGAACAGCAAGAGCGAGCCCATCAGCAGCGCGTAGTCCTCGGCGCTGAGCAGCCCGTAAAGCAGCGCGTACAACACGCTCAGCGCCAGCGCGAAACCCAGGCCCCGGAGCCAGCTACCCAACACGTGGCACACGTAAAACCCGATCAACGACACACAGGCACTGGCCGACAGCAAATAGGCCAACGCGAAGCCAATGTGCTCGGACAGCGACAGCAGCAACAGATAGAACAGCGCCAGCGCGGCACCGACCAACGCGTACTGCACCGGATGCACGGCCAGCCCTTTGAGCACTTCAAATAACAGGAATCCGGCGAACGTCAGCGCAATGAACAGCAACGCATATTTGATCGAACGGTCGCTTTTCAAATACTGATCCACCGGCGAAATGAAACTCACACCCAGGCTTCGGGACTCGAACTCGGTGCAGACCTTGTCCACCACGCAGCGGTTGAGTGTTTCCTGCAAGTTGGTGGAGAAAAAAGACGTCTGCCAGTGGGCGCTGAAACCCTCATCAGACACTTCGCGCCTGGTTGGCAGGTAATTCCCGATGAAGCTCGGATGCGGCCAATCTGCTGACAGCTGGACGGTACTGGTCTTGCCCACCGGGGTGATTTGAAGTTGGCCGGTGCCTTGCAGACGCAGATCGAAAGCGAAGTTGAGTTGCACCTGCTCGACGCCGGTTTGCATCGGCAGCTCGACACTCACGCCTTCGCCAAGAAGCGGCACGCGAGTGCCGGGCACGAAATCCAACTGTTGTCCGTCGAGGTCCAGCTTGGGCGCGTTCTCGATACCGCGCACATCGGTGATGCCGACTGCCATGAACGGCTCGTCGAACTGATAATCAGCGAAGTCATCGCCCAGGCCAAAATGCTCGGGCAGGGCGAAATGGCCGCGGATGTGATTGTCCGCGTGATACAGGCGCGCCTCGTAAATGCCCCGAGCGCGCACTTCGGTCTGCACTTTGCCGTCGAGTTCGAAACGCTCAGGCAAAAAATACAGACGGCCCCTCTCCTCGACGGAGTCCTGATAACGCTCGTTGGTCTGGGCATTGAGCTTCCAGATCCGCGTGGCCTTGCGATAAGGCACGATCAACATCGGACCGCTCAGTTGCTGGCTGTAACTGGAGCTGCGGGCGATGTCTTGCACCACCCCGTCGCGCTGACTTTGCCGATCACTGATCAAACCGTTGATCATCATCAACGGAATCATCAGCAGCAGGATCAACAGCGCGATCACACCTGATTTGATAAAACTCATGCCACGGTTCATGGGGCTCTCCCTGTTTTGATGGGGCGAGCTTGAAGAGCGCGTATAGAGAATGTGTGCGGGAAGTGTGGAGATTGCGTGGAGAAATACAAAACTGTTGGCGCCAGGCTTGCCCGCGAAGTGTGCGACCTGGGTTACCACAGATACCGCATCATTCTTTGCGGGAAAGCCTCGCACCAACAGCTCAGCTCAACATCATCACCACCAACACCCCGCCGTCGGTGTTGCCGATCTGTAACTGGCCGCCATGCAGCTGCATGACTTCTTCAACGAAATTCAGCCCAAGCCCGGTGCTTTTGCGGCCGCTGTTGGGGCGCGGTAGCGAGTAGAAGCGCTCGCTCAAACGCGGCAGGGCATAGTCGGGGATCGGCTCGGCGCTGTTGAAAAGCGCGACCTTCAGCCGACCGTCCTCGCGCTCGGCAGCGAAGCGAAGCACGCCCCCCGCCGGTGTGAAATCCAGGGCATTGCTCAGTAAATTGGCGAACGCTTGACGCAGCAGAAAACGCTCGCCCGTGATAACTGCCTCAGGCCCGATGCGCTGATCAACCATCAAACCCATGCGCTCGATGCGTGCACTGTGGCTGCTCAGCAGCTCGTCGATCAGCGCCGCCAGCGGCACCACAACACGCTCCTCCAGCCCCTGCCTCTGCTCGACCAGCGCCAGATTGAGCAAGCGCTCGATCAACTGTTGCACCCGCGCGCTCTCGCGTTCGATGTTGCCGATGAAACGCTGACGTTGCTCGGGCGCCATGTCTTCGCGCAGCAATTCGGCGGCGCCTCGAATCGCCGCCAGCGGGCTTTTCAATTCATGGGTCAGCGTGTGCACATAACGCTCAACGTAGGCCTTGCCTTCCAGCTGCGTGCGCATGTGCTCGACTGCGGTAGACAACTGCTCCAGCTCACCGCCCCGGTAGTGCGGCAGTTCGGCGCGGCGCCCTTCGCTGACGGCCTGGGCATATGCGGTCAGACGACGCAGCGCATGGCTCAACCACCATGACAACACCGCGCCGAGCAGCAAGCCCAGCACCACCAACCCGGCGCCGTACCACAGCAATCGGGTTTCAGTGCGATCGACATAGGGCTGCAGCGAGCTGTTGGGTTTGGCCACCGTGACCGCGCCGATGATCTGGCCGTTGTCGCGAATCGGCGCACCCACGTGCATGACCGAGGTGTTGGGGTCATTCGGATCGCTGCGGGTCGAACGCGCACCGTACTCGCCGCGCAGGGTCAGGTACACGTCATTCCAGCGCGAGTAGTCCTGCCCCACCGCTTGCTCGGCGGAATCCAGCAGCACGATGCCCTTGGCGTCGGTGACGTAGATGCGATTGTTGACCTGATTCTTGGGCATGCCCCAGATGTTCGCGCCCGGCTGGCGCAGGCCATAGGCCTTGAGCGCGTCGGGAAAATGGCTTTGATTGAGCGTGCCGGCCTTGACGTCCTGGCGAAGAATTTCTGCCAGCAGGTTCGCTGTGTCCACCAGCGTTTCTTCGGTGGATTGGCGCACGCCGGGGCGCACCTCCTTCATCACCGTACTGAGCACGAAGTAGCCAGTCAGCGCAATGAACAGCGCGTACACCAGAAAAATCCGAATCCCCAGCGGCATCAGCTGTGTCCTGGGCTATAGCTGTAACCCAGCCCGCGATGGGTCTGGATCGGCTCGGCGTCGGCGGCAATCAACCGCAGTTTGGCGCGCACGCTTTTGATGTGGCTGTCGATGTTGCGCTCGTAACCTGCGTCGCTGGAAACGCCCATGGCATTGAGCAATTGCTCACGGCTAAACACCCGTTCTGGGTGCTCGAGCAAACTTTGCAGCAAGCGAAACTCATGACGCGTCAGGCTCAACACCTGCCCGCGATAGCTGATCTGCATCCGTTCGGTGCTGATCAAAAACCGCTCACTGCCTGGATGGCTGTCAGCGCGAGGCGTCATGCGCTTGAGGATTGCCCGGACCCGGGCTGTCACCTCCCGGGGGCTGAACGGCTTGACCACGTAATCGTCAGCACCGATTTCCAGCCCCACCACGCGGTCGATTTCCCCGTCGCGGGCACTGAGAAATATTACCGGCACTTCGGTGAATCGGCGCAGCTGCCTGCAGGTTTCGAAGCCGCTGATATCGGGCAGGCCGATGTCGAGGATGATCAGGTCAGCCGGGGTAGCACGCTGATGCTCGACCGCCGCTTGCCCCAGTGTCAGCCACGAGGTGGTGAACCCCTCGCCCTGCAGGGCATATATCAGGGTGTCGGCAATGGCGGCTTCGTCTTCGACAATCAGAATGTGGGGCATGGCATCCGAGCGCTTGGGAAAAGCGCAACGGTGCTGGATGTCAGGCCCCGGCGTCAATCAGCAGTCGGGCTTGTCGGCGATGTAGCGTCGCGCCGGATTCACCGCCGCGCCGAACTCACGCAACGCCTTGGCGCCGATCAGCAGTGGATAGTTGAAGTGACTGCGGTCTACCAGATTGACCTCGACCGTGCGCTTCACATCGCCCAGGCACAGCTCCAGATCAACGACCGGGCGCTTGGTCGGATCGACCGGCTCCTCGTCATCGTCACCCTCGGACCGGCCCTTGATGCGGCTGATACGCGAAACCTTGTGCTCGTAAACCTTGTTGTCGGCGTCCTTGGTCGCCAGGCGGAACCGCACCCAGTCATCGCCGTCGCGCTTGAACAGCTCAATGTCTTTAGCCGACAACGAGGCGGTCAATGCGCCGGTGTCCATCTTGGCTTTGAAGGTTTCGCCGAATTCGGAGACCTGAATGTATTCGTAGCGACCGTACAACGTCGGTTCGGCGGCCATGACGGGCAAGGCCAGCAATGAAAGAAGGGCCAGAAGAGATTTCACGTAACAGGTTCCTCAAAAGGTTGGGCCGGGCATGAGCCCGATTTTAGACCGCAATGGTGCGCATCGTTCGGTCACTGAACAGAAGCTGACGGTACGTGGCCGGGCGTGAAAGGTACGTGATCGACTCGCGGATTTGGCGCTGTCGCCATTGCTGCTTATCATTGCCCGCCCTTTATCGTTATGAGTTGTTCTATGCGTCGCCTGTTGACTGGTCTGTTTGTCACGCTGCTGCTCCTGCTCAACACACTGGTGTTCTTCGGACCCCTGATGGTGTTCGCCCTGCTCAAGCTGGTGTTTCAGGGCGAGATGCGTGATCGCTGCTCATGGGCGGTGATGTGGATCGCCGAGACCTGGGCCGAGATCGACAAACTGATTTTCAAGCTGTGCATCCCTACGCAATGGGATATTCGCGGCAACGACGGCTTGCGCGATGACACGTCGTATCTGGTGATCAGCAACCATCAGTCGTGGGTGGACATCCCGGCGCTGGTGCAGACGCTGAACCGACGCACGCCGTTCTTCAAATTCTTCCTCAAGAAAGAACTCATCTGGGTGCCGTTCCTGGGCCTGGCGTGGTGGGCGCTGGACTACCCGTTCATGAAGCGCTACACCAAGGCGTTTCTGGCCAGGCATCCCGAACTCAAAGGCCATGATCTGGAAATCACCCAGGCGGCGTGCGAGCTGTTCAAGCGCCAACCGGTGACAGTGGTCAATTACCTGGAAGCCACTCGGTTCACCGCTGCGAAACAGGCCGAGCAACACTCGCCCCATCATCACCTGCTCAAGCCCAAGGCGGGCGGTGTAGCGTTTGTGCTGGCGGCGATGGGCGAACAGCTCGACGCGATTCTCGACGTGACCGTAGCCTATCCCCAAGCCCGGATTCCCGGCTTCTGGGATTTGATCAGCGGGCAAGTGCCTCGGGTGATCATCGACATCCAGACCCGCGAACTCGACCCCGCGCTGTGGCAGGGCGATTACGAGAATGACCCGGTGTTTCGCGAGCATGTGCAGAACTGGGTGAATCAGTTGTGGGTCGAGAAAGACGCGCGGATTGCTCTACTGCTTGAAGAGCAGCCCACCCCTGGCGTCTAGCCCGCCGCTCATCAAATGCAAGGCAAAGAAAAGCCCCCGGTCTTGTGAACCGGAGGCTTTGTCGTAACGACCGCTTAGCGGTGAATCCGCTCCACCGCTGCCGCCACACCTGCGCCGTACGCAGGGTCAGCCAAGCTGCAGTGATCGATGTGAAGCTGAATGATCGGTGTCGACACCCCTTGCAGAGACCGCGCGGTGTTTTCGAACAACAGCTGCTGCTGCGCCGGCGTCATCAAGCGGAACAAGTTACCGGGCTGCGAGTAATAGTCGCCATCGACCCGATGATTCCAGTGACCTGCCGCGCCTTCGATAGACAGTGGGGGCTCTCTGAAATCAGGCTGTTCCTGGAATGCGCCCTTGGTGTTGGGCTCGTAAGAAGTCATGCCGCCCCGATTTCCGTCGATGCGCATCAGGCCGTCGCGGTGGTAGCTGTTGACGTGCAAAGCGGCCTTTGGCGAGTTCACCGGGATCTGGTGGTGGTTGACGCTCAAACGGTAGCGCTGCGCATCGCCGTAGGAAAACAGACGGCCCTGCAACATTTTGTCTGGCGAGAAGCTGATGCCCGGCACCACGTTGGATGGCGCGAAAGCGGCCTGCTCGACATCGGCAAAGTTGTTTTCCGGATTACGGTTCAGCTCGACCACGCCCACTTCGATCAGCGGGTAATCGGACTTCGGCCAGACTTTGGTCAGGTCGAACGGGTTGATGTGGTAAGCGCCCGCTTCCTTCTCCGGCATGATTTGCACGAACAGCTTCCAGCGCGGGAAATTGCCGTTCTCGATGTTTTCATACAGATCGCGGTGGTGCGACTCACGGTCCCGGCCGACCAGTTCCTGAGCCTCGGCGTCGGTCAGGTTGGCGATGCCTTGTTGCGACACGAAGTGGAACTTGACCCAGAAACGCTCATGCGCAGCGTTCAGGAAGCTGTAGGTGTGGCTGCCGAAGCCGTGCATTTCGCGGTAGCTGCGTGGAATGCCCCGGTCACTCATGACCACCGTCACCTGATGCAGCGCTTCAGGCAATTGGGTCCAGAAATCCCAGTTGTTTTCAGCGCTGCGCATACCGGTGCGAGGGTCACGCTTGACGGCGTGGTTGAGGTCTGGAAATTTCAGCGGATCACGCAGGAAGAACACCGGCGTGTTGTTGCCGACCATGTCCCAGTTGCCTTCTTCGGTGTAGAACTTGAAGGCGAACCCGCGAATATCGCGTTCGGCGTCGGCAGCACCCCGCTCCCCGGCCACGGTGGAGAAGCGCGCGAACATTTCGGTCTGCTTGCCGATATCCGAGAAAATCTTGGCGCGGGTGAATCGGGTAATGTCGTGGGTCACTGTGAAGGTACCGAACGCGCCAGAGCCTTTGGCGTGCATGCGGCGCTCGGGGATCACTTCACGATCGAAATGCGCCAGCTTTTCAAGGAACCAGACGTCTTGCAGCAGCGCGGGGCCATGTGGGCCGGCGGTCTGGATGTTCTGGTTGTCGGGTACTGGGGCGCCGAAAGCGGTCGTCAGTTTGTTGTTCATGGGTGTCGTCTCCACAGGTAGCCACTTTCATCCGCGCCAACAGCTTGCTGCCAGCGCGGTGTCTATTCGATGGGGAGAACGATATGCAATTACTCCATGTGAAGCTCATTGTCACTGCGTACCGGGTAGATAGGCGTTATCAATTGGTACTGTGATGATCGATAGTCAGAGCAAATAAAAAGGCGAGCCATAGGCTCGCCTTCTATACCGCCGATGCCATCAGATGGCATTGCGGTTGTAGCCACCCTCGACGCCGCCTTTGGAGAGTACCCATTGCCAGAGCTGGATATCTCTGGCGCGAAAGGCACCGGCACAGGACAGCAAGTAATAGCGCCACATGCGATAGAAACGCTCTCCCAACTTCGCTTCGAACTGCGGCCACGCTCTGATGAAGTTGTCGTGCCAGGCCATGAGCGTCTTGTCGTAGTCCGTGCCAAAGTTATGCACGTCTTCTACAACGAACAAGCCGTCCATTGCATCACCCATTTGACCTGCTGAAGGCAGATCTCCATTCGGAAAGATATAGTGGTCAATCCAGGGATCGGGATAACTGCTGCGCTGGTTTTTGCCAATAGTGTGCAACAAAAACAGCCCGCCCGGTTTCAGGCAGCGGTGGGCAACTTTCATATAAGTGCGGTGGTTCTTGCGACCTACATGCTCGAACATTCCAACGCTGACAATGGCGTCAAACTGTTCATCGAGCTCTCGATAGTCTTGAAAACGGAACTCCAGCGGCAAGTGCCCATAGCGCTCGTTCGCCCAGGCAATCTGTTCCCTGGAGATACTCACTCCGACGGCTTCGACACCATAGTGCTCGGCGGCGTAGCTCATGAAGCTGCCCCAGCCGCAGCCGATGTCCAGCACGCGCATGCCGGGTCTGAGTTTGAGCTTGCGGCAGATCAGGTCCAGCTTGGCAGTCTGCGCCTCCTCCAGCGTCGTGGCATTTTCCCAATAACCGCAGGTATAGGTCATTCGCGAGTCGAGCATGGTGGAATAAAAATCGTTGCCAAGGTCGTAGTGCACCTCCCCTACTCGCTTGGATCGCCTGATGTTCTGGCGATTGAGAAACCGGGCCATCAACGCATAGAACACCAGCCGCGCAGGCTTTATATCGTCGGTCAGTCGTGTCGCCAGCAGCCGATGGAAGAATTCATCGAGCTGCTCGCTGTCCCAGAGGCCATCCATATAGGCCTCACCGAGCCCGAGATTGCCTTGCGCAAATGCCCGCTCTAAGACACCTGGACCGTTGAACCTGATATCCCAGGGAGCCGATCCATTGATCTGCACCCCGGCCTCTTTAAGAATGCGAGAGGCCGCACGATAGAGGCCGGAGTTTTCGTAGGAGAATGCGTCAGTACTGAAATTCGTCGTTGTCATGGATGGTTAATTCCAGGCGCAGTTGTCAGGCGAGACTTAGAAGATAACCGGACTATAGGACAAATAAGGACGACACTTAAACGTAAAATACGCAATCAGAAGATTGAAAAAGACTATGAGGGTAATTACTCACGAGTAACGCAAAACACTGATGACGTAGTTGCAACAATACGGCTTTATTGAAAGCACATATCTGCTATTTAACTGCGGTTAACTTTCTGTAGGAGCCAACTTGTTGGCGAGATAGGGGGTATTCCCCAAGAGCTCTCGCGAACAAGTGCGCTCCTACAGACAACGGGTTACACGGCCACAGGCGCCTTGATGCTTGGGTCTGCGTCGTATCCCACGATTTCGAAATCTTCGAATCGGTAATCGTAGATGCTGTCCGGATGACGATTGATCTTCAGCGTCGGCAGCTTCTTCGGCGTGCGAGTCAGTTGGGTTGCAATCTGCTCCTCATGATTGGCGTAAGCATGGGTGTCGCCCAGGCTGACGATGATCTCGTGAGGGATCAGATCGCACTGCTGCGCCAGCATGTGGGTCAACAGTGCCAGTGCCGCGGTGTTGTACGGCAGACCCAAGAACACATCGGAGCTGCGGATATACAACTGCATCGACAGTTTGCCGTCGGCTACATACGCCTGATACAGCAAATGGCACACCGCCAACGCCTGACGCCCGGCCTTCACGTTTTCTTGTGGCGAGAGCTTTTCGTCCGGCAAGTACTCGGTGTTCCAGCCGTGGAACAAAATGCGGCGGCTGTTGGGGTTGTTCTTCAGGCAATCGACCATGTAGTCGATCTGGTTGATCTTGCCGCCGTCCTTAGTCGGCCAGCCAGTCCATTGCGCGCCATAAACCGGACCCAGATCGCCATCTTCAGTGGCCCACTCATCCCAGATGGTCACGCCGTTCTCGTTCAGCCATTTGGTGTTGGTGTTGCCGCTGAGCATCCAGATCAGCTCATTGGCGATGCTCTTGAAGTGCAGCTTTTTGGTGGTCAGCAGCGGGAAACCATCGGCCAGGTTGTGGCGAAACTGGCGACCGAACACAGCGGTCGTGCCGGTGCCGGTGCGATCGCCCTTGCGCGTGCCGTTATCGATGACGTCCTGCAGCAGTTCAAGGTATTGCTTCATGCCCAAAGGCCTCTCTGTATCGATGAACAGCCGGGCAGCAACGCCCGGCCCTTCAGTACTTTAGACGCGTGTCAAACGGTTGCGATTTTCGATGCCGGTGCCCGATGGTACGCCAGCCAGATAAGCACCAGGCCAGCGATGATCATCGGCAGGCTGAGAATCTGGCCCATCGTGACCCAGCCCCATGCCAGGTAGCCCAACTGAGCATCCGGGACGCGAACGAACTCAACGACAAAACGGAAAATCCCGTAGAACAGCGCGAACATGCCGGACACCGCCATGGTGGGGCGCGGTTTACGCGAGTAGAAATACAGGATCAGGAACAGCGCAACGCCTTCCAGCGCGAACTGATACAGCTGCGAAGGATGACGCGGCAACTGTGCCGGGTCGCTGAACGGCGGGAAAACCATGGCCCAAGGCAGGTCCGTCGGCTTGCCCCACAGCTCGGCGTTGATGAAGTTGCCAATGCGCCCGGCACCCAGCCCGATCGGCACCATCGGTGCGATGAAGTCCATCAGTTGGAAGAACGACTTGCCGTTGCGCTTGCCGAACCAGTAGGTCGCGATCATCACGCCGATGAAGCCGCCGTGGAACGCCATGCCGCCTTTCCATACCTCGAAAATCAACAGCGGATTGGCAATGTAGTTGGGCAAATCGTAAAACAACACGTAACCCAATCGTCCACCGACAATGACCCCCATGGCGACCCAGAAGATCATGTCCGAGAGCTTTTCCTTGGTCCACGTCGGGTCGAAACGGTCCAGACGACGGGACGCGAGAAACCACGCGCTGCCGATACCGATCAGGTACATGAGGCCGTACCAGTGAATTTGCAGTGGGCCGATGGCGACCGCTACCGGGTCAATCTGCGGGTAAGGCAGCATTGCGACTCCTTAGTTGAAACTGGGTTGAAACGCTCTGCGAGCGACACGTAAAAACGGGATCAGATCAGGAAGCTGGTGCCCACGACCACTAACAGCAGTGCGAACAGGCGTTTGAGCAGGCGAGCCGACAGCTTATGGGCCAATCGCGCGCCGAACCTGGCGAAAAACATACTGGTGAGCGCAATGCCCAGCAGCGCCGGCAGGTACACGAAACCGAGACTATGCGGGGGCAACAAGGGGTCATGCCAGCCCAGAATCATGAAACTTATTGCACTTGCCACGGCGATGGGAAAACCGCAGGCCGAGGAAGTTGCGACCGCCTGTTGCATCGTCAGGCTGCGCCAGGTCAGGAAGGGCACGGTCAACGAGCCGCCACCGATACCGAAGATTGCCGACGCCCAGCCGATCACCACGCCGGCAATGGTCAAACCGGGTTTGCCGGGCGCTGCGCTGCCCTTGGGCTTGAAATCGAGAAACATCTGGATTGCGACCAGAATCGCGAACACGCCGATGATCTTCTGCAGATATGGCCCGGAAATGTAGCTGGCCGTCAGCGCACCAAAGCCTGCACCGATCAAGATGCCCAACGTCATCCAGGCAAAAATCCGCCATTGCACGGCGCCGAGCCGGTGATGCGCCCACACGGACTGGATCGAGGTAAAGACAATCGTCGCCAGCGAAGTACCGACCGCCAGATGGGTCAGGACGGAAGTATCGAAGCCTTGTAGCGTGAAGCTCAGTACCAGCACCGGCACAATAATGATGCCGCCGCCCACACCGAACAGCCCCGCGAGCACGCCAGCGCAGGCGCCCAACGCCAGATAGAGCAGAAATTCCATGGGAGCCCCCAAAATCAGACCGGCATGTTACCGGAAGCAAGGCGCTGTGCTCTAGCGGCGCGCGATGGATGTCCGCCGGATGTGTGCGTACAGTGGCGAAAAAAGGAGTCCTGCATGTGCTTGATCGTTTTCGCCTGGCGCCCCTCTCACCCCCAACCTCTGGTGCTGGCTGCCAACCGCGACGAGTTTTATGCACGTCCTACCCAGCCTTTGGCTCAGTGGAAGGATGCACCGCAGGTCTACGCCGGAAGGGATCTGGAGGCTGGCGGCACCTGGCTGGGTATCAATGCTGATGGCCGATTCGCCGCACTGACCAACATTCGCGATCCCGGTCAGCCGCTGGGAAGACGCTCACGAGGCGAACTGGTTGCTCAATTTTTGACCGGATCGCTTTCGATTGACGATTACCTGCTGCAGGTCGCGGGACGCGCCGGGGAATATGGAGGCTTCAATTTGTTGGTGGGAGACCGGGAAACGCTGCATTTCCTGAGCGCGACCAATCCCGTGCCGCGACAGCTGAGTGAAGGTGTTTATGGGGTTTCCAACGCAGGCCTCGATACACCATGGCCCAAGCTGGTGACAGCCAAAGCGGCGTTACGGGCGCGCTTACATGATCCTCAGCCCGCAAAGCTGTTTGAGTTCCTGGCTGATTCAGCCACCGCGCCGGTTGCCGACTTGCCCGAAACCGGTGTTGGCTTGGCGACTGAAACCTTGCTGTCCAGCGTATTTATCGCCAGCCCCACTTACGGAACACGCGCAAGCACAGTGCTGATCGTGAATGCTGACGGCGGCCGACAACTTGTCGAGCACAGTTTCGGCCCGTATGGAGGAAGATTGGGGGAGGTTGCGCTGGATATCTGACTTCGACCAGGCAAGCTGACTCGCCTACGTTTTCAAACATTTTTGTTGGAGCGAGGCTTGCCCGCGAAGCTCAACACGCGACAGATCTGACGCGGCGCAAGCCTCGCTCCGACAGGTCAGTGGCCTTTAACGGACCCCGGATTGATCATCCGCGACAGCCCAAGATTGCGCAGGGCCAACTGCAGCGAGCTGCTGATGACCTGCGGATTGTCGTTGGTCATCAGTTGCGCGAGCAGCTCCTTGGCCTTGCTCAAGTGGATCTGGCGCAGCATCCACTTCACTTTCGGCAGGTTGGTGGCATTCATCGACAGGCTGTCGAAACCCATCGCCATCAACAGCACCGCCGCCGCAGGATCCCCCGCCATCTCGCCGCAAATGCTCACTGGCTTGCCTTCGGCATGGGCGTCGCGCACCACGTTCTGCAGCGCCTGCAGCACCGCCGGGTGCAAATAGTCGTAAAGATCGGCCACACGCGGGTTATTGCGATCAACCGCCAGCAGGTACTGAGTCAAATCGTTAGAGCCCACCGACAGGAAATCCACCTGGCGCGCCAGCTCGCGGGTTTGATACACCGCCGCCGGCACTTCAATCATGACCCCCACTGGCGGCATCGGTACGTCAGTGCCCTCATCGCGCACCTCGCCCCAGGCCCGGTGAATCAGGTGCAATGCTTCTTCGGTTTCGTGGGTGCCGGAGATCATCGGCAGCAGAATCCGCAGGTTGTTCAAGCCTTCGCTGGCCTTGAGCATTGCCCGGGTCTGCACCAGGAAGATTTCCGGGTGATCGAGAGTGACGCGAATCCCGCGCCAGCCCAGGAACGGGTTGTCTTCCTTGATCGGGAAGTACGACAACGCCTTGTCGCCACCGATGTCCAGCGTGCGCATGGTCACAGGCAGCGGGTGGAACGCGGCGAGCTGTTCACGGTAGATCGCCAGCTGTTCCTTTTCGCTCGGGAAACGCTGGTTGATCATGAACGGGACCTCGGTGCGATACAGGCCGACACCTTCAGCGCCGCGCTGTTGAGCGCGCGCCACATCGGCGAGCAATCCAGTATTGACCCACAACGGCATGCGATGGCCGTCTAGCGTCACACAGGGCAGTTCACGCAGCGACTCAAGCCCCTGAGAAAGCTGGCGTTCTTCCTCAACCACCACCGAATACTGCTTGCGCAGGATTTCGCTGGGGTTGGTGAACACCTCGCCGTGGTAGCCGTCGACGATCAACTGAATACCGTCGACCTTGGAATACGGCAGATCGACCACACCCATGACGGTCGGGATACCCATCGCCCGGGCCAGAATTGCCACGTGGGAGTTGCCCGACCCGAGTACCGAAATCAGCCCGACGAGCTTGCCTTCGGGCACTTCGCCGAGCATGGCCGGGGTCAGTTCCTCACTCACTAAAATGGTGTTGTCGGGGTACACCAGGGTTTGCTGGCGGGCTTCCTGAAGATAAGCCAGCAAACGGCGACCAAGGTCTTTGACGTCGGAGGCGCGCTCCCGCAGGTAGGCGTCGTCCATCAGTTCGAAGCGCTTGACGTGCTCATTGACCACCGAGCGCAGCGCGCCCTGCGCCCATTGGCCGGTCTTGATGACGTTAGTAACCTCGCTGCCCAAGGACGCATCGTCGAGCATCATCAGGTAAACGTCGAACAGCGCGCGCTCTTCTGGACGCAACTGAGTCGCTAACTTCGCCGAAAGGGTGCGCATGTCACTGCGAACGCCTTCCAGCGCAGTGTTGAACAGTTTCAGTTCGGCCTGGATGTCGGTAACGGTTTTGTCGGGGACAACTTCCAGATCGGCTGGCGGCAACATCACCACCGCCATGCCTACGGCAGCGCCAGGCGAACCCGGCACACCGACGAATCGGGCTTCCTGAATACCCTTGCCCTGACGGCCCAGACCCCGGATCGAGCCGGTGGCTTCAGCGTGGGCGATGACCCCTGCGAGCTGTGCGCTCATGGTCACGAGGAAGGCTTCTTCGCCTTCGTCGAACTGACGACGCTCCTTTTGCTGGATGACCAACACCCCGACCACGCGACGGTGGTGAATGATCGGAGCGCCCAGGAAGGATGCGTATCGCTCCTCGCCGGTTTCGGCAAAGTAGCGATAGCGTGGATGATCAGCAGCGTTTTCCAGGTTCAGCGGTTCTTCGCGTGTGCCGACCAGACCGACCAGACCCTCGTTGGGGGCCATGCTGACCTTGCCGATGGAGCGTTTGTTCAGGCCCTCGGTGGCCATCAGCACAAAGCGGTTGGATTCAGGATCGAGCAAATAGACCGAGCAGACCTGGCTGCTCATGGCCTCTTTGACGCGTAACACAATAATCCCCAACGCCGCCTTGAGATCCTTGGCGGAGTTAACTTCCTGGACGATCTTGCGCAGCGTATTGAGCATGGCTCGGGGTCGAACTCCGTGTCAGTCGCGCGCCAAGAGGCGCGGGGCAAGCTCTTTAAGTGCGCGTCGATACACTTCGCGCTTGAATGTCACCACCTGGCCCAACGGGTACCAATAACTGACCCAGCGCCAGCCATCGAACTCCGGTTTACCGGTCAAATCCATCCGCACCCTCTGCTCGTTGGAGATCAGGCGCAGGAGAAACCACTTTTGTTTCTGACCGATGCACAGCGGTTGGCTGTGGGTGCGGACCAGACGTTGCGGCAGACGATAGCGCAACCAACCGCGGGTGCAGGCAAGAATTTCAACATCGTGCCGTTCCAGCCCGACTTCTTCATTCAATTCACGATAGAGCGCGTCTTCCGGCGTCTCCTGAGGGTTGATCCCCCCTTGCGGAAACTGCCAGGCATCTTGGTTGATACGCCGAGCCCATAAGACCTGGCCAATATCATTCGTCAGAATTATCCCGACATTAGGGCGGAAACCATCGGGGTCGATCACGGCTACAACCTCGCAAACGCATGTCGGCGCATTGTTCCACAAAGATCGTGAAAGCAGCAACGAAGCTTCGACAGCTTATTGGCACAACCGCATTAATAGATGCAGCGGCGTCGGAAAACCTCGTATTCTTGTGCTCTTTTTTTAGCTATTTCAGCGAGTAACCGCATGCGCCTGGCTTTATTCGACCTCGACAACACGCTTCTCGGTGGCGACAGCGACCACGCCTGGGGCGACTATCTGTGCGAACGCGGCATCCTTGATGGGGCTGCTTACAAGGCACGAAACGATGAGTTTTATCAGGACTATCTGGCAGGCAGTCTGAACATCACCGACTACCTTAATTTCAGCCTGGAGATTCTGGGTCGCACTGAACCGGCGCAACTCGACGAATGGCATCGCGAATTCATGCGCGATTGCGTCGAAGCGATGATTTTGCCCAAAGCAATGGCCTTGATTGCCAAGCATCGCGATGCCGGGGACAAACTGGTGGTGATCACCGCAACCAATCGCTTCGTCACTGCGCCCATCGTTGAACGTCTGGGGATCGAGACGTTGCTGGCCACTGAATGTGAAGTCATCAATGGCCGCTACACCGGCAAAACCACCGATGTGCCGTGCTTTCGCGAAGGCAAGGTGACGCGACTCAATCGCTGGCTGGAAGAAAACAATTTCAATCTGCAAGACAGCTACTTCTACAGCGACTCAATGAATGACCTGCCGCTCCTGGAGCAGGTGACCCATGCGGTAGCGGTTGATCCTGATGAGAAGCTGCGTACCGAGGCCACGCGACGCGGGTGGCCGGTGATTTCGTTGCGCGATTGATATAAAGGTGGCGCCGAAGATGACGCCATCGCGAGCAAGCTCCCTCCCACAACGGATTGTGCGTCCATACACATTAGCGTGGGAGGGAGCTTGCTCGCGAATGGCCGAACAGGCGCGGCCTATCTCAAGTCAGACCGGCTTGGCGCCCATCAGTCCGGCGATCGCCACAAAACACACTGCACTGAAGATCGCCAGCGCCAGGGTCAATCTAGGATTGCCAACCAACACCGGCCGTCTCAGCCGGTTGACCCGCACGGCTAGCCACGCCCAGCTCAACGCGCCCAATGTATAGAGCACACTGGCTGCCAATAGCCATGTTTGCCCCAGCGGCCAGCCGGCGTAGTGCACCAGCCACCAGCCACTGATCGGCAGCGTTAGCAGGCAAAGCCCCATCAGCCCCCAGATAAATACCCAAGGGCGCTGCATCGTGCGATTCTGCACTGTCAGATCACCGGCACGACGGCCCTTGATAATCCAGAAGGTCAGCGCAAGTGCGCAAATAAACAGCAGCACGGTCGTGACCATGTGCAGGACTTTCAGTGCTGCAATGTGTTCCATGTTCAGCGTTTCCTTGTTGATGCATGACATTCAGCGTAGCAGCGCGATGAACGCAAAACTCGCTCCTACAGGTTTCGCGTCAGCCGAGGAAGAGTTTGTACGCCGGGTTATTCGTCTCATCCCAATACGGATAACCAATCTCGGCCAGCGCCGCCGGCACCAGATGCCGCTCATCCTCCGGCACCACCAGCCCCGCCACCACCCGGCCATCTGCCGCGCCGTGGTTGCGGTAGTGGAACATCGAGATATTCCACTGCCCGCCCAGCTTGTTCAGGAAGTTGAACAGCGCCCCCGGCCGTTCCGGAAACTCGAAACGGAACACCACCTCATCACTGACCCGCTCCGAATGCCCGCCGACCATGTGCCGCAGATGCAGCTTGGCCAGCTCGTTGTCAGTCAGATCCAGCACCGGAAACCCTTGCTCAGTGAGGCTCGCCACCAGCGCCTTGCGCGGGTCGGTGTCGGGATGGGTCTGCACGCCGACGAAGATGTGCGCCTCGCGGTCGGTGTGATAGCGGTAGTTGAATTCGGTGATCTGGCGTTTACCAATGGCCTGGCAGAAAGCTTTGAAGCTGCCCGGCTGCTCGGGGATGGTCACGGCGATGATCGCCTCGCGGCCTTCACCCAGCTCCGCACGCTCGGCCACATGGCGCAGTCGGTCGAAATTGACGTTGGCGCCTGAATCGATGGCGACAAACGTCTGCCCTGTGACTTCGTATTGCTCGGTGTACTTCTTGATCCCCGCCACGCCCAGCGCGCCCGCAGGTTCGGTGATCGAACGGGTGTCGTCGTAGATGTCCTTGATCGCCGCGCAGATTTCGTCGGTGCTGACCGTGATCACTTCGTCCACGTAGTGCTGGCAGATGTCGAAGGTGTGCTTGCCGATCTGCGCCACCGCCACGCCATCAGCGAACAGCCCGACCTGTTGCAACACCACGCGCTCGCCGTAAGCCATGGCTTGTTGCAAACAGTTGGAATCGTCCGGCTCGACGCCGATGACTTTGATCTCCGGACGCAGGTATTTCACGTACGCCGCGATGCCGGCGATCAAACCGCCGCCGCCCACCGGCACAAAGATCGCATCCAGCGGCCCCGGATGCTGACGCAGGATTTCCATCGCCACCGTGCCTTGCCCGGCGATGGTGTCAGGGTCGTCGTACGGGTGAACGTAGACGTAGCCTTTTTCCTCGACCAGCTTCAGGGAATAGG
>Ga0247734_1000108_pt1 | contig 75740 bp, 71 predicted proteins | sample UWRJL103311B2_FD_180933 | JGI IMG/M metagenome (GOLD analysis project Ga0247734, IMG submission 180933) | Plant litter microbial communities from Arlington Agricultural Research Station in Wisconsin, United States - UWRJ-L103-311B-2 | ecosystem: Environmental > Terrestrial > Plant litter >... | reverse complement strand
GGTGCATGTAGCTTCAGGGCAACTTACGTTGCTAGGAAGAATATGTTTGTGACCCAAATGTAGCTGCTTCCTAGACCTAACTGCTTAACAATAGTAGGCAAAGAGGTGACCACGACGGTATTCTCCAGTGAACACAAGAGCTGCATGGTACATAGAGCAAATATAATAGACCAGAATCGATAATCTCGATTATACACGTACTGAGACTGCGGTACACATTTGGCTTTGGTAGTTGGAGGCTGTTGTGCATCAGCGCTAGCACTAGCAGTAACGCCCAGCGACGCTGCTGAGGCCTTGTTCATGTCCGCTACAATAGGGTCTATGTTTACAGGTAAGTATCGAAATTTTATTTGGTGGAGTTGTCAGGTTCGCAAGCCGATGAACTGACAATGCCGATATGTTGTGACAACCACACCAATCGAGGAAATGGATGAAGGGGACATCAATTAGAAGATTTGGAGAGGTGGCAGCCTTTTGTTGGATTGTATTAAATCAATTAAGCAGGGGGGGGTAAGCCCAACGCTCAATACCAACAACATTAAGCTTGGTATAACCCGTAGTGTCATGCTTGCCTCAGGTTTCCTGGCTTTGCTAGCATCACTCCGCATCGCACTGGCTCACGCGAAGAAGGCGTTGGACAATATGGGTAAGGAAGGAGGCGCTTTGTTAGCTGCCAGTAGCCAACTCATATTGCCAGGATGCATTTGATAGTAGAAAGAAAACCCGAAGAATAAGTACCTCATGGAATACCCAAGTAAAGGTCTCCAGTTTTGTCAAAAAAAAGTATAAGTACGACAAATGCAAAGCGATTGTAAGTTAGCATCTACTAAGAATTTCTTTAAGTTGCATATGATTTGCTAGAGTATCACGTACTAAATATCTATTACTTTATATGGTAAAATAAATGAAATACCACGAGTTTTGGGTGACCGTAAAGGGCGAGAACAATGAGGTGATATTTGTGAAGAAAAGTGACTACATTGGGCCAATCTGATTATTTCACTATGTGAAGCACATCTCTCAGTCTATCGACCTGACCTATTATCCACCTAACTTGGCCATCTCGAAGTATAGTTCCCATGCCTATTGTTCTGGTATCATCTACCATCTCAAGCACTGCAGTCAACGTACTGTACATCATGTACAAGCCAGAGGCTATTACTTGCTCTGCGTGCTCTCTAATATCCCTAGGAAATGTATATTTTCTGTGGTGGCCATCCGAAGATGTCTGTTCCAGAGATGGCACCAGCACTGCTCTAGCATTCGACCCACCTGCTGTCGTATTTCCAGTCAGGAAAGACACACTGGCACATATTTCATCGACAAGAACTTGAGCACGGGCTAAAGGTGTAGGAAAGTTTCCACAATTCCCTCTATCTTGCAGCCTGTCGTCCGGCAATGCAATCCTAGCAAGACAAGAGCCAATCAACGAGAGACATCTTAGCTCAGTGATTCGCTGGCGATTCTTTGAGTTAGCTATTGAGAGTTTGGCATATATCGTAGGAGCTGCATCTTCGTACACACTGGTGGCCCGTATCGAAGCGGGAAGAGTGGAAGCTTGGACCGATACCGATCTCCAAGAGGATGGCAGGGCGGTGTGCCAGATGGCACATTCATTTGCAAGACAGATGGCTTGTGAGAGAAGATCTTGCAGTTGATCAATGCCGTTAGTCACTACGGGGACGCTGTGAACTTTCTTTCGGTCCCTTGGGGGCGAGTTGGCTAATAATTTTCTATCCAGGAGCGTAAGTCGAGAAAGCTTAAAGGCAAGAGTATCAGCTTCCACCGCCGGCCCTTGCAGCTTAACTTCGCCGCCACAGTCCCAGATGTCATGAATAGTCTCGATGCCAATTGGCTCGTCAGTGTTTTGCCAGGCGTGCTGAAGGAGTCTGTTCCGAGTAGCAGCAACGAGGCTCCACGATAATTTGTCTCTATAATTTATAGCTCCTCGGTGCCTAAGTAAGGCGATAGAGCCGCGTAAATGTGTGTATGACCGGGAAGCACTATGTCTTCTACCAAACGTGGCGCTGGCGCTCTCGTATGCTTCAAGAACGAGAGTTGTCATTAGCATTTCATCCGATTTGCTTTGTCCTGGCAAAGAGAGGGCATCTTTTGTTTGGATAATTGATTCGGCGTAAATATCATGGCCCACGGATGGTTCGTTGCCATGGAGGTTATGTAGATTGGCTACTTGTAGCGCAAGCGCCGTAACTGCCCTATTCAAGGGAGATGACATGGCAGACTTGACATATAGGTCGGGGAGGACACCGAAGAAACTACATGTTTCCTCAATATCATAGGATCGGTTGTAATAGAGAAAGAACCAGGTCAGGGCATTATACTCGGCGTTGGGTGAAATATTTTTGGGCAATGGTGGGCAATTTTGTCTTTGCATCGTAATAAACTCCTGCTTTGATAATTTTCTAGCAGCGGTGATTATATGACTTAGGGGAGAATGACGGGCCCTGATCTTGATGGTTTCGTCTCTGTGTGACTTGTCGAAAACATCTCCGTATCCTGGGCACAGATGACCTCTTGCAGAGCATTTCATGCAGGCTGGCTTCATTTGGTCGCACTATTATATCCACGGTCAACTTTGACTGGGTCTAGGATAACATGACTGTCGACTTGCCTTAACTCTCCTCTCCCGGCACCTCTGACACCCTTTACTCGGGCCGTTGTAAACCATTTGAAATGCGTATTATCAAATTTGTAAAAGACGATTAACATATGTGGAACAGTCCAACAGCAAAATAATAGGCACGTGAAGGATATGGTGAGTGGCATAAAGATATGTTGAGGAGGAAGACGTGGTTCAAAATTCGTGAATGATGCATGAGCTTACATCGCCTACGACTCCCCTGTTCAGTACCAACCCCATTCAACATCGGCGTGGCATAAGCATCGCAAGGGCATCCCAGATATGGCTTAGCCCCTGAGTGTCTCATTCGTAAAAGTGCTTTTAAAATAGAATTAAACCGACTATCATATACATTACTAAACCACAAACTGTAGGTATGACAACCAACTAGATATGCTCCCCATTATATGAGGCGAGTAATTGCTTTATGCAATGCGATATACGATTAGGCTAGGCTTGTTTAAGAGGATACTTGCGATCACGACTAGGTAACCAACATCTAAAATTGCAGATGAACCATGACAGAATATACAAACGCTCAATTCGGAGCCTACTTGCGACCACACGAGTCACAAATATGCGCTGATCTACGTCGTTAAGCATGTCCTCGTCTACACTATCTCCCTTTACCAGCTGAGCCTCCTAACAAAGAGGGAGCTTATGTTTTATTATAAAAGGATAGTAGTAACTTCTCATCAAAGTTCCTCTTCATTCAAGCATCAGTGATAGCCATACAGTATCAACCACTCATAACAATTGCACAACTTATCCAGCGATGTCTATCTATCATATTGTTGCATGGCTGGCGTTTGCAGCTGCAGTTCCGGCCTCGGCAGCTTCCAAAGCCCCAAAATGTACTGAGCACCGAGCTATATCTGGAAGATTCGTCGATGGTCCAGCCGAAATAAGTGAAAGTTCCCTGACGCCGTTCGATTCTCCCATGGTCACTGTGTTCAATAGCACAGTGAGCGAAAATTGGTCGTTCGACGCCACTTCTGATGATGGAAGGGCCAGTATCGTCGTCTACCTCAGTCGAGGCACAGTAGCCAACAAGGTCGCTGCACAGCGTGGTTTGATCTCAGTCTCTTGGGCCAACGGGACGCGCTACATGGAAAACGCATTTGTCGACTTTTCAACTTTAAAGACCTGCTCGAGCACCACCTCTGGACTGTGGACAAACACAGCGGGAAATATTACATGGAGCTTCGCCGCGCCCACAAACTTTGAATGGTCCGTTGTCACCATTGACTCGCCCACCATCAAAGGCACGTTCAAGCTCAAGGCACGAGGGCCTCCCATCTATCCCGGCGGGCTTATATATCCAAATGCTAAAGCCAGCGTACTTTTTGCGCCGCAGATGTATTGGCAAGAGCAGTTCCCAGTCGCCGACGCTGAGGTTCACCTAGAAATTAGTGGCACATCCTTCGATCTATACGGTATTGGGGGGCGAGACAAAAACTGGAATTCCCGGCCATGGGCTGTAATTAGCCGTGACTGGGACATGGTGCGAGCCGTTGTTGGACCGTATGGTCTGATGCTCTGGAAATACACATCGGCTGTGGATGGACGGTCCTACTTCAGTGCTACCGTCATGAAAGGCAACAAAGTCATCTTCCGCACCGAGAACCAGGCCGTATCACGCTCGGAGAATTATGGTATTGTCGAATTGACCAAAACTGGCCCAATCCACTTGACTTCTGCCTCTAGTGTCAAGGACCCGTTACCCGAGTCACGCCATACGGGCTACCTCATCGACTTAATATCTCCCATAACCTGCGAACACTGGCAGTTTAATATTGAATTTTCTCAGACGACATTCTGGTTCTCTGCCAGCGACACACTGAACATTGGTCAGTTTGCGGGTCTTGTTTCTGGTGGCTTGCTTGGCAAGAAGCAATATAAGGGGGTGGCATCTGGCTCCGTTCAAGAATTGGTCGAATAAGGCGAGTCTTGTCTGAAAAGTAGAAGTAGCTTGGAGTAGGTGGACAAGGATTTGCTCCTCTCTAGTACTCTGTCTTTAAATTATTTCTTTCGGTTAGTGCTTACAATCATTATTTTCCTCCTGATCAGAAACTGAAGTCCTTACTTTACTGCAAGTGATGGAGGACCCATCTTGATTCATTATTATTATCAAGTATAGCGCTGCGTGCATTCCTTGCAAATTATCAGCTGCCCTCTCTTGAGTTCAAGTTATGTAGATCCATAAAATTTAGACTAGACACAAGAACTATTTGCCTCTTAATGAGAACTTTAGATATTTGCCTCTTTCGTTCATGATATTCGTACATACAAATGGCCATCGTGTTCTTAATAGACTTTAGGCTACCGCAAATTGAAAGCTCAAGTCATGGAGACAGCTTACAGAATCAAAGTGATTGATTCAGCCTAGCCTATTCCTCCTTTGCTTCCTTCAGTAGTGCTGGAAGGTCCAAATAGGTTACGTAGATGTGAGATACAATAAAAGTATTTGCTTTTAAATTGAGAAAGGGATGGGATTTCTGATGGCACTGGGGCTTGAAAAAAAGAAGTTAGAAAACTGATATTTGACCATTGAGAAGTAAATAGAAATGGTTGTAGGTATATAGAAAACAAGAGAAAAAGGCTTTGAATTTGACGGAGTACCTATCTCTATACTGTTTAGCACTTTCATGGTTTCTCAGGTTGATAAAGAGGTCTAGCAACGGTCCAAGCACCCACACTTTCGACTTAAACCCAATAATTGTGGCATGAGGTTGGCTTTAAGATAGATTATTCACTAAAGTTTTCACTACAATATGATGACGATATATCGAACATGACACAAGTAAGATTAGAAGGTAGGCCTTACAGACCACAGCTTTAGTTCAGCATTGAACTCGTCGCGGTAAATGTTGCCAAATACTTGTTCAAATAATTTGGGAAAGGAAGGGTCAAGACCAGGAGTGCTGAACATAGACTTTGTGTATTCCCAATACTCCGGGTAGTAACTAGCGCATCCGAAATCAACAATCCCCGAGAGTCTTCCTCCGTCTATGAGAATATTATTCGGATTCAGATCTGCATGGGTGAAACAGACGCTGTGATGGCGCGCGTCGTGGCATTGGTCTCGAAGGCGCTCTTGCGTGATTACAAAGTCGTTGAATTCGGCCTCCGAGTGAAAAGGGCCACCGAAACGGCCAGGAAGGCGGTAGTCAAACACTGGGCCACCACGTGCATCGCATAATACGGACTTGTTTGTGTTTGGGATCTTCTTTAGTTGTTGAACAAAATCGCAAATATCATTGGCAGAAAAAGGGCGGTTCGCTCAGGATAGGACATCATGTATAGCTCGTGCATAAGCGGCCGTCCAGGCAGATGGGTCATAACTAAGTACGTGTGGTCACCGTCGTTGAGGTAGTCAAAAAGCTTCGGAGCTAGTATGTGGATAGAATTTTCAACAAGCTGGAGCGCTGGCGCCTCTCCCTTGGGAATAAGATTTGTCCGGCCATGTTTGATATATAATCCGAATGGGACTCGCTGGGCCCGGAAATTGCGTTTCTGGTACATTCGGAAGCCTATGCAAAGGAGCAGACGGTAAACCCAAATACGGCCTTGCCGTGGGATGTACTCCATAACCTTCTTGCCCAAGGAAATACTTGGGCAAAACACGGCTGGCGCATTCTAGAAAGCCATTGTGTATTCATCCTCAAAGAGGCCTTGGCCACCATCTCACAATCAACTTCCAATGCCTTGAGCGAGTTGCAAAAACGACTGTGTATACCTAACAATAATGCACTCGGAAGCGGTGCTGACTCGGGGTTTAGAGTTGTCATCTCGATCACACTTCCAGATCATAATGCATCGCCTTGGCTTGTGATCGGCAGGGGATTCAATACGGGCATAGTCGCCCATAAACTATACTGTGATCATCAATTAGCTAAGTGTTCAACGATGAGTGGAGACTTGGCGCTCACTCGGTATGCAGATTTCAGGTCCTCGTTGGGACGTCGTTCAGTATTCCAATCCGGTTCCAGGTTTATCCGACCTTCTCTGAACACAGCGGCTGCATATCTCGACATGGTCAAACTCTTTTTACAAATATCATACGTATTGGGCTCGGCACATATGGTCAGTCGCAAGTGTTCAACCTGCTGTTCCGTTAAGAAGGTTGAGAGCAGTTCTAGAAGATGAAACTGAAATAAAATCAGTGTTTAGATGATACAGCATCGCAACTTAAAATCACGTACGCTTTCTGTGCTTCCAAATAAATCATCAATGCCTTCCGAGAGAATAGGAATGACAAATGTCTGACTCCAACCGAGGACATCCCACCACAATCTGGACCGACCTGTGAGCGAACAAACCCCCCTATCTCGTTTCAAAACAGAAAAATCAGATTGTCGGGAGCGAAGTGCTGGTCGTCGGACTGTCTAGTCAGTTATGGGAAATCTGCATTAATAGTCTCATACTCTTACATCGTTCCACCAGGCACTTCCAATCAGCCAGCAGACATTGCAGCCTTAGTTCGTCGTGCTGCTCTAGGCTTTGATTGTAAGATACTCTGCTAAGGAGATAGAGAGATGTAGCTTTGGGGCTGACAGAGTCGCGCACGAAGGATGATAGCAGACGGTGCTCGTCAGGGGTGAAATGATATAAATTGGCTCTTATACGGGAGTCAACTAGTCAATGCGGTATGTGATTGGACGAAATTTGGAACAAGCTCGCCACTTTTAAATAAGGTAGGAGTATGTTATGAGTGGGGTGGAGCTAGCTAAGCGAGATAGGGGCCGCAGTCACAACATCACATAAAGAACTGCAAACCAAAAGCTGACTCCCAATATTGACTGCCCAAGAGAAAGGTTGCATTTGTACAGTACATAGATAACAGCTCGGCCTGATGAGCTCATGTTGTGGCCTCAGGCATCAAATACTAGACTAGCACTACACTTTTGAGGAACTTTGCTTTCAATTGTGAAGTAGGAGCTTGACAGCTTATCTATAGGAGAAATAAGTTTTGTATTTTTCATCTGGTATCACCTAAGCTGTATATAAAAGTAGCCACAGAATAATGTCTTGAACTAGCTCGTAGCTATCCGCTAATGCCTTGAACGAACTCGCTTTGTTACATAAAACTGAAGGCGTCGGAACTCTTACCTTAAATTTCAAGGCTCGTCCGGAAGTGACCTGTAAACTTTCATAATTGACTGTTCTTCAAATAGAATCGTGGCTAGACTAGGGGAGATCAAGCGAGACATTCGCTTTTTGCGAATCCAATGTAGTTTTAAGATGCAATAATACCTCTTTATGGACGCAAAGTATTCTGTTAGGTTCAGAACTGTAAAGTTGGAATAAATGCTGTGACGACATGTGTGTCACGGGTTCAAAGTACGGTGTGTGATTATAAGTTGTTGAACAAGGCTTCTGATTGAGCAGGACGCCGGGGCCGAGTGAGTGGGTGGAGACTTGGCTTTTCGATTGGGTGTCTCTAATCAAACATTGTATCGAGGTACCAGTCTTAACACATAGCATGATAATAGAAATATAAATAACAGAACATATATAAAGATTTGAGAATCCTACACGTCAGGATTTCTGTCATTTCTAGCACTATCTGAAGCGTAAGTTCCACCTTTAAACAGGAGGTGTATGTGTTTGTAAATCTATTATAGTAGCAGGCGAATCAGAAGTGAGCCCAGGAATTGGACTCCTCGGCTGGTGAGAGCCTATGGTAGATTGCGTGTTGCACTGCTTAGAAGGTTACGTAAGGTTTCTACTGGGACAACTCCCCTCAAACTTCTCGCCACTCCTTCCTTCCCCTCTTTTCTTCCCAATCTCAGAGAAAGAACCCAAGATAGAAGCCTGAGATCGGCCACTACAACATCTAATACAGAAGCAGCGGGATAACGACATCATGTTCCATTACGGCAAGGCATATTCCATCGTAGTTTTTGTTACCGGTGGCTTAGTGTCGTATCTCACAGACATTTATTGGCTACTCGAGAGAAATCTGCCTGATCTCCTCGCACGGCTTTTCTCAGACGAGGCAGAATCCAACCTGGATGAGCAAAGCACAAACACATCTCACTTTCATAAGCCTCTCCCGCCGGGGGCTTCTTTTCCGAATCAGCCAAGGACATATCTTCCAGTGTCGCATGTTCGGGACTTGCACAGATCGGTTCGTAGACTCCGTTGCATTGAACACTGTGCGCAGCTCACCGCCCTTAGGAACAGTTACTGGTGCCTGGCACAAGATCATTCAAGACTCCCCGAAGTGAGAACAATAAACCAGTGAGTTATAGATATAGTTCGCTATCTTCTATCTAACGTGTTCAGCCTCACGCAAGTTACAAGAAAGGAGAGGAAGTCTGGTTGACAATCGAGGGTCAGTATGGTGCTTTTAAGGTAATCATTGATTCAGAAGGGTGGTGGGATGAGGCTGAAGAGCAGTGGAAGTATCTAGTAAGGCAGACTGATGGACTCCTCTATGGGCAGGGCAAGCTGGTGGCTGAGAAGGACTTGGATCGAAGCAAGGATTATTAGAAGGCTTAGTAGAAGGCTCTCGATAAAGAGCTGTACCACTTGAAATGTAGCTAGTTGAATGGAGATCTCATTGGCGCCAACTTTAGCCAATAATGGTTACAAAATTTGTTTTGTAAGCCGCCTGATCATCAATTTCACAGCCTTACCCCCTGCGTCACACTGGCTTATTTGAACTGCATCCGAATATACTAATGCCACGAGAAGTGATTCTGCAGTCCAAATTCTTCGATATCTAGGTAATGAGCCCTGTTAAACACGAGATAGACCTGATGGAAAAAGGGGAAGTGGCAGTGGCTGCAATAAAGGAGCAAGGTTGGGATGAAAGAGATCCGAACACCAAACTAAAAACTAATTCATAAAGGGAGCACAGAGGCTCAATCTGACGAGATTCTATTGAAGGAGAACTTTGTATGGGTGTCTAAGTTGGAGGATCCAGTTTCGCCGGCAGCAGTTCTCCCTGTCTCGACATGGTCTCATAAGTGCCAGTGTGCACTTACAAGTTTTCGAGAATCCATATTTCATCAAAAGGCGCCTCAAATGAAACCTAGAAAATCAGTTGTGAGGAAACGTATGTTTACCTTATACTCCGTGTGAAGAGAGGATTACCATCGCTAATTGTGGTAATAGTCGAACAATGCCCGGAAGGATATCCTCGATTGGCAGCATTTCTTGATAGCGACGAAAACTTTATGCTATATCGAAGATTTGGCTTTTTGCAAGCTCGATTACTCCTCAATAAGCAAGATGAATTAAGGGATTTGGAAAAGAAGCTTGATCGAATGGATCTTGCGGACCAGAATAATAACGAAAGCGTCTTGAGATCAAGAGAAAAGGACTTGGCTACCAGTGACCACCGCAGAAAGCTATTCCATGAAGCGGAAGATAAATTTAAAGATTATGGTGAGTTTGTTTGATCAATTACAGTAATGAGCTGACAGTAGACACAGTTCTGCTCCTGAATGCTGCCCGTGATCTTGCAAATTTTAATCGCCCCCCAGAACGCGATTATTTGAGTGTAAAAAGCTATTTTGATGAAGAGACACCACTCTGCAATATCGAAAGCTACATATACCACAAAGAAGATTTGATAAGTCTGAAACCGGGCCGAGAGAGTGCATGGCTTGATGTTCTTGTCGAGAAAGTCCTGCAAAAGCTACCATTCAAGCTCACACGAGTAAGTACCACATATCAACCTGAACGGACTCTTCCGATTTTACCATAACATTACTAATTTTGGCAGAGTATATTCTGCTCTCCGGTTTGTGGCATGGAAAAGCAAATGATGTTGTTTGAGATCTAACGTAGCTGACTTAGCCATTAGGACCTCGCTCTGAAAACTAATCCCAAAGAATCAGGCATTGTGTTATACAGCCGAAGCCGTATCGAATGCGTGGTTTCCCTGATTATTACTGCGGCGATTGTAGCACTATTAGTAACGCCTGTCTATATCCTTTGGCACCTGACCCGTATGGATCCATCTGGCAAAGTCATCGCGATCATAATATGTGTACTTCTGATTTGTACTCTAACATTCTCTGGAACCTTGTATCTTTTTACAAGAGCAAAACGCCACGAGATTTTAGCGTCGGCAGCTGCGTATGTTAAATACTCACATCTCTGGTGGTGATATAAATGCTGACGACGTTCTCAAAAGCTACTGCGCTGTCCTTGTGGTCTTCATTGGAAATGTAGGGCAGCTCTCACCTGCGTCGCCTAAGTAATTAAGGCAGCGGCAATGTTCCAGTGAATAATCAGCTTCAATTGACTAGTGTTTTATATTCATTTTGAATCTTGATGTGTGCCTGTAATATAGTTATTCGTCCCCCGTGTATGTTCTAGAAGTTTATCATGTTGGCGAGCTTCAATAAATCAAGATACAGCAACGCTTGAAGCGGACCCTGGACGTTACACATGAAAAGGGGCGGTGCTGATATGCCAACTGGCTGAATTTCGAGGCTCACTGCTCGGCTTTTCCCAGCCTCATCAAAATATTTAAAAGTCGAAGGCGCGTATTTCAGTCACAGCAAGGCAGACAACTACTTACTTGAAGTCCAGGGTAGTTGCTGCGCCATTCTTTTTAGAGGTGTCAGTTGGGCCTGCCTACTAGCCAACTTTAATTGAAGCCTAACTGGCTGATCAGCTTGTTAAACATCGAAAGCGTTATCTTAGATCGTAAATATACAGCTAAATGGACCCGCTGTGAAGTCCTCTGATTTTGCTTACTCTGTATTTTCTCATTCAAATCCACCCTATAATCCAAGTAGTAAAGAAGCGCCTTATATCAGTCATGAATAGTCCAAGAGCTCAGAACCACAACAATGATTTAAATGATCCTAGTTGTCTTTTGGACTCGCTGGATTCCACGGACAACAATACATGCCCCGGACAATGCGACTACAACTTCGAGAAGATCACTAGTAGCAACATTACCGATGACGCACACCAAAAGTCTTCGGCATCGACTGATGGGCAGGAAGCGGCAGCCTTAGAGGATGCAAACTTACGAGGCGTGTGGCAGAATATCATGAAAGACTTTGGATTGACAGGAATGCCTCATCGAAGCGTAGCTGTACTGATGTTATCTTGGGCCGACGAACTCGATGACCTAAAAACGATGGAAGAGGTCGAGAAGCTGAAGGGTGTATTCAGGGATGATTTTAACTACAAGGTGGTTCAAGGTCAGCTTCGGGCAGACAAGCGGCCAGGGGTACAGGTTGCAATGCATCTTACTACGTTCATTTTTGCCCATGACAGCGACTCAACTCTTCTCATTGTCTACTATGCGGGGCATGGAATCCCAGGAGAGAACTCAGGAGAGCTATACTTGGCAGGGTAAGTAAGATGCCAAACGAGCAAGAATCACAGCCACTGACATTGTGACAGAAGACGACTTCCAAATCAACCCGAGCATACCATCGACAATTCAGCCGCATGGCATGAATACGAAAACATTATTAGGGATGCTAAAGGCGACGTACTCCTCATATTTGACTGCTGTTATGCCGGAAATCTTATTCCTCGAAACGGACGGTCTTACTATTCGAGCCGAAGCTTTGAAATTATCGCTGCCTGTGGAAAGAAAGCAAAGACGGCCATGCCTGGGGAGGATTCCTTCACCTCAGCATTGATCTGGGCTCTGAAATCTCTAGTTGCAGATCGCAAGAAGTTCACAACACTGGAACTGCAGACAAAAATCATGAATGGACCTCACTTCCCCAAAAATCAGTTCGTCCCGGTTGGGGAGGGCCACGAACCCTGTGACCAGAGATTGACACTTGCCCCCCTCCCATTAAACATCGATAATATCTTCCATCCAGCCACCAGTTCAAGCCAACTCGGAGTTGAGAATCCGCAAAACTCAAACGACTATTATCTAGATTTGAGGTTCTGGTACTCTACTCAACCAAGCAAAAATGAAATTGAAAGCTTAGCAAAACGATTTAGGAGACTCATGAGCGAAAGTTTGATTGGGTCACATCGTATAGAATGGTGTGCTTTAAAAAATGTTGATATAGCCAGGCGTGAGATAGCAGAGATAAAACGTGTCCGGCCAGCCGCAGAAAAGTGGACATCTATATTCAGACAACGCAAAGCTTCTACACCGGCACCTACCATATATAGCGATGGCTCCCCTACGTGGAAAGTGTCTAGTGAACCACAACTATCTGCGTTTCGTATGACTCTGTTGAATGGTAGTACTGACTCCGAGTCTCATAAGCTGGGAAAGGTCCAAAACGACTCAACTGGATCCGTGGACCCAGTTACTGCTGCGATAAAAGAGAACGGAGACAGCTTTGCGATTAAGGTCAACAAGGCCGTCGAAAGCAAATTGAGCCACACCACCGAGAATCAGATGAGCATCAGCTACAATTTGAAACTTACGAAAGGGGGTTATCGAGGTGCGGTAACGCGTAGGTTGCAGCAAATATTTTTGGTGTTGAGAGTTGTGGCAGTATTGGCCTTAGGTGCTTACACTTGGTATTTTCTACCATCTCTGCCACTACCCAGTATCAAAAATGGGAAATGAACCCCCTACAATGGCATTACATACGCCGTCGAGCGGATTGCCCCGGGTTTCACTTCATGGGAGTGGACTCTTGTGGTCTTGCCATATTTGGTATCGAAAAGTGGCTTGAGTTTCGAGTTGGCAGTGGGAAGATGTTGAGATTTGAGACGGAAGGATTTATAACACTGCTTAAGAAATTAGTAAAGCCAGATAAGATTGATGCATAAACAGATATGTGAGAGGGGGCCGGAACGGCCGGAGTGGCTAGATGGTATGGTATAGATAAACCTGAAAGTGCTATTCCCATGTACAAGCGGAAAAGCAGATTTACACAATCTTGATGGATAGGTATCAGCCTAAAAGAGACGAAACTTATGAATAGTTGTATTTAGAAGCCGAGAATTCAAAGCATAGGCTCTATGATGAATATGGTGAACGCACAAAGAGCATCGGAGTCGCTTCGTGGCACGTGAAGTATTTTCAAAAGCGTTAATGCATGAAGAAGCTATACGCAGCAGCTATACGCAGCAGCAATACGCTGGGGGTGGCGAGATAATCGATGGCATCGTGCATAGTCACGTGTTGACCACCTCTAATGCTTCTTAGTGGCATTTGCCGAGTCGTAAACAGCTCGCCGAACCGTAATAAGCTTGCCGGATGATATAAGAAGCCGCAAGTCCATTACACTGCGACGGGCATCAACACATCTCAACAACAACATACTTTATTCTTTATTCTCGGATTGTGTATATCACGATGATAGAGCTCAGCGTTATCGAGCAATCGCCAAGACCGGTGGAGATATATACTCAATTGTGCTTTAGCTACCCACTTATAGATGGAGTATCCCAGGCGACAATTATCGAGACTTTGACCAAGGGTCTAGAACGATTGACAGCAAGTAAGAATAATACTGTATTCATCCGATACTCTTGATATTTATAAATAAGACTTATATCTACTCATTTGTTTCTGAGATCGGGGAAATGTATCTCAGGATCAAGTTCGGAGCGGGTCCATTTGCAGCGCAATCTCAAAGCGTTTTCTTACTGGAAGTATCACTGACCCATTTTGTTTTTCATACAGGTTTTCCTTGGGTAGCCGGACAAATTGTCAATGAAGGCGTGAGCGAAGGCAATAGCGGAGTCTTCAGAGTAGTCCCTTTTCAAAAGCTTCCTCAACTGGTGGTAAAGGATCTCACAAACGATGAGTCCGCACCCACGATGGAGGGTCTCAAAAAAGCTCGCTACCCATTCAGCATGCTAGATGAGGACCTCCTCTGCCCGATTAAAACGTTCGCGCCAGAAGTACGCGAGGGCTCGACCGTACCGACTCCAGTTCTCATTCTCCAAGCGAATTTCATTCGTGGCGGATTATTGCTCACCATCAATGCTGTACACAGAACTGTAGATATTACAGGCCAGGTGCACATGATATCCCTTCTCTCTAAAGCCTGTCGAAATGAACCGTTCACCAACGAAGAGGTGACGAACGGCAACCTCGACCGCCGAAATATTATACCTCTGCTAGACGAAGATTGGGACGCAGATGCACAACCCTCGGTCGTCACAACATCTACATCGCCAGCCGCACCGGCAAAGAAATCTGCGTCCCCAACCCCAGTACGCTGTGCTTGGGCTTGTTTCAGCTTCTCATCTGCCTCAGTTGCCCAGCTGAAGACCAATGCCACTTCTACAGCCAGCTCTTCGTCAACTTTCGTCTCCTCGGATGATGCTCTCTGCGCAATGATATGGCAAGCAATCGCCCGCGCTAAACTTGCGCGCTTAGATCCAGCAACCGAGTCGGTTTTCACCCGTATCGTAGAAATAAGGCGGTTCATGGGTATACCTAAAGAGTTCCCAGGAAATATCGTTACTCAGACAATGAACAACTCGACGCTTCAGGAGGTCACTAGCCAGACTATTGGCGACGTTGCTTCTCAACTCCGCTCGAAACTAGATCCGGAAAGCTTAAAGCACACCTTTCAGGCCAACGCAACGCGTCAGGCCCGCATGCAGGACAAAGCCGTCAAGCATGCTGGACCTGATCGATCGAACTATATCGGCATTAGCTCGTGGACCAAGGCCGACTGTTATGACTTTGACTTTAACCTCGGGTTAGGCAAACCAGAAGCTGTGCGGCGACCAAAATTCACGCCGTTTGTAGGTACGGTGTACTTGTCACCTAAGGCTCCAGATGGCGAGATAGTGGCTGGGATGTGTTTGAGGGAAGATGAAATGGAGAGTTTAAGGGTTGACGAGGAATTTCTGAAGTATGGAGAGTATATCGGGTAGCATTGGATACTGGATATGGCATTTCCCACCTGTAGTGTACGAACAAGAGTGAACTATCGTCAATCAAGATCTTTACACTGTGACTTCTCGGCCCTCGAGGCTGACTTATATTTCACGGCCATTCAGTCTTGTATAATGGTATAACTTGCGATACTTATAGACTCGTTAGCTCCCTCATGTGCACCTTGATTGCTGGGTTACACCGTTCGTACCTACTTTTATAGGAGATATGTTCCTTCGTCGCTCAAGGCATTTTGGAACATTTGGCGATGGGCGGAAAAACAAGCTACGATAAAAGAACAGTGTTGGCTACAACAAATAAGCCTGAAAAGATTTCCCGAAAGACAAGCTGCCACTCAATGCAGCATATTAAGTGAAATATAAACAGACAAATTAGGAATCCAGAGGTTCGTTTTACTCGGCCCATACAATCCTATCGAATATCAGTGTAATCTTTGTATCACGTGACCATACTGACCCCAATAGAAATAGAAATAGAAATGAACACGCCAGTAAAGGTTCGTCGCATCCATTTTCCTCCTGATAGCTAGTCGCCTCTGCCACGTTTATAACAATTTTTGCTTGTTAGGAACTTTAGGAGCGGCCTCTCCAAACCAGAGGCATATCGTTATCATTTCGTTGCCACAACCACAGACAGGGGGAAAGCGATATCAGCACTCCGTACGAAGTACAGTATAAGGACTAGTGCTTAGCCTTAGGCGTATTTCCCAGAAAGCTAATGAATGAGTATCAGCCGAATACTGCTCCCTGGTTGGCCAGAAGGTGACCGGGATGGCATGGACGTCGCTCGGTTAGGGAGGTGGTATTTGGTAGTGTCCGGAGGCGTCCTTTTCGTATCGTCTACCATACAGAACCTTATTATTACTACTGGACGGATTTGTACTGTGTACGGTACTATACTGTAACTATACGGTACTATGCTATACTATGCTGGACCGAGGACCAATCGAGGATAGGCGTATCGGCGTCAACCGATAGATCTTAGCCATGCCGAGCCATGGCAAACCAACTGCTTTGCATTCTCTTACGAATAATGATAAGCGGGGAGAGAGATTGAGCGCAATGAGAACGAGGATGTGGCTTTCCATCATCCATATCCATACCCATCTCCATACCCATCTCCATATCCATATCGGTCTGGGCCGGTAGGAGGAGCTCTTGTCATCCACCTGCTTCGCATTCTTATTCTTATTTCAACGACCATAACCCGATTGTCTTCCTGGGGATATCAACATCTAGCCGCGACAAGATGGCCACCTCAAGAACAGCCCTCTTCGCAGTTGCAGCTGCGTTACTCTGTGCGCCTATCGCAGTCCATGCAGATTGCGACGCGAAACTATCTCAAGGCTTCAATGCCTCAGGATCTGCGGAAGCATCATTGTTGGGCGGCAAATTCAACATCACTCGCTATGTATCCTACCAGCCCGGTGCCAACAACACTCTCTACGAGCCCATAACAATCAGCAATGAGTACGTCGCCAAACCCAAACCCAAATCCAAACCCAAATCCCCAATTCTCCAGTGCTAACATCTCACAGCGCGACGGCAAACCTCACGAGCGATGCTTATGAAGGTTGCTTCATCACCGCAGCCGGCCTCCACGATCCCACACAAGCCGTGCCCGCTGCAGACGACGGCACCTGCGGTAAATACCTAGGCACCGTCTGTATCGTGACCATCAAAGCGAACCTACGGGGCTCGCCCTCCTCACCCTCGAAAGACGATTACTGCGAGACCCTGCTCGCCGCCATCTCCAAAGCCGCATCCACAGGTGCTTGCCCCGCCCCAATCCTCGATACGCTGGACTCGACCACGGTGTCAAGCTTCAGCAACGACAATTCGACGGCGGTATGTCCGATAAAAGGGAGTATGGATACTGGCAGTTTGGTGGCGTCGGCGTACTTGAATGCTACCGCGAATGTGGGCATGTACGATCAGGCGATCGGAGCACCGACTCCGGTATTCATCAGCTTGAGGAAGAAGGGCGATATGGGTGGTCCAACCGTGGAAAACACGGCGTTTGTGTGCGTCCCAGCTGGCACGGTGGTCACTGGCAGTCGCACTTTGGCAGATTCCAAAAAGGAAGCGGCGGACGCGGCGGCAGCAAAGGCGACCGAGAAGCCAGCCGCCGCGGGTAGAGTGGCAGTGGAGGGTTGGGCGATGTTTGGTGTTGCTGGCTTGGTAGGAATGGCTTCGTTGGCTGGAATGCTGATCTAGTTGTTTTCATGAACGCCAGAGATACGTCACGTCCCATAAACTGGTTCGAATTGCGAAAGCATCTGTGGCTAGGAAACTTGGGAGCTTGCTTGTAATATTGTGGTCCTTTTGTATTAAATAATAGAAGGGCTTCCAGAAACCTGCACCGAAGAGCATGTTGGGGATGGTAGAAAGTAATGATAACCCATAAAAATGCGTCTGGATAGACACATGCTGTATCGATAAATCGAATAGTACTGAGCTTACAGGGGCCATTATCCCCATGTTTTGTTAGTACCATAATGTGGCTACGTACTACATCTATTGATCGGATGTTTCGACAATTAAGCGGAAAGCATGTAATCAACCCTGTAAGTTTTCTTGGGAGTCAGATTTTAGGGCAAGTAAATGGTTTTCACGGGGTTGGACTCTTCAAGAGCTCCTTGCCCAGGCGTGGTTGAATTCTTTTCTCGAGATTGCAAGCGCCAAGACTATGAGATGAGTCTCGAGCAACAAGTTCACGAGATAACGGGAGTTACTATCTCGGCGCTTCAGGGAGCGCCTCTATCTCACTTCGGGGTTGACGTGTGATTATCGTGGGCAGATACTGATTATCACGCTTTAAGCTACGTTGACAAGTTTTCAAAAGGCTCACTCCTTTGCTTTCTTTCTCTTGCTCGTCTTTCATTCCTTCCCCTGGTCTTTCCTCTTTCCTTTCTCCTCTTTCTCCTTCTCCTTCTCCTTCTTCTCCTTCTTATCTTCCACTTTCTTTACCTTCTTCTCCTTCTTCGCCTCCTTCTCCTTCTCCTTCTTCTCCCTCTTATCTTCCACTTTCTTTACCTTCTTCTCCTTCTCCTCCTTCTCTGCATTAATCCTCTTCAACAGTTCCTTGTGAAGCAATTTCATTGCTCTCCGCGAGAGCTCATGAGCGGTCTCTATTCTTTTTTGGATCTTCTCATCTTTTTTTTCCTTTTCAAGCGCCTTACTATTCATACCGCCATTGAACTTATTGACAACGTCTTCTCGAAACTTATCCCTCTCTCTCTTCATTAGTTCTCGATAATCTCTGAGGGCATCAGCCTCCACTTTATCTAGAGAGACATTAAGCTTTGATTCTCTACATAAGGTTGATTCAGGGCTCTTACGCATATTATTCACCGCAACCAAAGACTCGTACCTTTTCCACAAGCGTTCGATTTCTTTCTCATCCTCCTCCAGCAAAATGATCCTCTTGCTTAATTCGCTCCTCCATATTGCTGGTCCGTCTTTTATATGCAACACGCTTGCCAGTGCGTCTCTGTACGCTGTTATGAGTAGTTTAATCTGTTGAGATGGACTGGAGCTATAACTCTCCACTTGGGCTGTGCCTGAGATAGATGGCGCTGGAGACTCTGATTTTACCATGGCGACTGATAGTCGAACAATTTTTGAGCGACTCAGTCAGACGTAAGTACAAGGAGTATCAAGGACGGTTACCAAACACAGGCAAAGATAGCGTATTAAAAAAAAGAGGCAAAGCGATAACTTTATGTATTGTCAGCGACATGGCGGCCCAGGGGCCTCTCAAGGCATCGCAAACTCATCCTCTAGCAAAGCCGGATATGCAGGTATTCAACTCAGCTATTTGCAATGGGGCTTCAGCTGTGTAAGGATCTCTGGAGACATCCAATTATATCTCAACACCCACCCCCAATATGAAAGCGGGGTTCTGCCTATCGGCTTTTGTTATCACTGCATATTCTATCACGACATACCCTTACCATACACCAAGTACCTCTAGAACGCAATAGTATAAAATTGCGAATTCCAATTACATTACTCAAACATTTGCCAGTTTGTTTATTTGTGTCACGGACAGTAAAATACATCGAGTTCAAATTGTCTGTAATATGCAACAATGTCACAATTCTCTCAAAGCACGGAAGATCTCGATTTAACTGAGCGAGATCTCGAGGCCGCACGAGTGCTGGAAGAAAGAGTGCCAATTTCGCAGATGCCCGATAGCGAAGCAATTACCGAGAAAGATTACACTCAATCAGAACGGCTATTCCGTTACGCACAAGCACAGCGAAGCAGCGGCATCCTGCCATGGTGCCAAGAGTATGGGATTCTCCACCGTTTAAACGTTGCGGACATCAACAACCAACTCGCAGTGTGCAAAAAGCGGATCTACCAGAATAAAGCAGTCTCGAAACAGGACATGAGAAAGATCAGACGACTTTTGGACGAGCAAGGTACGTCTTTTTACTCTTTGCTTTAACTGACGGGTTCTGAGGTCTGACATGAAGTAGCCACCGCACTGCGGAATTTCGACTACATCCAGTCGCTGGAATATCTTCACCCTAAAGATAAAGCCGAGCGCCTTGCCGAAATCAAAAACTCCTTTTTCGATATCGCAGGCGACCAACCAACCGCCAACCCATACAACTCGGAAACCTACCGGCGCCTGATCAAGGCCCCGGAACCCTTTCCACACGGCGACCCCCTGCGGCACTTCTTCTGCTCGCACCTGCCCGTCTCCTTCACATACCCGAAGGAGGAGAAGAAGCGCCGCCAAAAGCAGTATGAATACAACATCAAACCTAGGGGTGTTTCCCAAAAGGTCGAAAGACTAGCACGCTTTGTGATAGCGATGTTCGGTGCGGTCAGCATTCTAGTGCCTATGATTATCATGTCGCTGAACAACTCGAAGACTAAGAGCTTGGTAACTACTTCGATTGCGGTGGTGTTGTTTGCGTGCATTTGCTCGTTTATGTTGAGGACTGCGAATGATCAAACATTGGCCGCTACTGCGGGATATGCAGCTGTGTTGATGGTGTTCGTTGGCTTGACCGCTGGATCGCCGCAACCTGTGTCATCATAATAAGCAAGGACGTACTGAAATCGCTTCAAGCACAGGAAGAATAGACAGACGGACATGGTTAAGAAATGAGGTACATATATCTAACGCAGAGCATTGCAAAAAGCCTTGAACTTTCAAAGCTTCAAATTTACAAGAAGATGTGCTGTATTAAGATCTCTCAAATAAGCCCCTTCAAGCCATACCTATGATTTTCCCGACCTTGACTTTAAGTTCCATGCATTTACACATCGCACCCCTAGGCCTTCTTTCCTTTTCTCTTCCCCTTCGCAGTTGGTGTCGCACTGCTTACCGCCTCGCTTGCCCTCAGCGCCTCACTTTCCGCCAAAAAGGCTCGCCCACTTCTTATCCATACTCTTCTCATCATCAACCTTCTCGACCTGCTTGTTCTTAATCCTGGCGGAAGCCTTTGGATCGGTCGCTGTAATGAGGGGGACGCTCGAGGCAAGCATGTCTTGGAAAGGGCAGAGACTTGTGCTAGAGGCAGAGGCAGCGGCACAGTAGCTAAAGCCATAAATAAATGCTAGGATGGTGTGGATGAGCAAAGCGCTAGCACTATGGAGAGCTTCAGTGTCGGAAATACTGATTATGGAAGATGAGATTGTGCTAGAACCACGAAAAGCTTCAGTAGCGAAGATGTGGTAGTAGAGGCCAACGTTGCCATCTGAACATGTAATAGAGGATTGATAAGTTTGAGGCAAGCTCACGCTGGCTTTACAACCTGGTTGCTGCACAGTAACTTAGACTAAATATTTAGTCTTCGTCGGTTTTTAACTCAAGAGGTTATAACCAGCATTTAACGTTCCTTTGACGTGCTTGTTCCGTGATGCGTACGCCCAATTCAATGGCTTGTAATGGCCGATGCCTGCCATCATCATGCCCGCAGTTAATTGTACGCTCTTCATTGTGCCATGTTCATTATACTATTTTCATATACCGTCGTAATATATTATAGATAGTATCGCCGTTGGTTGTCGGAGCTAGCTCTACTGTGCTCGCTATCGTTGCCACCTTGTCATCATCCGCACTACTATTAACATCTTGGCTAGGTCATCGGAGTCTGGCGTGCTGAAATAGTACTCCTTTCGGCACTCTTGCTGCCATCATTAAGGTCATCTTTCCTTAACGATCTTGCGAGAAAGCGGGATACCCCTTAGAGGCCCGGGCTAAGAATCAAACCAGTTCGTCGTTTCAAGCGGAGCGCGAAGCAGGTTAAGTGGAGAGCCAGGAGAGAGAAGTTGAAATCGAAAAGCTGGAAGTGACGTAATATTTACTGCCTGTCACTTTTGGCTGGCCGGAAGATATCGGGAAACGGAAATTTTCCAGTAAGATCCCCCTCCATAGCCACAAGCGTCACATCTACAATTTTAGCAGCCACAGATATTATAATATAAAATGTAATAAATTCTCCCGAGATTATAATAACCACGATACAGTTTACAAGGGTCTTGCTCGCTTAATTAAAGGAAATAATAGCCTATGTATAAAATAATATATCTTATGTGAGGCTCCTTATCCTCGGCTAGTTGGAATAAGGGTTTCTTGATGATTCGGAATGGTCTTCCAGAATTGGACTAGCGCCAGGGGGACGAAGGGGTAATCAATCGACCTCCTGGCGATGTAATTAGGAATCATAGATTATTCTCGTATCAATTGGAATACCAGTTCCAGGCTTATACTTCTCTGTCATTACTAATCCTCATACCGGGCTTATAATTTATTAGAAGATATATATAATAATATTGGTTAAGTTGCTCGATTTCTATTAAAGTGAATCTTCGTGATATATATATATAGAAATATAAGGCTGGAAAGTCTTGCCAATATCCACTTATTTCCATACTGTCCTGGTATCCCCAGTGCAGGGAAAACGCTCCTTACGTTTATCGTTGCTGAGGCAGCTTGCCAGCTGTATGTCTGTTCTGCCTGAGAGCCTGAGACTTCTGTATTCGTCACATAAAATCAAGAGCTCCCGGCCAGCATTTTGCCAAATTTCTCAAGTTTTGCGTGATGTTGCTACTCACTTTTCCAAAGTCTTCATCATCTACGATGCATTGAACGAGTATGGCGGTGGGAAAACGAGATTATTATCAGAAAAAGTTTTCGGTTCCATGCTGACTGCAAAGTGAATCTCTTTTGCACTTCTAGATGGATACCAGAGATTACAAAGTTTTTTGTACCTAGTAGCATACCATTCGAGATCAAGGCAAGCGAGCAAGATGTGCAAAAATACTTGGACCATAATATGGACATTCTACCGGGCTATGTTTGCGGCGATACAACGTTAAATAAGACGATAATGAAAGAAATAATTAAATCAGTTGATGGCATGTATGTTAATTTCGAACCTACCATAATATATTACTAATATATTAGGTTTCTACTTGTAAAATTTCATCTTGAATCCTTATCCCAAAAGCGATCTGAAAAGGCTCTTCTAAAAGCCCTCGCAGAACGGTTCCAATCGGTATAACAGTGTATACGAAAAGACAATGGAACGATTACAAGAACAAGGTTCTGATCGAGCGGAACTAGCAGAAGATGCTCTGACTTGGATAATCTATGCAAAGGGACATTTGACAACATTCGAACTTCTACATACCATGGCTGTAGAACCGGAAACATCAGAACTAGATCCAAGCAATATTTCACATATGGATGATATCGTGTCTTCTTGCTGTGGACTAATAACAATAGATGCCGAGTCTAATATCGTTCGCTTAATACATTACACATCCAAAGAGTATTTTGAACGAACTGGAAGAAACTGGTTTCAACGGCCACATGCAAAGATCGCTATTACCTGCACCATATATTTTTCGTTCGGGATATTCGACAGTGGGCTTACCAAATCGGAAAACGAGCTCAGAGAACGCCTCAAGGCAAACCGTCTTCTATATTATGCCGCACAAAATTGGGGCATTCATGCCCGCGAACATGGAGCATATTTACCCCAAGTTATAGAGTTTCTCAAATCAAAGACAATAGTCCAATCATCCAGCCAGGTATTATGGTTCTTTCAGCATCACTTACGAAACAGCTTCGACTTCAGTGATATCCATCCCAAGAAATTGATCGGACTCCACCTAGCTGCTTACTTTGGAATAATCCATGGTGTACAGATCCTGCTTCAGGACCAAAATATAAACTCCCAAGACGGCAATGGGCGAACACCACTATCATATGCAGCAGAAATGGGCATGACGCAGTAATTTTACAGCTTCTCAAACAGCAACCTGATACTCAAATTAAAGACGAGGATCATCGCATATCTTTACATTTCGCTGCTCTAATGGGTAACAACAGCACCATAAAGGCGCTGCTTGCTGTAGGTGTCGGCCGCCATAGTGACCCGAAAGACAAAAACGGACATACACTTTTGTCACTAGCTACACAAGGCGGTCATATCAAGGTGGTGAAATTGCTTCTTGGAGCTGTCGGAACCAATGCTGACTCGAAAGACGAAGAGTGGTTGACACCATTGGCTTGGGCTGCCATACAAGGGCATGAAATGCTGGTGGAATTGTTACTGAAAATACCAGGTGTGGTCCCTAATTCAGAAACCGATGATCCTTGGCCAGGTGAGTTGTCGGAATGCTTCATCTTATTTTCTTTTTATCTCGGAGGCTGATACTAAGACATCGTAAGCCGTGGCAACGTATATTTTCGACCAATGCATGATTGGAATTGGAACACGAGATAAATATCAGACACCTCTATTCTGGGCTGTAATGAACGGCTACACGAAAATAGTAAACCTGTTGCTCGAAACTCGCAAGGTCAAAGCAGATAAAAAGGATCAGTTTTCGAGAACGCTGTTGTCTTTTGCTTGTGAGGAAGGTCATATTTCGATTGTGGAAACCCTGCTAGAAACCCGAAAGGTTGATCCTGATTCTAATGCTACTGGTGTATACAATAGTGGAAGAACACCGTTATCATTTGCTGCGAAAAAAGGCCACGAAGAAATTGGGCGTCAATTGCTTAGCACCGGTAAAGTCGATGCGGATTCTAAAGCTACAGGATCCTTCAACCCAGGTCGAACACCACTATCCTATGCTAGCGAAGGAAAAAGTGAAGTATTGGTTAAACTTTTGCTAGACACAGCCAAAGTGGACGTTAAATCGCGATCTATAGGACATTATAGTGCTTATGATGCTCCGATAGTATATATTGGTCATCCACGTAGTCCGTATTGAACTGGACACGGCCCAGCCAATTACCCGGGGTCGGACACCACTTTGGTGGGCTGCAAATACATCGAAGTCCAACCTGGAAATTATGAGATTATTACTAGAGGAAGGGGCAGAAGTAGACGCAAGTTTTGAAGATGGTCGAACACCTCTCTCTTGTGTTGCTGAGAATGGTGATGTCTCCACGACGAGCTTGCTCCTTAAATACGGCGCTCAAACTCACATATCAGACTCTTCTAGCAAACTTCTAATTGATTACGCTCGTGAGGCAGGGAATGAAGCAATTGTCAAGCTGCTGCAGGAGGCGATATCTTGAGGTTATCGGTTTCCACACTCAGAAATAGATCGTTCAGATCTATATCTGTAAGTATCTTCGTTTAAGTTATGGAATTGGCATGATAGTGTGCACTTGTTGGTACCCTTTTGTAGTAGTAGTAGTTCCGACTTTAAAGCCTTGACATAGAGCTCAGAGCTCCATCACCACCTCGTAGCTTCTACTTCTAATCAACGATTACTCAACGAATACAGTTAGAATTCACGTGAAAAGCGTAGATGTGCAACGTATTCGGAGTGATCTCGCAGCACTGTTGAAGAAAAGAAAATAATGAACTTTTGCGCGTGGTGTGACTAGAAGACCACCTTTGTACAGCCAACTCGATATAATTGGAATCGTCGGTGACAGCCTTTGGTTCCGATACATCAACGGGACCGATATTTCGAATACTACTAGTATGCTGTAAATATCAAGGAATCTAACTAAAATTTAGCAATATTCTTATATTTTGCTTACTAATTATTTAATTCTTGGTAACAAATTAAATTCTGCTAATATTTGCCTTATATAAGCTACTTAATATATCTGAATACTACTAGATTCCTAGAGACCTATTTCGATATCTGAAATATCAGGGATTCCGACATAGCCACCAAAAACCGACTGTTCCTTAGATTCTTTCTGATATATCGCGAGTTAACTATATGTTTAAACCGAAGAGTTAGCCCAATTCACTAAATACAGAAAGAGAAAACCTTTAGCTTATATGCATAGTACTAGTTTACCACCCTGAACTGCCAGAAACTGCTTGCTGCGAGATAGAAAAAGGCATGTTCCAAATTTCATTGCAAAACTTCATGGGTGAATTGATCCGCGTGAGTATCTTCAAACTCTTTTGGTGCATTCCAAGATGTTGTATTTAACTATCAACCAGGATCATATATTCGGTACTCGTTATAGTTCAAATTATGGAAGCTCTTTAGCAGTGTGAATTTCAGATTTAAGTCTAGCTCATTGCTTGATCCTGTTTTACGGAAGAAGATATATCAATGGCGTCAAGCTCTTCCGGTCAGATCTTTAAAGACCTTGATTTATCTCTTGGAGCGTCAAGTTACAAGAGATGAGAATCCTCGATCCAAAAAGCAGAAACAAGCACTTCAATTTCTAAATGTTCAAAGACTAGTATACATACAGGCACCAGAAATAGATAACTTAATTTTCCTTGGTTTATGTTCAACAAGTAACCCTAAAGAGGTGCGTTTCTGTCTTTAAACTAAGCAGTTGCTGCTCAAATCCCAGTAACAATCTGAGGTATAACCTTAGTTTCCACACTTCCAAGCTTACCATATGGAATTGATTTCATTTCTTGAACCGATAGTTCGTCAGGCCTATCATCTCTCTCACTTGGTTTTGCAATTAGATACCTTCGATTAGAGGACTCCCAGATAACCCAAGGAGCCGGGAATCCTTGTCCCATTTTGCTCTCCCATTCCCCAATCTTAACATGAAACTCTTGCAAAGCGGGAGTCCGATACCTTAGTTTTTCAGTGCGAAGAATCGACCAAAAGTTTTCCAACCAGCAAGCGTCATCTAGTGGACTTAGAGGGTTTCTTTTGTGTGATCCAACATCTAAACTCGATTTTTCTTTCTCCAATAAGCCCCATGATGTTTGTGCTGCCTCTCCAGCAATACCAAGAGGAATATAGATTCGTAGAACTGAGAGTTTGGGCAGCTTAGCAAGGGCGGAAATCATTGCAAGCATATGATCCAAGCCACGGTCACCCACATCAAGGGTAAGATCTTCGAGAAATGGACAGCACTGTGCAATTTGATCGAGTTCTGTCAAGCTAAGGAGTCCTTGAGGTTCATTAATATTTTCTGTTTCGTGCAGAGCCAGTGTCTGGACAGTTTTTCCGTGAGCGGATAGAATTGTGGACAGCGGAATATCCTTCCTCCAATTTTTCAAACTGAGAGTTTGTAATGGTTTAGCGGATGCGATATATCCAGAGACCGCAAGCTTTAAGACCGCAAGCTTTATGGCATCTCTATTGTATAAGTCAATAGACGTTGAAAAATGTTTCAGGTTTGGGAATCGGGAATTTGGCAAACAATCTCTGGTAAAGAAGTCCTCGTCCGGAATGTAGTCGATATCCAAAGACTCCAGCTTTGTACAATCGACTGCGATTCCTAGACTATCAACAAAAGATCCTCCCTCCGATTTCAAAGATTTGATGGATTTTGGTGACGCTTCAACGTCAAATAAAGCTGCTCGCCGACGCTCTTCTTGTAATTGTTCCATGCTGTATCCTCTAACAACGCAGCCAGATGATCCCTGGGAGATATCCACATCTTGAATATTAGGTGCCATAGTAACAATACGTTTCAAGGCAGCAAAGCGCAAGTCATAATCTGCATTGGTGTTCCAAAGTCTTGCTTGGATTGACCGGAGATTTGGAGATTTGGCGAGCGCAATTTCGTCCGGATTATTGTGGTCTTGGCCATCTTCAAGGCGACACCAGTCCAAGATATCGAGGTATGCAGTTTTATGGTAGTGTTCGATGGTCTCAAATACTATCTTTGGAATCTGGCCATCTCCAGCCACCGTGAGAGCCTTCAGGTACGGCAGCCTTATCAATAGGTCCACCAAGTCGTCCCATCCCGAGTAATTAGTAGAGGCTTTATTGCGGTTCCAGTCCTTTATTTCATGTACCTCGATGGATATAGTGCGAATGGCGTCCAAGATCGAAGATTTTGTTGGATCATTGAGCAAATCTTTGATGATGGCTTGAGTCTTCTTCACCTTTTCATTGGCTGTATCACCAAATGTAAATCTCTGATGCTTATTCTTATACGAATATGCAGCTCTGTTAAATAATTTGTTTACAAGACACAAGGCAGATAGTGTGGCTGGTGAAGAGTCGCCAATCTAGTGACGAACATTAGCAAAATCACTATGAGAGAATGTAAAACTCACGTATTCAACTATGTCCTGTACAAGCTCTGTACTTAAAGATCCGATTGAGTGCATCATTTTTTTTTGGAGGAGAAAAAGGTTTATATTTGTAGAGTCTTGCCCTGGAGGGATGAAGAGGGGATTTATCACACATGACTTTTCTTGGCGTGTTGGTGCCTAAAACACAAAACACGTGAGACTTTTTACAGCCAGTAAGGTTGTAGTCATCGGGTCCATCAGCTAGCCTGATCTTCTTGAAGTTCAGATTGACAAGTCTATACGAGGCATCAAGTCTATACGAGGCATTGTCCTCCTTTGCCCTTTTCAGCCCTGGATATAGTAACAAGAATGCCTGGAGGGCTTTCGTGCTCGTGCGAAGGTATACCTGTCGTTTTGGCCAGGTGTTCATCTTGTTGTTGTTGTTGTTGAAGAAAGCTGGTAGCCAAAAGATGCTCTGATGATCGGCGGTAGTAACATGGCTACAAGCTTCCTCGCATTTATGAACGTCACATTTATCTGCTATTTCATTCCACGTCAAACTTTAACACCTTGTCTATCAAGATGGAAATACAGTTACCAAGCAGTGCCAACCAGAAATGACAGCTGCATTTATAATTGGGGCCACAGTAAACGTAGAGAGAGCTGTAATGCACGATAAAATGATAAAATGATAAAATGATAATCAGGGCAGAATATTCCCATATTGAAGTTGCTGGCTGCAAAGTCATTGTTGAAATGTTCATTGCCATGTCAATCCTGTCGAGAAGATAACTAAGATTCTTGGTCCTTCTCAAGGTTTGAGGGGCAGTGGTGAGTAAATCGTTCAAATAAAGCTTTCAGCTACTCCCAAATAAAGAAAAATCTGTTGAAAAAAATGAAACGTGGGACATGCTAGGCAGCTACCTGCAAAATTGGGCGTAAGGCTCGGGTACAACACGAACGACCAACAGCCACCTTGCACCACCACATCAACCTATAAATAAGGCCGCAATACTTGAGCGCGTCCACTCAACTTCAAAGGATCAAAGTTATCCAGAGCTTTTTGGATTAAGGAAATGCCTCTCGGAATCACGACTAGTCTCTTCTCGGCGCTCTACAAGTTGCAGGGCTAAACTCATGCTGCTTTAAAACGAAAAACTGCAATAGTAACAGCAACACCTATGATCCTTCAATGTTAAATGAGCCGGTTCTGTTAGAATACTTGTGGTCTAATGTTTGACGGTTAAGCGATTGGAAAGGCTGCGTATATGTCACGATCCAAAACAATATCACAGCAGGACCAAGAATATGGATTCAGAAACTTGAGAAATATTGTCTTGGCATTCGTGTGTTTGTATAATGTTTGTATAATAATCGCGATTTATATATAAAATCTTTATGCTTAATTTTGTATAATATTCAAAATTATATTTTTAAATTAATTCAAAAATTCGATATTGACTTTTAGAACAAAAGCTACTATAAAGCCTTAAAAACTTCCCAATCCTCTAATGATTTAACGCAGATATAATCCAGCTCCTTGCGTGCTCTCAACTTCCCCCATCTCTCGAAGGTATGAATAATGTCCCTTCCCCAGTTGCAAAGTACATTCTGATTCTCTACTATTAGAAAAATCGAAACGTTTAAATGGCTAAATGCTGTGTCAGCCTCGAAGGACAGGCCAACATAGGCCAATTACACGCAGAGCAACGGAGTGACGGCTGAAAAGAGTCACTCCCTACTCTACTGACTCCCACTCCCAATATCAATACATCACCCTTTCGTTGTCGTTCAGAGAGATGAAAGTCACTACTGGGATAGCCAGCCAGTAAATTTGCTCATTGTTAAGTTGTAGGTTAAATGATTACCTATATAAGAGCGGTATATATATTGTTGGCTCCTTGTCTTTTGCCATTTGTATCTCTGTGCATTCCATTTCTCTCATCTTCTTTCACTATATCTCTCATTGAAATGCTAACAAAAAAAACATAACTATGCCATGCCTTGGGTAAATTGTCTATCGGGTCGCCACCATTTATTCATGCCACTCGCTATGCTGAACTTCAGGAAGATCCTTATCTTCATAGACCTCACAGAAAAACTCAAGCCTCCAGAACCTGTTCTGACAAATGCTTGAATCACTCACCACCTTTGGTATAAATGTAACGACAGCGCTAGCCGTGGTCTCCGGGATTTTAAACACAGCCGAGCTTGTTTTTGGAATCTTGTAGTATACCAACTGAGATATTACATGTGATCTATTAATATCCCAAGCTTCAATTCGAGACTCTAGTTCTTTTAAGGCCGTAGAATGTGCCTTGTAGATCATCACCGTGCATTGAAGGTGACTGGCATCTAGTGAGGACCAACCTACTGCGTATAGCATGCACTCAAAGTCAACTTCGATTTCACGTTGACCACATGTGAAGATGAAAGATGTGAGTAGTATAATTGCGCCTGAGTCGAATGTAGGGTCTCTAGACCCGAAGAATAGTTGGTCCTGAGCATCCCAGCATGGACCCCATATCCCTGTGTCATGTATCAATAATTCGTCCGGGAGCTGGATTTGTAAGACGTGTGATCTTGTTCGGCTTATCAGAAGACTTATGTCAGAGAATATAGAATCAGTTGGCTGCAAACTTAGTGGGAGCTCAAACAAGAGATATCGCTCCATCCGAACAGTTGCCCAGAGATCTTTGGGGCATTCCACTAGAGTCCATGGATCCTCTCTGATGAACTGGTTCGGACCACACTTCCTCAGACGGACAGCAAGTAGTTGGTTTGGCTTTCTAGAGCAGTCAAGGGGCAATAGGTATCGACTTCCTCTCTTTCCTGGGATTGGCTCAGAAAGTATTTTTACTCGAGTTTTAATACTGCCGTTTGAAATGGAAAGTTCTCGCCAGTCAAGAGATAATCTTTCTTCCAACCAATTACCCTCATGAAAGGCAGATGGAGATTTGGCTAAAAATCCAGAAAATCCAGGGCTTTTGGAGGATCGAGAATATCTGAGGATTGGAGGATATGTCCAGGCAAATATGCTCAAGTCAGCGGAAGACTTAATAATCTCTTCTTGCAGTCGCCGAAATGCCTTTTCCTCTTCACCGTATAAAAGAGGCATGTTGATATCGAAGATACCAAGCAGGCAGTATGCCATATCTTCGGTGCGGGTCGTTATCCGGTTTGCGGCCCAAGACATTCTCTGAGCGACAGTTATGGAGGAGAGTGGTAGGACATGGCACAAAATGGCGATATTAATTCCGGTAATTTGAGAGAGAGATCCAACCAAATCTCTTTTCGAACCCCTCTTATTCCAGTCTTGATCATAAAAGTCGACGTCCACGGGGGCGATCAATTCCTGCAATGTCCACCCGCGAGTGAACCAACGGCAGCCTTGAAGAGCCGTATCCAAGAGTGCAGGTGCAGTGAGATCTGAAAGGTACACAAAACATATCTGACTTCTTTGATACCACCGGTACATGGAATTGATAGCTTCAGTGAGTTCTGCACTGCTGGATTTGTCGATACAGCATGTGTCCACCCAGACATGATTGATATCCCTCTGTGCCGCCAACTTGCAAGTCTTTTCAATCTTACGATAGCCCTTCTTACTCTTGTAAGATTGGTTGCTCATGTCTTGGAAGGATACCTCCTCTTCCTCCCACACGTGGGAAAGTATCGCATAAGGCGGGACGTTCCTCCCAATGAACTCTTCGAAAGCGCCGGTGGTTGTATTGATAAGTCTCATGATGTCCGCGGAGTTTCTGTTTGTATGGCGTATCTTTCTTGGGACAAAATAGTGGTCGTCCCAGAAGATGATATTCTCGTTCAAAATATATGATTGGAGTCAAATAGTCTCATACTTTAGAGTGGCTCTTTTACCGGAAATGGGCTCAATTTTACGCGGCGGCAATGATGCTTTTTATGGCCCTACTGTCACGATGCGAGGGTAGGTTCCTCAAAAGGTAATGATGGGTATTCTGTATTCAGCGTAGTCTAAAGACGAGAAGAGGCTTGTCGTGATATAACGCTATATATGTTACGTATGGTAGTACCAGTTGTTGGTGCCTGAGGCCACAAGTGGTGCAGTCGAACATACATCCATACTGGACTCAAATACACAGTTTGCTGCACAATAGCAGCAACGGCTCAGGTCTCAAGACGGTAAGAAATAAAACCCACATCGAGAGTCCGATATAGAAATATTTCTAGCTTCGAATTGATGATAAGGGATTGAGGGAAGGTAAAACAGCAGTACATCTTTTCAAGAAGGCCCCAACGACCCCTGTAGCGACATCTTGTAGCACCTACAGTATCTCAGCTCCAAAGTCTTTTCCACAAAAGATTTCGAGATACACATAACAAATACAAATCTTCCATGTATCAGAATTTCCTTTTTATAAGAAGTACAAATATGATTTATAACAACATTTCAGGTACCATTAAAGGTAGATACTACTATAGATATCAATTCTTTCAATTGCCCCCTCTTTAAATAGGTATTGGGCATAGGTTGCTACTGGTACAGCAATGAGAGAGATATTCTATAATATAATGATTGCTAACCCTTGGTTCGTGCTAGCTATATGGTTGTACTGACAGCTTTAAGATCCCCTCCCTGAAGCAAATATCAGGATGTAAGACGTCCGATCGTCGTTTTCGTTATGCTGGCCAAGTATTCTAAATCAACGTGTAAACTATTTTGGGCAGCGTCCTCACTGGTTGGGGAATAAATTGGTTGGTTCCTGTAACTCCACTACATGAGTAGCATTTGCATTTCACTAGTGCTGTTGTCAGGCACATCCCGCCCTTCCCGAGTTAGGTCTCCCGTGTTGAAGTCTCAAAATGCACAACCTAGGCGCAAGCGACAATTATATTGTCTTTTCCGGACTTTGACCGTGTCAGACGGTGAACAGCCATTATTTACACCTTCTGTATTAAGACTAGTAACAGACTCATAGTCCCACTAAACAGGGGGCACCTACCATCTAAAAGGGCGGAATTAGTTTCCCGGCACCACAAATACATAGTCTAAGTGGACAAATGAATTGAATCTAACAAAGTCATCCCGTGCAAACCTACAACGTACGTTCCAGGTGGGTCAGTACGGTGTGCGTCATATATCATATAGCCAACAGTAAGTGTGGTGTTTGGATTAAATAGCGCTTAAGCAGCCCATCAATTGCTGGGTGTGAATTCAATTCCAGTTCTACAAGACTTCCTCCCACAAGTGAACTCGCTATGAACACTGATGGCGACAAAGATATCAACGGTGACTGGTGGGTGCGTTACCCCTATTTCAAAGATGAGTTCTCCAGGGATCGGGTTTTTGATGAAGGCTGGTGGGATAAATTTGGTCTTATGGAGATGAATGGCGAACGAACAACGCCTGAAGAGGTTTCTGCATTGAGGGATTATCTTGCTGGTCGTTCCTCGATTTCTGTTGCTGCAAGATGCTTGATGACGCTTGCTGAAGATAGAGTTCCCGTCGATGAAGACTGGGACAAAGGTGACCGCATTACCGATTTGCTTAAGGCGGCTGTTATTCATTTCCCGCTTAAACAAGACGCAATTGTTAATTTAGTCGAGGAGATCCGATCACTGCCTGAACCTGACCTTACTCAGGAGCAGAAAGTACGGCTGGGTCAGATGTGGCAGGAATGGTTCGCTCTTGAAGAGTTCGAAGGAGAATGCGGAGGCGGGAGATTCCCAGGTTCGGATTTATTTCGCCCTTCTTAACTAAAGTTTTCACTAACATTTTTGATTTTAGTCGAGTGGTCTCAACAGCCTCATACGTCTCAACCTTGGCGTCGTTCCTCCTGTGCTTTTTCAGCAACTAGGTGTATACAGCATAGGAATGCTGCGATCACGCTTCACTACGCAGGTTTCAAACTCATTATACAAACGCTAGAGCAGGAACCATGGAAATGGGGCTATTGGCGTGGGTGGGCGTGCACAATAGCCATCTTAGATGTATGTTTCAGTCTTGCCTAACTAGCGGAGGCTAATTTTCTTCTAATTAGAAAATGGTACCAGCTCTTGTTCCATGGTTTGAGATCACCGGTCGCCTTATTTATAATTACGACGACCGTGAGAATTTTTCTGCGTTACGCGGTTATAAAAATGACCGTTCTCTTAAGTGTCTATTCACTGATTTATGGCATGGCGAGATGTTTTTTAATCTAGGGAGATGGAAGTTTTGGAAAGAACGTTTAGAGTGGATTGCTCAGCAGGAATCTTTATTGAAGGAGACTAGAGATACGGCAACGCAACTTGTAGTGCGCATGAATGAGATTGAAGCTGATCCGCAGCCTGAGATCTGGAAAGATAGATTAGATGTTCTCGACCCGTGAAACTCACGTGGTGGATCTGTCATAAATACACTCTCAATTTCCAATTCCCGTATTTTTAAGACCTGAACAGTTGCGGCGCTATTATATAAATTGTGTAAGATGCCTGTAATGTATATACTGTTTACTTCCACGTACGCATATATATTGTGGAGCATTTCCGAGACTAGAATTATTAAGCCTGTGTCCTGTTTGCTTTGTTGCACATTTTCTCTTTATTATTTAAGGGGTTGGCGGTATCTCAAAAACCGACGAAACTATTAACTCTTTTGTCTTTTTTTGGTCCCGGAAATGCTGCTGTTTGTGTGTGCTCTAACAACTATACGGTTACGACCAATGGTACGCCGAAGTGCTGCATTGCAGCTGTCGTGAACTGTATACCTCACCTGGTCTGAGAAGCTTGAAACAATAGATATCATGAATCAATTTTTTCTTATTCTTGTGTCCCATATGAGGTTAGTAAACTTGCTGCTCTTGCTCAGGCGCTAATCATCCTCGGCTCACCCTCGGTTCACTTGATTCGCCTGAGCATCCTGAGCAGCTCACCTGATTCGGCCTGAATCTCACTCCATCCTCTATCCCTAGCTAAGTATCTACCCAAAACACCGCCTTTCTCCTTTACCTCTATTGTCGAACTCTCCCATCATGGCTCGTACAAAGCAAACAGCACGGCAAACTACGAAAGGGGTAATTAACTGGACACGGTTTTAGGAGTGGCCAACGTGGTCTGTAGACTACGCTAATGCTTATGTCGGCCCCCTTTCGGAAGTTCAAGGCTGCCGAGGGAAGGTATTTCTAGGACGGATGGTCGACCGCCCTGAGCAGGCTGCCTATATCATTGGTAAGTATTATGTGCCTATATCTGTCCTGGATAACATTATAACACGACGTAGAATGGGATACGCTAGAAGACGTAAAGGCATTTTAGTCCTCTCCTGCTTGCGTAGAGTTTCTACGGAACCTCCCTGAATATAATAATGATAACTCACAAGTTTCTGGCTTAGTATTAAGTCACTCAATTTTAGACTATGCCTCCGGTTGCAGCCTGGGAACAGGAACGTTGTGACGTTTGCGAAGTGCCGTAACTGTAAGGAACGATGTCAAAAGTAGGGAATTACGATCCTTCGGAAAGCAAAATGCACCTCTGAATGAAATGCATTCTAAGCTCTGTCTCTTCCTCCGAAATGCCTGCATGTTTTACTCTGGCTAAGCTAATGACTCTCTTCTTCCTTTGTTCTGCTTTCGGATAAGCCACCATTCCTTAGTTTCTATTACCACCTATCGGCATTATGGTATTGCTGATATTTGCATTGATCCTAAGTCTACAAATGATGACTACCCTTTATTAGTTGCCAATGAATATCAGGAAGGAGGCGCGAGGATAAATATAAGATAATATACATGCTATAAGACTATAAGTTATATAGTGGATTGGCAAGAAATATATTAATATCTCAGCTCTTTTCCTCAGTTTATTAAATGTGTTTTCCTGTTGAAAATGGCAATAAGCACTTAATACTTCAAAAGACTTGAACATTCTTGACATATACTTTATAAATGGCTGATATAATGCTGAATCTTCAACAACTTTACTTAAGAGAATATCTAGCTCTCGGCCGCTGTTTGTTACACAATGTTAACAACTTTTGATATAAGGATTACTATTATGCAACGGTTGCTATTATTTGCCTACTGAAGCAACTATTCTATTTATGACTACCAGAGGACCATAGATAACCAGGGAATTGTTTTTGAACGATGTAGTTCGCGATGCGATTATTGGAGACGATAATGGGAGCCTATGGTTGTCACTCAGCCTGGTTCGATATCTGCTTATTGTGTCGAGGTGATGGCTGTGCCGAACACGTCCTCGCAGACGTGGACACCAACCGCTCACTACTTGCAGCGTCGCAAGAGGTATGTAAGGACAGAGTTTCTGTCAATAGTTTCTTAGTTTATTTATTTACATAAACCAATCAGTGGTGATTCTTTAATGTGGAACAAGCGATGTCTGGTATGACGAAACTAATTGCGTCACCAATGGTCGACACTCAAGAATTAGATATTGTACGTCAATGACCCTCTCATCATACGCAATAGCACTGACTCAAGCATACTGATAATGACCTAAAACATCAAACTCAGAATGTCGTTTTTAAAAATGTTATAGGCCCGAACGAGATTCAACTCGTTTGCTCCCTTTTCCTTTTCGAGGATCCAGATACCCGCGTAAGAATATTGTTATAATGATATTACTTAATACTAAAACTTGGCTGAACAGGGTTGTGATGCAATATGCAGTTGAATAGCATGCCGCAAGGGTTTACAGCATCCACCACAGTCACTGATTGGGGTTACACCAGATTTCCTGGGTCTTTCTACTGGACCATCCCTTCCTCAGCCTGAAAATTTCCCACGGGCGCTTACAAACCAGAAAAGATATACAGTACAGCGAACCTTTCTCAGGATCCATTGGTCAAGATGTCTAGGCCTCGGTAGCCTGTATCAATGCTGTATGTGTCCGAGGTGACGGAAGCCTTATGCACCGACGGGTCTTCTAATGCGCTCCAATGCAACAATGGTCTGATATGAGGCTCAGCGCAGAGCCTTATCTGTTCGGTCTTCCTCTAAGCTCCTCACTTCGTTGGAGTCGATAACTCTATCCCTCTCGTCCTTCAACATGTCACCAGCGGGGTGGCTAGTGAAAAACGTCTAGCATATGGACCCGCTCAGCGTTCTTGGTGCCGCCGGCTCAGTTGTTGGAATCGCCAGTTTTGGTCTTCAGCTTGGGAAAATCTTGTATTGTTACGCGGACGAAGCTCGATCAGCGAAGACAAGTCTTGAATTGATCCAGGGCGGCATCCAGTCTACATCAGCTGCTCTTCATCAACTGCATAACCTCTTGAAGAACGAGTTCGAAAATCTCGAGAAGGGTAGAGCCAGTCTTTTATTTACCCCTAAAGCGCTAGATGATGTGAAGGATACGGCCGATAAGTGCATGCTCATTTTCTGGAGGATTGAAGGAACAATCAAAAACGAGTGCGATGCAAAATTTGAGAAAAGCCTGGGCAAGAAGTTAGTTGACTTCAACAAGCAGGTACAGGATAACATCCAACTAGAGCCTATCAAGATAAAGGTTACTTGGACGATCAGACGAAATCTTCACTTCCCGTTCATCACTTCGAAACTAGAAGGCTTTGGCAGACAACTCCAAAACCTCCAGATTAGTCTCTTGTTGATGTTATCTATCATAAATTTGGGTGCACAGAGCAGGAAGCCGTAGGTATCACAAGATTCCTTTAGAATATTGGATTGATTAGGCTCACAGGTCAATATCCTACCAAGATTTCTTCGATATTATGAACAACCTAGGTAGTATACAACGAATAGCGGCGAAGGGCAATCTTTCAGAAATTGCAGCTTCGTTCTCCAAGCCAATGCTACAAGATTCACCCATAGTCACAGCTGCCCAGATGAAAAGAACTGGAAGTAATAACTTCGAACACCTTCTCAAGGGAGATGCGAGTATCTCCACAAACACTGAACGCTCCCGCACCCCTCTATCTCTACCCTATAGACGACGTCGAAGTGTATCACCATTGGGAATTCAACCTGTCTTGAATCGTCAAGATAGCCCTACGAGGGCTCGAGTCTCTTTTCGGACACACCCTCACGAGGAAGGATGGGACCCGAGCCAATACTCGAAGAAAAAGAGCACGAAGACCGGAAGCCAAACAAGCAGGTTGAAAGCACCTACGACAAAAAGCTCACTTTCAACTGAAAGCCCTCACTCCGCCAATCAACCGTCAAGTCATATATCCGGGACAACATCTGCCACTAAGAGTCATCTTTCCGCAGAGGGCACTCCAAACGAGAGTATCAAAGGTCTGCCGATTCAAGAACAGAACATTGCAAAAACCAAGAGGCCCATTCAAATAATTGATCTCACCGATGCGGACGTTACTGTTGAGCCTCAGCACGATATCGACAACGAAAAAATCAAGCCAAATGTTTCTGGCAACTCTGACATAGAAGTCCCTCGCACCAGACCACCTGAGACTCTTACAGCGACCTCTATATCAAAGCCGTTTGGGAAAGAGGCTGTGATCGAACCACATAAACCTCTCCCGGACAATGATAAAGATCTCCAGGATAAGGTCAACATCTCGATCAAAGCAGATAATCATGAGAGCTCGAACCAGGTAAGCTAATTTGAACTACATTGCATCCCCCGCTGATTCTCCTGTAACTGATATTTATTACAAAAGCCTGTTGTCGAAAGAGGTGGAGAAACCCAAGCGAGGCGATCCTCGAAAACAAACGAATGGAACGTCACTTCTGAAGCAAAGCCGAGGGATCTATCGACAGCTGCGAAAAATGAGGAAACGGGTGCCGTGACGACACAGGACGCTAGTGAAGCTCTTGTTGAGCCGCCAATAAATCTTGACCGACGATTTGTGCTTCAGAGCAAAATCCAATCATGCACTACAAATGAAGACTTGGTGGATGTTCCTGTGGAAGTAACAATGCCTATATCTATCAGCTCATACGATCCCAAACGGACTACTCGAGAAACAAGGCCCAGTAAAGCCAGGTTGTCATCGCGCCATAATGTCACGAACTGTGACTCGCGATCTTCATCCCTGAAAGAGAAAACCTTTCTCAGTCGAGCCCCCATGCGAAGTCGATCTTCGACCGCGTCTCCAGCTCCGACAAGACGAAGAGTATCAAGCTCTAGAGCACGCTCCTCAACTTCCCACTTGGAAAAGTCTATGAGATTTCGCCTCTTCAGGAGCCTTAGATCTCCGATTGCTCTACTTTTAAACCAAGGTCCTAGATTCGAAGAAGCCCCCCTCGCTTATATTATCAAAAACGGGAACGCAACCAAGGTACCATACTCTGGTAAACTGGTCTTGAGTAGAAGTCAGTCTAGTAAGATGCATAAGCAGTCATCCCAGCAAGTATGGATGAAGACTTTTGCATTTCTAAAGAAAGAAGATTTGGATGCAATTGAGGGACTTGTATACCATGGGTGTAAGGGTCATGGATCAGAGGTTCAAAACGCCATTATCAATATAAAGAAACTTCGACAGAACCGACTGAAATTCTGGGCTAAAACCGAGGATGCGTTGCTGGTAATTGTCAGAAGAGAAAGCGAAGGTATCAATGATGCGGACGAACAGAGCGAAACTGATCCTGACGAAGTCGATTCAGTCCATGCATCCCTTATCAAGGGGCAAGAGAAGCCAGAGGAGCAACCTTCTACCCTTCCTCGAGAACCCCCTTCAGTTCCAATTACTTCTAGGACCAACATATCTCTCCAGAATGATTTTAGGGACAGGAATGGCACAGAACTTCCCCCTGCTCCACAAGTAGCTATTCCATCAGGAAGCCCGCCGTTATTTCCTTCGCTTCCTAAGCCCTATCCTCCAAGACTACCATTCACGCACCCAGAGTATACGAAATTTGTAGATGTTACACCTCCAAAGCTGATTAACGATGCAGCATGTGCGAAGAAACTTACCTCCTATGAAGTCTGGACTATTCAGAAAGCGCCCATACCATCTGAAATTGAAAGACGTTCGACATCTTGGAAGAGATGCTCTGTATTGAATGAACCAATGTCTTCTGATATGATTACAGACCAAATTCATGAACTGGACAAGGAGAAGCGAACAATCATTCAAAAGAAGCTTGCATTGTCTGAAGATCAGCAAGAGCAGTTGACTCGCTTATTTGAGAACTGCAATAGGCGGGAATTCGATTCTAACTTCCATTGGACCCTTCGTCAATTAGATCTCCATCCAGCTCAAGGAAAAAAGTGGAACAAGCGCGAGGTTGAGGCTATAGTTGTGTATCTTTGTAGGGCTCCACATGCAGAGCTCAATCCAGTAACACTTTTGCGAGACATCGAGAGGGCTAGGCATGAGCAGCGTCTGCTTCAAAATCGACCGTCGCCTCAAATCCAACAACAACAACCACAACCAATAAAGCCACAAAGCCTGCAAACGACAACCCCGGGAAACAAGAGTAAGTTAACAACGTCTAAAAAGGATACCAGGAAAGGAGCGGAAAAGAATTCTCATGATTCCTCAGAGTCAAGTGAATATAATTCGAGTTCGTTCACAGGTTCCTTGAGTGTTTCATCTCGAGGACGAGGTCGCCGTTCATCGTCAAAAAGGGAAAAGACATTTTCAATACGAAGACCTAGCGATCCAAAAACCAAAGGGAGAACATCGTATTATGACACTCCCGTCCCTCCTGTCCCTCGTCCTGTCCATCCGTCCTCGTTCGATTCTGTTGCCGCAGCTTACCAAGCTGGAAAGAGAGATGCAGATGCAGATGCTGAAAGGTTTTCTCAACGAAGACCTGCGAATCCAACCTCTGTTGTATACAGGGACGAAGGCATAAATTCACTTAGAAACTCCTTTGCACCCCTACCATCTGAGACACGATCAGGATATAGAGATGACAGGCTTGACAGACGGCCCAGTTTTGCGACATATCCCGGACCACTTGCCCGTGTAGATAGACGCCCCAGAGAAGACAGGTACATAGATCAACGGCCAGGATTTGGAATTCGACACGAGGAAAATTCATCAAATCACCAGAATTACCCCTCTTATCGGGATCGCGAACGTTACGATCCCGGGCGAGCAGACACAAGATTAGACGAACAGAGTCAAAGTATTGTAAAACAATTATTATTGGAATGGACTCCCCTGAAAGTTGATCAAATGGACGGAGAAAGTAGCGAGGCAACGAAAGCCCAAGAAGAAACGGCCAATGCAGAACAACGACAGGATGAACTGAATAATGATAAGGAAACTGGTGAAGCCGCCTCAAGCTCTGGCGACATTGAAACTTCTGTACCAACGTCAGGCAAGACTACTGAGCTTCGCGGTTGGGCCTCTACTCGAAGTCATACACCTAGTGTTGGGATATCCCGACGACCAACAGTTGTCAACGAAAGTGAGGAGCAAATTTATGAAACGGAAGAAATTGAGGACCCGTCGTCTATCCCAGCAACTTCACCACACCAGAAAGAGAAGCAGTCACAGATTGCTACATCCGCCAGAGCCGAGGTACATAAGGAAGAGGCAGCGACTTCTTCTCGGCCCCAGAGGCACGAATCCTGGGTAGACCCCGAAAGAGCACAATACCTTGTGGAATCAACACATATGCCAGACCCAACCAGCGATCCAGAGACCGTTCGAGCTCGGTCACCGTCACTGGAGTTGGAAAGAGAATTCGACCATAGGACTGGAGCCGAGGACTATCTCGCGCACCAAGCCCCATTTTCTAGCCACCGTCCACGGCAATACTACGACGAGCCTCAGGAGTTTATCCGGACCCGCTCTTTCTCACCTCCGCCTCTGAGGTCGGTTGACGATGCCCTATATCAGCGGGGATCACATGTAACACCAAGCCGTATTCCAGAAACGGAAGGGGAGAAAATAGTCGATTGGGGAACATATTATCCAACGGGACGGACACCCAATGCTAGGCCGAAAACTTTCGAGAGTTACATGCCTCCGAAGGACCCTACTATCACTATCCCCCCACGACCCATCACAGTTGAGCGTCCTGTTGTTATAGACCATAGACGTCCTTCTTCACCTCCACTACGGTCTGCTGGAGGAAGATTCGAGGATGATCAACGAGAACGCTTTGCGAGCAGGCATGATGAAGATATTATTGGCGAAAGAGCGCGTTATTTGCCTCCCCGGAGCTATGATACTGAGTCAAATGTTGGGAGAACCGGATTCACCGACCGATCTATGCCCGCCATAAGCACGAGAGACGACTATCCAGTCTATGATGATAGTGGGTGGCGATGAGATGAGTGGATCAACACTCGATTCTGATGTTCGAACCCGATCCTGGAATTCGATTGGGTATTTGTATGCTTTCCTGGTTTGTGGAATAGACTTTATATATTCGCTGATTTATAAAATATATGGGGATACTTTGCGTTTAAAGTTGAGCTTGAATTTAAATTCCTGTTAATTTTTTAATAAATTAGTAAATATAGAAATGTATAAATATGAAGAAAAAGGGCATCAAATTAAGTTAAAAGTAATTTTTAAGGAGATTTAATGCTATAGAACATATATGCCCTTTGAAGGCGCGCTATACCAAGCCGAGAGAGATCCAAATTCTGCTCCCGCAGGGAACCTTGTAACGGAGCAGAAACGGATTCCCGGGCAAATTTCGGTAAGGAAACTGTATCCGGGGTACACAGGCTGACTCAGGGCGTGCTCACACGCCCGTAGACTAAAACGGAACCAGCGAAAGGGAAAATTAATCCTGAGTTTATGGGTATTCTGAGGAAACAACACAGATCAAGCATAAAGAGTGACTCCTCATTCCCTAAGTAGATTACTACGTATAAACTTTGCAAAGAAACCGTGGATTCATCGAAAGTGAAGTAAATCAATTAATTATGTAGCAATTTTGTCCCTCCAGCAAGGAGCATAAAAACAGGGATGAGGACTTTTATTCAACTATCGGTTCTCCTTGTAACACAAGCATCGTTCTCCCATGACTATTGTCAAACCCTCCGTCGGTGCTTTTCTCCAGTAATAAAATTCTTTGGATTACAATGAAGAAAGGCGGAGCTGGACTGCTTAAAACTGCAGTCAATTCTACGATCATAGTATATTTGATCGAACTTGAGATCTCTCCATCTTTCGCCATGCTATTGTTAGGACTATTTGAGTATTGGTCGGTCGTTTTCGTTTGTTTTGATCATCCACGCATCAGAATGGTAATCTCCAGTTTTATTGGTATGTCAAGTCTTAAGTTTCTTCCTGCTCCCCCCATGAACATCGTGATCTTCCTCCATTACGTTTGTGTCATGTTTGATTCCGCGGGAACCATTGCCTTCGGAGCTTTGAGAACCAACTCTACGATGTGAAAAGTGTTTGATGCTCTTTATAGAACGCTGTAGACCTTGACCGTTTTGAATCTCGTGACCTACATAGAGCAAGGATTAGAATGTTAGAAAATAGAGGAAACAGTCTGCAAACCTTTAGTCAAAGTTTTCAGGATCACAACCCATGCCTCTACATCAACCAATAAGCCCCAAGGGGGAGCAATCTGTGTAGAACGAATGTTTAGATCCCATAGCTTGACATTTCCTACCTGGCCATCATAATCCATGACAACTATATTTGCGTCATTGTGTTTGAGAATTAGGACGACTTCGTTTCTACTAAAAGCAATTCCGCCACCTTGACTTGTGGACAAATTGCGTTTGAGAACGGCTATCTCCATGTGTATGCCACGGGGGTTGAGCGGAAGAGACTCGGGTAGTCCCCATGGTAACTCAAGTTTTGTGAGGAGAGCACGGGAAGGAAGACGACCTTCTTGGCCATCTATTGTGCGTAAAAATGGCTGCGTGGCGTCAGCTTCGTCACTCAGATCTAGCAAACAGTCGCCGGGTCGAGGTGAGCATCCGGGGTTATCCATGAAAATTGCATCATCTGGGAACACTCCGTTTTTGTCGACCTCGAAAGTTATGCGGACTACTTTGAATACTGGGAGATCGTATTTTTCGATGGTGTCTCTGGTAGAGGATATGGATGGGCTGACAAGCTGTAGCAATGGATTAATATTTGGCTGTGGGCTTTTTGAATTGACGCCCGTGGCCTCCTCAGAAGACTTAGAGTTGTCAGGGGCGTTTCCTTCGAGAGTCTGATCCACCTTTGAGAAAAAAGACCGCGGCTCATCTTTTCTCCAATTTTGATGCTTCTTATCTCTTGATATAGAACTTGAGTTTTTGAATATGTCATTTTTGTAGCATACACGCCGTCGGTTTAGTGTTGTAAAAGTGGCTGGTTTTTTTGTTGTTTCCATCCAATCCGCGGTGACATGGTGGGATTTGACGCTAAGAGGAGGCATAGATGCTGAAGGATGGCGGTGTTGCATATGTTTTTGGAAGGCTTGGTCATCTCCGAATTGTTTTGAACAGATGAAGCAGGTGGTTGGCGCAAGATCAGAGCAGGAAGAGCTGCCAGTTGATTTGCTGTCGGAAGGCTCGTCGTCGCGTAGTTCTTTCGCACTGAAATTCAAAACTTTTTGGTTTTGTTGCGACATGGCAGCTTTTTTCTTTCTCTCACACCAATTATATGATCTCTAGTTTTGCAGCCTATATGATCTTGAAGCTACTTTGTTGCTGTGTGCTTGGGAATTTAAGATCTAAAGGAGGCGTGGTTGGTTAGAAATAAATCGGAAGGTGTCAGAAGTAGTAAGAAGTTTCCAGTATTCACTTGAGTCGGTCTGTTATCACAGTTCACGTGCCTGAGGCTGTCGAGTTTCTTTTGTTACTTCGTCGTTTTACACTTCCCTTCACTTCTGATCTTAGATTCTTGTTATTTTTTTCCATTCACCGCGAGTCTCAAGGTGCCTAATCTATTTGTGGAACCTTTTCTCTTTTTACGTGGAATAGGATTTGAGCCTTTCCGACAGGTTCATTTTATGTTATGTATCTCGATCCATCATAATTCCGCAAAATCAAAAGGTTCAAAGTCAAGCAACATGGATCTCTGAAACCAACTGGGTACAGCCCTAGGCCTAATCTAAGTACTTGAATTTCTTCGGCAGCATACGTTCACGTTTCTGAGTTTTACAAAGGCTAAATTGTAGATTCCAAGCTTAACATCACTACTGGTAGAAATAATATAGAGATACAGATCTTCATATTATTTTCAATGGAAGATTGCCTAAACATTGCTAAAAATCAGATTCGGAGGAAATATTCACCATACATACGGATCTCTGATCCATTAAAAGCTGGTATATTTTTACATGATTCAAAATCAGACTAGTACGACGTGCGGGTGCGTGGAAAAGGATCCAGTCATCAACTAGTGAATCCCCAATTATCCAAAATACCAGCATCTTGGCGCAAAGGAAACAATTGCCCATTCTCGCAACCAGACAAAACACCAAACTTGGAATTTAAACATATGCATGAAACTATTAATTACATTCCTTTCTAATACCCGCGCGTATAGAACACTGGGTTTGATTTGCTGCTAAGTTTAGACTATCTCATGCAAATATATAAATGACAGGAAATTCCTTAACGATTCACACTTCACCGATTGGCTTCACATCAACCCATCTTTTAGCACAGTATATTTTACATCTTTCGTCGGATCAGATCTCTTCGATACTTTATTCTCAAAAGCTACCAGAAAGATATATCAGGACAACTTTTACGACAGTTTGCATTTCCTGCTTCAGCTAGGTGAGTCGATTTGTTGTTTCTGAGACATGCGCTAATACGATGATTGGAAAGCCTATGAGATGAGTTTTGATGTGGACAGAAGAGCACAGGAGAGGACCTGTGGAGACGCGGGTACTAGACTAGGGTTACATTTCAGGTTTAACGAAATTGAAATCACGTGTATAATTTTATGTGATGTATACCTACCTACCTACCATTGATGCATCAGCAACTCTTGATATTACTTTCATAAGGAAATCACGCTCACACGATGTCAATTCTTGTAGGACAAGTGGTTGAAGATCGCACATCATCTTATCAAGTAGTCCAAGTTATCAAAGATCCCACTATTTTCCAAGCCAGGGTGGTTCCGTTCACAACATCTCCCTCCTTAAAACCACCACAATTGCGAGCAAATATAAAAGCGTGTACTGTTGCAGTTTAGACTAATCTTTTGTCGTAGTGCTATAATAAAATGTCCAGGGGGCCGACCGATGGACCAATACAACCGCGAGAGGCGGACATACAACGTACCCAGTATATCCAAATCACCCTACATCCGTGCTCTATTAGATGACATCAGCCCCAATATTGATCGCAAAAAGGTTGAAGCAGATGGAGGAGAAGATAATTCTCCAGTTGTCTCGGGGGAACAGCTACAGAGCATGGTGTTCGAGTGGATGGATACTGATCTTTGGCAACTCCCATCAAAGCCATTCAGACCCAGCTCAGTCATGCCTCGTATAGTGGCTCGCTCAGTCCTTGAAGCTCTCGTGGTTCTTGCAAGTGAAGATGGTGTTCATGCAGATGTCAACCCGAATAACATATTTGTTTCCAATGCAGAGAGTAATACGCCTATTGTTAAGCTTGGAGATCTCGGTGTTGGTAAGTTTGATCCTCGGAGTTTCGGTGTATGCTAATCGGGGATTTCTTTTTAGCTGTGGGATCTGGGCCTTCACGGATCCGTTATCAAGGTCTACACATTCGAGCACCAGAGGTTTGGAAGAACATGGGAATTACGCCAAAAGCAGACGTCTGGAGCCTAGGTGTATCGGTACAGTCCATATGAATTTCTCATCATCAGCGCTAATATATTCTCAGTTGGCCCATTGGATGGCATCCAAAGTCATATTTGGTCCAAGTAACAAGACAATTGAAGGGGAAACAGAAGCATTTTGTGTTGCAAAAATGATACGGCTGATGGGTCCACTTGGGGACCCAGAGCAGAGCAATCAGGAAATCGTCGATGAGTTTTACGTAGCCCAATTCTTGGAGCAGTCGACTTTTGTTCGTCCTGAAACTGGCAAGGAAGAGCAATATGTCAAGGTCAGAACAATCAGGGAAGAGCTCAATGCAATAGAGGGCATCGAAAGTGGATGTGTTGACTTCATTCTAAGTCTCTTGATCGTGGACCACCACAAACGACCGAGCGCTAAAGAAGCACTGCAGCACCCGTGGCTAAAAGATCACGTAGTTAACGATGATTTGGATTAATGTATAGTATAGAGATAATAAGTACTTGCCAAAGTTGAACTTCAAGCATTGATGCACATACTAATGTTATTCTCTCTTGTCTCAATATATTTTCCTCCCTATTAAGGAATTTCCGCCCCGCCCAAAATCTTAGAATCTTTCTATTGCGATTCGGTCTATATCGACATTATTCATATTATTCTCACACGCAACCGGTATCCCGCATACACATTCGCATCAGCCACAACTACTTTCAGCCCCCACAGGTCTGCTCTTGCTTACAGTGCTTGCAATTATTGGTGCAAAAGCAGGTTTCGCGTGCGTGAGCTTCTAATTCCTTTTAATGATTTGCTAGTATTTCTAGCCAAATATTGATACGAACTCTGCCTGGCTCTTCAAACCTAATATCCCAGCGAGACCATCTGTATCCTTCGTTTGAAATGTGGATGCCTTACCGCCTTAAATTCCAGGCAGAAATAAGGAATAATTTAAATTGGAATGAGAGTCTCTATCTCGAGCCACGATGCAAGAAACTGTTCAATAGATATTGTATCTTGGCCAATGTCACCGGCGGGCACCAAGAGACCCTTGGCGAGGAAGGGGACAGGTGCTATATACTCCGCAGGGTGTTGTTTGCGGGAAGTGCGACGTCTTAAGTGAGCGAGATATCTCTGCTCCCTCTTTGCAAGCTTAGAAGCTCATGTTGGCTGGCGATTCTTGAGGTTTTGCGAGGGACTGGGGAGGATCGCAGTTCTTCGTTGAGTTATGTTTGCGTTTGCGGAGACGCTTCCGAAGGGCAGACGGCCCTATCATACGTTTCCCAGAATTGGCCATATCGCGTGAACAAGATACAGGAGATTTTTGAGTCCCCCGAAATTCAGACCATTTGTTCAAAAGTGGTGTGCTTCTGACGAAATTGGTAGGGGGGGGGGAGAATATGCCACTGACGTAAGTTAAAAACAAGGAATTCACTCTTGCGATGGCACCGCGAATAATCTCAGACAAACTTATCTTTTGATGCCGTTTGACACTGCATATCGAGCCCCTTCATCCCATTTCGAGGCTGCTGCTGCTGCCATAAAACGGAGCGAGCCTCCAATTTTGAGAGAAAGTGGCTGAACGGAAGATCATACTTGGAGAAATTGCTTTCTCTTCATGTAACATTAAAAATAGTTATTGGTCCGCTAAATCATATCCTCGATGGATATGCACGTCCTATCACAGACCTTGTGTGCTCAATGAAAATGTTTACTCAAGCAACTCCATCGCAAAAACTCGCACCCGACCTGCGCATACACTTCCTTACGCTTCATTCTTCACCTTGAACCAACCACCCCTACTCCAGTTTCCTTCTCCATAAAGGAGCACCTCTCTAGTCTGCTCATCCTCGATAGCAGTAAGTATGGCCTCCAATCTCTTGAAATCGATGGGTTTAAGAGTCCACCCGTCAAATCCGATTTTGACATATTCATGGACACGTTGTTCTGACAAAGATGCAGACACTGCAACTATTGGAATTCTTCCGTAAGGCATGACACGAGGAGATAATTCAATGGTTGAAGACGCCTCTTTCTCGAATCCTCGGATCATGCGTGTGGCCTCTACGCCATCCACAAGTGGCATCTTCAATGGTCAGCAAAGCAATCAGGCACGATGCAAATTCGGCGCCTGTTGTACTTAACAGAGAGAAAAGACCAATGATCGTTTCGATCTCCTGGATAGATTGGAAACTTACTTGAATGTCCATAAGAACGATATCAAATTCGTGGGGACCACTTTTGAAGGCATCGACGCATGCTTTACCATCAGGAACAACGCTTACCGCATGTCCCCATTTCTTCAACCGCATTTCTAACAGGTGACTATTCAATGGATTATCTTCTGCGACCAGAACATTGAACCGTGGTCGATCATTTGCAGCGGCTATTGGAAAGGGAAATCGATCTCTGGTTGAAACTGGAGATGACTGGCTTATTGCCGCCCCATCAATTCGAAGTCCTGTTGAACTGGAAGACCCACTGCCTGGACTTTTTGGCGTCTTTGATATGAGAAAGTCCGAGGGCGGAGTGGGCAGAGAGATGCTTGACGAGCCCGGTCTCCCGGAGAAATCACCTGAGAGAGCTTTCCGGAAAGGAATGGAAATTGACACAATCGTTCCTTTCCCTTCTCCTTCTGAAGACATTCCGATCTGGCCAGAGTGAAGTCTGACGAATCTTGCAACAGTAGCAAGCCCTAAGCCAATCTGAGCTGGTCTCGACCTATCTATTTTCGTTTCCTGGTCACCAGAAGTTGGATTCCCATCATCGTCTAGAATTTGCTCAAAATCTTGGAAGATGCTGTCCAGTTGCTCTTCCAAAAACCCTTTACCATCATCCGCGAACGATATCTTGACCACCGAGGTTGTCTCGGTAGTCTGGACATGTTCCAAGATAATTTTGATCTCGCCGTCATCTGAGCTCTGAAGCGCGTTAGCAAGCAGATTTGAGACGACTTGACGCAACCCGCTCGGATCACATCGTACTACTTGAGGTACCGCGGTGTCATCTTTGATTCCGATGCGCAAGTTCTTCCTTATTGCTTCCTCTCTGAAAGTTGCAGCAACCTCGGAAATCAACGATCTCAGATCAATATTGTCCTCGTGAACCTGAAAATCCGACTCCTCCGCCTCTGTCAAATGCAATAGATCGTTGACTACAAAGACCAACGACTTGGATGCTTGCAATGACTTTTGTAGATGGGAACGAGCTCTTTCATCGAGCTCCTCTTCAAGGGCGACTTCCAAATAGTTGATGATACTATTTAACGGAGTCCTGACTTCGTGACCTGCGTTTCGAATGAGAAGACGCGTCATTCGATTTCTTTGTACAATCGCTTCTTTCTGCCGCCAGACCTCGATAAAGCGGCTATATAGTGTAGTCAGGACAGAAGCGGATTCAACTGTAAGTGGTCAGTAAGATATCAGAGATATACGACATCGAGATGCCGACTTACTTTCGTCTTCTGTCCATTCTCTACTTGTACCAACAACACTCTCGCTCCATCTCTGGAAGCTGCTTCTTGGCTGCAGATATTCGGTACCAGCCGCGAGCTGTTTCTCGTAGGGATTGCCTGCCCACTTGATTTCCTTCAGCTGGCCTTTTCGGAAGAAGACAAGAAAATCTGTGCGAGAATGTGACAGGGGAATAACGAGCATGCCAGATATGACCGGAAAACCAGGAGCGTAGTAGAGATCAGGGAAGTCTGTTGCAATGGCAGAACTATAGAAGATTGCAGGTTGAGGTCGCTGTCGAATATACTGCAGAAGTGCAATTGCCTCACGATATGCGAAGAGCTGGCCTATCGTTCTTGCCTCGCCCTTGATCACAAGAAACCCGAAGTCTGCCCCGAACATTTTGAGGAGCTCAGAAGTCGAGCTAGTAATATAAACAAAGGGTGAACCTGTAGGAGGAGCTTTTGCCAGAGAGCGTCGGGCACTTATCCGAGAAGCGAACAGGAGTTTCTGGACGTTGCTGCTTGCAATGTTGCCAAGTCCACGACAGACCTCTCTGATAGGTAGCGAGACATGGATACCCGAGCTTGAACTATAGTGGTGGCAGCTGATGAGACCCCATAGTTTGTTGTCCACTATGAGTGAGATGGACATACTTGCTCGTACACCCATGTTGGCCAAATACTTGAGGTGTATAGGACTCATTGATCTGAGGTAGGAATGTTTCAGGTTGAGAGGTATATTTGCATCTTCAAACGTTCTGCAGACGAGTTGAGCTGTATCTTGTTCCCGGTCGTAGAGAATTCGTATAGTATTGATCATGTAGAGCTCACGGGCTTGTTTTGGGATATCGGATGCCGGAAAGTGTAGACCTCTATAAATGTCTTTCGAGGCCCTCGGATCTATCAATTCGCTCACCACGGATCCTAAGATGGGACATTAGTTGCTGCTACACGAAAGACGTCGAGAGAACTGGAACAGCCTGGACCCACAACATACCGGCTGCTGTGTCATCGAATTGATAGATCATCACCCTATGAAACCCGGTGAGGTCGTGGACCAAGCCGACGATGGTATCCCCAAGTTGTGATAAGGTTGTTGGCACTGATAATTGAGATTGTATTTCGGAATGAGTTTGAAACAAATCCATTAGAGTCAGTTGTCGGGAACTGGCGCGAGCGATCTCTAGGCTGTGCAGTGGTTTACTTCTACGAGTTGTCGATAGAAGGCGCTCCGCTTCGGATGCTTCATCATTGATGATTTGGACAGGTTCATCTGGTAGGTTGTTCTGCGGGTGCTCTGGGCTGATGATATTCTGGTCCAATTCAAACTCGCAGATGATGAGATCGGAGTCCGTGTTGAAATGCATGGCACAGAATACGGGTAGGCGCACTCCAAGGTTATACGCCATCGAAATCGAGAAAACATCTGGCTCAATGGGACTTTCTTCCGTACGGAGAGAGTGGGCACGAATGACGAACTCGTTTCGGTCTGGCGGGGATAGCAGATGAGTGAAGCATCGAAGCTGAAATAGATCTTCTGGTTCAAGTCCAGTAACGCTCCGGGCATTCTCACTGACGATGCGAACGAGAAAGGAACCACTCTCCTCCTCCCGAACTGCTACTAACACTCCAAACCGTTGAATTGCCCCTGGAATATGAATCGGCTCATCTTCACATCGATAGATCTTCCCACCGCCGGCCGGAAGGATGGTAGAACTCTCATCGTGCCCAGAAACATACGTAAATCTGTTTGTTGTATACCGTAAGCCTGGGGAGGACCCTTCTTCCTGGGCGGGCTGGAGAACCGAGATTGAAGGAGCTATCGATTCATGCTTCGAAGCCAGGAGTGGATCGCTCAGTAGGTCTGGTTGTGTTGAGCCGTGGACAGGAGACTGAACCTCACCAACGCTTCTCTCCGATATCCTTTCTTGGCCTGTACCTCAGTTAATCAGCCCAAATACGAGCCCGACTATCTCTGACCTTTTGCTAGTTCCTGCTTGATGGGATCTTGGATACGAATAGGAAATACCCTCTCTATCCTGGTCTTGCCATAGGATAATGTGGCTGTCTCCTCGATGATTTGGTTGCTTGGAACGGCCAACTCGGAAGTGTGGCCAGCCTGATTCGCATCTCGGGATGCCATCACATTCAGAAGATTGGAAGATGGCAAAAAGGATAAGCTGCTTGTCAAATTGGGAGGAGGGAGGGCTGTGTGAAGTGGTGCTCAAAAGCTAATCCGATACCCTTGTGCTAGACGACGACCGTATTACCAACCTTGCAAAAGGGAAGTTTCTGGCCGTAGGTGAAATGAAATCGTAAAAGGCGCTTCTATGGAGATTCCCAGAGCAAGTACACGAAGCACACGAAACCTCCTCGCAAGCTACCGAGGTGAGGTGCGGTGCAGGGGAGAAATGCTTGTTGTCAGGGCACAGTGTGAAGTCCGAGAGAAGGAACATTACTTACTTACTTTACTGTATTGGCAGATCGGCGATTGTCCATATCAACTGAGAGCGTGGGACCACTGGACTGGGCAGACAGATTGGTGGAAATGGGCCGGTCTAGACCATCTGATCCATGCCTCGCAGTCCTCGGGCATTTTAAGACGGACTTTGGGTAAATGCCGAATTTATAATTGATACATGAGCAAAAATCGAGAAGAAATATATAAGAAAAAATAAATAAGAAAAGATATATAAGAAAAAAAGGTGAAAGCAGGGTATACACGTGTTATAGATATTAAAAGCAGCGGTGGGCCCGTGCACGCATCTTGGCCTAATATAGGGTAAGGTGTATGTACGAAGTACATACAGTACCAAACCCAGGTCGGCAAACAACACTAACACCGAGACTACAAATATAAAAGTGTTTTAGTCTAGCTAAATATCTCTTAATAAATTATATCGTTTACAGGCTCCCAACGCAACCAATGAATGCATGGGGTCTGCTCACGACCAATGATCCATTAAAAAGCCCATTCATTCACTTGCAATGGAATACCAGACGTTAGACCCTGATCTTAACGAAATCAGGCTCATGACCATACTTCCCAACGGCGAACGAAGCCTTGTCAACTGCACATTTGAGCATGCCTCGCTCATAAACCCACCTGAGTTTTGTGCTCTCTCCTACTGTTGGGGAGATCCAGCGGTCACCAGAGAGATTCTTATCAACGGGAAGTCTTGTCAAATTACAAAGAACCTGGAATCTGCACTTCATCACTTGAGAGCCAAGGGTTATAGTCGCTTGTGGGTGGATGCCATCTGCATCAACCAAGAGGACAAGACCGAGAAGAGTCTGCAGCTTCTGTGGATGGGATCAATATACAGAAGAGCAAAGGAAGTTGTTGCTTGGGTTGGAGAAGAAGATTCCATCTCCGTGGCTGTTATGAATGATGTGGCTTCTTTGAAGCAAGTGACGCTCTTCAACCCTCATCTCAACATATTCGACATCGTTTCTTATTTGAGCTTTCTAGATCGGCCTTACTGGAGACGAGTCTGGATTATTCAGGAACTAGCATTAGCCAGGCAAATATCGATACACTGCGGTGGACGACAGATATCTTGGGAACAGTTTATGCTCGCCTTAGAATATGCCAATTCAAAGCCACTATTCGCCACAAACCGAGCACTTGCTAATGTCAACAACTTGAAAAGATTTCATCGAGATGCATCGAATATAAAGCCTCTGCGCTTCCTCGAGGCCTTGAGGCGTAGTTCTAGAGCCATATCAACTGATCCAAGGGACAAGATATTCGCATTACTAGAGCTTGTGTATGACCGCGCTCTATATGTTCCTGTACCAAACTATAGGCAGACTGTCCAGGATATCTGCATTTCAATAACTTTGTCGGCCGTCAGCACCCGTTCCTGCTTAGACACTATTGCGTTGCTCGGCAGCGGTTGTGAAAATACTCATGGCCTTCCTAGTTGGTGCCCGTTTTGGGTGAACCTTACCGATACACATGCATTAAATTCGCTTGAATATCTAACATTCGGATTCCGGAGGTTTCAGAGTCCCCCGGAAGATATTTCAAGCTCGACGTTCACATTTCACCCGGAATTCGGTATGTATCGTGCCTCCGTAGGCGCATTATCGAGCTTTCGAGCCACTCAAAATGGCTCCATTCAAGTGCAAGGCATCTTGATCGATCATATAAGCTCTCTTTTGTGTCATAATGTGAAGATAGAGGGGGTACAAGACCCACAGTATTGGTGGTTGGGAAACACTTGCCCTCCTTTGACAAATAATCCTTATGGAGATGCAGCAGGAGTCATTCAAGCAATATCCAGAGCCCTAACCCGTCATCTTCCTAGGAGGTATTCTGTAGATTATGAAAATGGGATTAGTCCATATATTGAGGGTCTTTTAGCTGCAATTGCAAGCAACGGGTCATTTACATCTACAGACTCGGAACAGATGTGTGAGCTTTCGGGGGAGGAGATTGACCAGCAATTGCAACGGCACTCGCTCAGCTTCGCAGCCTGGCTGCGAATAATAGCTTCAGCCATTGCTGCCCTAAACTTTGGATCGAACAGGTTTCAGGCCACTAACCATGCAATTAGTGTGAGTTCAATTGAATTTCAGGAAGGCCAGATGGAGCCTCCACTAAGTTTTGAATTCATACTTCGCGCAATAAAACATGTGTTCCAGGATGGTCAATTATTTATGATCACGTCAACAAGGTGTATTGGATGGGCACACCCTCGAGCTCAGCCCGGTGATCAGATATTCGTTGTGGGTGGGTGCACGGTCCCGGTGATCTTACGGAGCAGGGAAAATGGCGGATATGTCTTTGTCGGCGATGCATATGTGGAAGGGATAATGGATGGCGAAGCGGTAGCTGATGCGAGGGCCAGGAATGATGATTGGGCTACGTTGGAAATTTATTGACACCTTCACATCCACAACACGTGGGTGAAATCTAAGCCTATCCATAGTTGTGCAGATGGCCTTCCAGGGAATTTTAGATTTGGAGAGCCAGACTTGGGAAGAGAACACAAAGGAAGGATACTATTCGAGATGAGATTAGTAAAATATGCTATAATGCCGTACACACTATCAGAACTCCTACGGATCACGATCGATATGACTACAAAACTCCCCCGTTTCATGAAGTGACAAGATGAAGTGACAAGATCATACTTCCTTTCCTCTGGCATTGTCTTTACCTTATGCTATCACAACCAATACCACCACAAACCAACACCATCGAAATCACTCGATCCCACTAATACTTCCACAATGGTACACAAAGTATAGATATAAATACAAAGGCAGATCATCCTCTTCCCCTACACCCCCCCTCTTTTCTTCACCTAACATAGAGAACCACTCAAAAAAGGATCAATCATTCTTCCACATCTCTCTCTCTCTCTCTCTATATACTCTCTCTCTATATATATATATATATAGTATACCGCATCTTGATTGCCAGCATATTTAATACAAAAACGGAGGAAGGCAGCTCTTGGATCAATCTTCCCGCGACCCCATTACATCCCACACACAAACCAAACCAAAAAAACAAATCTTGCTAATCTATTTTCGGGGGATTTTTCTTTTTTTCTTTTTTCGGTTATTTTGATCTCTGATAACTATCTATATCTATCCCATATCACTTACCAGTTACCACCAATCTGTGCATATATATATATATATATATTTATGATGGTGCCCTCTTTAATCTTCAAGTTATCGCAAATGGGATAGTTTTGTCACAGTAGGTAGGTAGTCAGTCATGTGAACGAACACACGCTCAGGGGCTCGCTTAAGTACAGTGGTACTACGGAGGAGTGGAGTACCAAGCCATTCAAACATACAAAGGATATCTTTTCCGGTCTAAGGTTATTACAAAGTGTTAATGAATAATATGCTTCTTTGGGTTCTAGGGAAAATTGATGTAGGTGAATTAAAAAAAAAAAAATTGCATTATATTGGGTATCGAAGATCCAAAACTTTCCCTTTTGCTAAAATCAACTTTCTTCGCCTCAAGCCTTTCGCTAACCAAAACAGTAGCATTCAAATAGGTATCTCTGTACGGTACATCAAAGTCCACAGCCCAAAAGTATTGATATTTTCAAAACCGTATATTCATTAGTGTAAAAGGCATTTCTCATTTTACAAGTGTTTATCGCGCCTTGTAATCTGGTTTCCTGGCCATGTTCACTGGAGGAGGAGGTCCATCGTCATCTGGGTACGGCAATGGCGGTCTCAGCCTACTCGTTGTCTCGCCGGGGATAGGGGTTTTGGGTGGTAATGGCGGAGGCTCAATTCGAGTTTGCGGTATTTTGGGGGGAGCTTGCACGGGTGGTGGCGGAGGTGGTGCATGAACTGGCTGTGGCATCTCGTCCTGTGCCGTGATGGCGATCAAATCAGCGCCACCTGCGGTGCGGTATTGTGCTGGAGTAGGATTGTGGATTGTAAGTCTATCGTGATCCCCGGAGCTTCGGTTCGAGGAAACCGGGGATTGGGAATCGAAAGATGCACGTGGATTAAGGCGTTGGGGACTCTGATTTTGACCTGGAACTTCGAGAGTGTCGTGATGACCGGACTCATATGATGGTCGAGGGGGAGGGCTGCGTGGTGGTTGGAGCGGAACTTCAGCCGGGAGTTCGACGGCCAGTGGATGTGCTTCTGGAACATCTGGTAGACCATTGTAAGTTCTGAGTCGTGAATTGTCGCTTTGGCTATCTCGCTCAAAGCGTTTGATCATTCGATGGATTTTCCCTAACTTATGTGCTGCCTCGTCATTCATAGATTTCACCTCCGTTTTCCCAAGATACCTTCGCGTCGAAGTGCTAATGTCTGCCAGTCTGTGCCACTCATTCATGCCGAACTCTCCCACACCAATCTCCACATTTATTCTGTAATAATTCTCAATATTGACGCCACGCTTGCTAAGTCCTTCGCGGATCATGTATTGATGTGTTTCCTCACATCCTTCGATTTTGGCTATAAGCCGTCTCCGAGCTTCCGCAAAGTCACTCATGAACTCTTCATACCACAGATGTTTCTGGGCATCCGTACTCCCCGGCCGTTTTCCCGTTCCAATACTGATAAATACCCCTACTTCCCGACCAGGCCACTCATTGACACACGCTTCATCGAGGACAACTGGCGAAGGGTTATATTGACCAGGTCCCTCGTCAATAAATACCGATTGACCGATTTGTATGGGTTTGAATGCAAGACCAGTGGCACAAGTTGCCCGTCCGGCCTGCCAAATTGTGCAGTTGGGTTCTGGAGATGATTCTTTCCGGGAATCATATGAGCGTAGGATAGCGGGAGCACCGCCTTTTCGCGTGCCTTTGTATATGGCAGTTACCATTCTGGTTGATGTTAGCTAGCGGCCAGTGCTTAAGGGTAGGGGGTCTACACACGTTTTTGTTCTGTTCTCACGCTTGTCGTATAACGAAGCGTTTGGGTCACCCCATTTTAATGCCATATACGGCCTATTATACATGCTCCCGGGTCCTCTCGCACTGAAACTGGCGACACTGGCATTGCTCGCATGTCGCGAAGGGGCTGATCTGCTTAACGGGCTCACGGGACTCATTGGACTCGAGTCCTCTGGTGCTTCCCCGTCATTTCCTTCCCGTTCGTATATGGTATGCTCCTGTACACACTCCTTAATGGCTTCCTCCAGCTTCGAGGCTTTGAATAGCGTCGACCGGTAGGGTATGCCTGCGATTGTCTTGTCCGTCTCAAATACCTTTCTCGTCATGCGCACATAAACCTCTTTGCACGTCTCGAGATCCAGCCGTAGGCGGCCCAGCATAATGGCGATCAGTCCCCCAGTACCAGTGCCGCAGATGATGTCAAAATGATCGCATGGCTTGGGTATTTGGTCTCGCCGGGGTGCCTTTCCTTCGGTTTCGACGTATGTTCTATGCATAAGCTCTTGTATGATTATGAACATAGAATAGCCCCGTACACCTCCTCCATCTGCAGTAATCATAACAGTTAGCCGCTGTCAAGTTTGGACGAGTCCTGGGGAAGGGGGGTCCTTACCGAGCGATAGAATACGGAGAGGCGGCCCTTTCGTTGTGTCTTTCCGCCGTATGCCACCGCCTTTCTCCATCGTAGTTGTGTATATGCTGGATGCGTGTGTATGCGTGTGGTGGTGACCGTGGTGTTGTTGGTATTGCTGTTGTTCTTCTCCTTCTCCTTCTTCTTCTTCTTCAGCTTCAGGCGGCCGCGACCTGGAGGGGTATCTTAGCTGCCTGTGGTATGATGGAATACGAGGCGGCCAAAGACAGTCTGGTTCGCCGGTATGAAAGATGGGATGTTGGTATGGTGTATAGTATATGATGTGTAAGTGCTATGAAGAGTAGAATTACTAAGATGTGTGGGATGGCGGATGGCGGATGGCGGATGAGAAGAGGTTGGTGAATGTGGTGTTGGCGTGACTGGATTTTGATGCTTGGGAGCTTGGGAGCGAAGAGTTACCGTAGTAAGTGACTTCACTTCAGCCCGCAGTGACGAGCGACACCACAAGTGACGAGTGACGAACCGATGACCTCGTTCTACTGGAAAAACCTCGCCGGCTGGAGAAACGTTTGATTGGCCAACCCTCCTATTATTCATCTTTAAGCGGGGTGGAACAAGGGTCACCCCTGTTAACCATGTGTGGCTGTGGCGGAACGCCACCGGGGGATCAGTGGGTCAACATTTTCAACTTACGGTATTTTTACTAGTCTTATTTTACAATAACTATATATTCTATATATTATCTTTATTTCAAGAATATAGAGCTGGAGTATATTTTACCACAGTTTTGGGAGGCTTACACGACTTGGTAGAAAAGATTTTACTTTGATTGCAGCTACCCCTATTACCTGGTTTTTCAATAACAGAGTAGCCTCCCTACCTTATTAGATATATATATGGATAGATAGATATATATCCTGTATGGTTCTTTATATCGATCAAACTAAATTAGTGTACTACTTTAATATTATGCGCTGCTGCTTGATCCCACTTCATGTAATCTGATTAGCCAGCTCAACGTATTATGAGTAAATATCTATAAAACAGTTATCTATAAAACAGTTCATAGGCAAAACAAAAGCTAAGGCATAAAAGTGAATTGCAACTACGATCACCAGCCTACCGAATCTCCATCCTCCTCTCTTCCTTCGCTTAAGTTCCCTGCCCTGGTGCTTGTCTCAGATGACGCTCTTCAGCTCAGTTGGGTACGCTCGTAGACTTCGCGTCCAATTTGTGTGGCTGTGCACACATTTTCATAACTCTTCCCGTACCTATCAAACTATCTGTGTATCTTTTCCCCATAGTTCAAGCAAGGTAAACAAGTAGTTCAAGTCGTGAAGATCGCAGCTCGTGCCCGTCGCTGAAACACACGCTACTCGGGATTTTGCGCAGGTACAACGCCAGACACGCGGACACGCGGACATGCACACACTAGATTCCCATTTTTCTGGGATTAGGCCTTGGAACCTAGGAACCTTGGGAAAAGTAGCACCGCTACCGAACGGTTTAGTAACTACTTCCATATCGTGGCGACCGAGACCGATGGGTAATGCGGATGCAGAAACTGGAGAAGAAGAAAAATAGAACTGCAGAAAAAAGAAGAAGAAATTATCCCGAGGTGCTTGGGTTTTGAAGGATGGCGAATTTTGTAATTTTCTGGTTAGCAATCAAGTCATTCTCTCTTTTGCACTATAATACTATAATATGCGGTCTGTCGTCAATGTCAAAATAATGCTCGTTCCCAGGTTCATCATAACAGGAGTTCGATATCGGAATCTCGACATAAGCAATTTCCATTTCCGTCTTTGGACCTGAGCGGTCGCTGATATAGTCTGAGCTAGCTGTGGGTGAGCCAGGCTAAGCAGGAGGTGAGCCCGTGGTAATCGTTCGGCCTTAGGCGTATCACCCAATTACTACGTAATTGGGTGCGTAATTGGGTGATGGACAGCAATACGGGTCAACCATATAGAACTTATAAATCTCTCCAAAACAACAAGTAAATTATAATAACTATTAATATAATTATAATACATAGTATTGATTTACTATATTATATTTTGCTTTTTAATAATTGCCAGCTATTGTTGTAGAACTTGTTTATAATAGTAGTCGACCCGTATTGCTGTCCCTCACCCAATTACTACGTAATTGGGTGATACGCCTAAGGCCGAACGATTAAGTGAATAGGGGCCTGTTTTGGCCCCTCGGATACGACTGTCGCCGGCTAAAATTAGAAAAAGTCAAGTCAAGGACACTTTTTGAGGCCAGTTCTGAATCCCTATTTAAAAGAGATGCGCCAAATGATAAGAGGAGCCTTGTTTATTAAACTTCGCAAATTCAACTTTATTATATATAAATATATATCAAATTGTTAAGTATTTATTTAACTTTTCTCTATTATAAGAAGTTATATTCAAAATATATAATACTACTTTATAATAGTAATCGGTCGGCGATTTTATAATAGTATATAAGTAGATGATTCCCTAAAACCCTCCAAGAAATAAAACTAATATTTTGAATTCTATATAAGCTTTAATCCCTTTACAAATTGAAATAATAAGATTCTCCCAAATAAATGCCCTATAGCAAGACTGCTATTCCAAGTAGCTGAACAAACTTTCTAATACTCTGGAGGCAGCCAAAGAATATTTGTATCGCCTTCCACTATCCAATAATTGAATATATATACAACTGGTAAAAGCTTGCCGTCTGGCGAGAAAGCCACGGAATTGACCGACTCAGAATGGCCTTCGAGCGTCTGCAGCAATACATTCCAATATGCTGGCGCTTTTGACGTTTTTTTAATCCAAGAGGGAATGAACTTCTTAAATGTCTCCCGAATAATGCTCTTCTCTGGCGCAAAAACCAGGGCTGAGCAGTATAACTGTAATGGTGACTGTTCAATAACAAGTAGGACTGATTTCTGTTCAACATCGTACTGCATCATCACTTCCACCGCTCAAACAAGATATATCCTCTTCCTCCTCAACCCCTCCTTCCAAGTATCTCTCCCATCCGGCCGTCCAAAATTCCACGTCTTGCGTCCCCTCACCTGTATCCTTCCAGGCAAATAGACAATCTCCGGATCTAAACTGCGATTCATCGCAAAATATCCCACACGTGTAAATATATCGCCGTCTATACGCTTTAGAACAAGCCCAGCAGGACTCATAGATCTTTCTACTTCAAGGAGCCAGAACTCGCATTCTTCTTTCTCGTTTGTGGAGGAATTCCTGTTTCCGTGATGACGTAGACGACTCGCGAGACCATGGGTGAAGCGGCGAAAACTATTACTTGAGCCCGATGCAGGATGCCCAGGACTTGGAGTCTCGGCTTTCAGTGCGTTGAAGACTTCTTCCTTCACGTCGGCCACTGGAGTGGAAGGTGTGTCCGAATCAGGACACACAAGTGAAGCCGGCTCCGGCGTGACTGGCATTCGTATCCTTATTACCTCATCACCAATCAAAATTGAAGCATCTCCATCGTCAACAGGATGTTGTACACTGGTGTCAGCCAGCGACTGTGGATTAAATGAAGCCTCATACTTCGCGCTCATCTCCGCGAAGAATGTCGGATTGTCTGGTATGATGTAGTCCCAGTATGCAAATGGTTCTCCATGAGCGACGATGACGAAGTTGGCTGTGAGTTCTCGCCATGTCATTGAACACAACGGCCCTTTTATATCCAGATAGCTGAAGTTTAATCCTCCGAAAGGATTGATTTGGGTTGTAAGCTCAACGTGGATGTCATTGATCTCGACAAGAGATGTATGGTATTCATCATTGTCCAGAGTTGCGGCGCTCTCGAAGCGAATAGGATCTCTGCTTGACATGGGCGACCAAGATGGTGCGATGTACTTCTTTAACCACGTGGAAGAGTCGCGCAATTCTGTTGATAACATATCATATAGTCGAGTACGGAGATATGAGAGTGTATCTGCTTTTCGTTGTCCCCTAGCCTCCACTACACTTTCTTTGCTATTGCCGGATCGTCGCCATAGAAGACCGCGGGGTAAAGAAGAACTCCAGAGACCTGCAGCATAAGTCCCTTCCTCAGACGACTGATGCTCGGAAGCTAGTGCAGACAAAGCCGCAAGCTTGTCTGTTTGGAAACTCAATGATCTTTGCGAATAATTCTCGAGGACCGGGAACCAAGTAAGCCACAATCCAATGTCATCGTCAGGTGGCGCCGGTCGGTCAACATATCTCAGTGTCTGGTCTGCTGAGATTGATCCATTTTCCATCGTGATTTTCATGACGCCCGAAGTAGGCTGCGGGTTTGGCAGACGGACTGGGTGGATATCAAGTCCAGGGATTCTCCATCTCTCTTTGCAATGCCACTGCGGTGGTCCGGACCCAAAAATCACAAGCCTAGGCGCGAGAGTCGATTCTTGATACGTCCATGCTCTGGTGTTGATGTGCTCTTCAGAGAATAATTTGACTTTGTGACCCATGTATGGATCTGGACATAAGTAGACCCAGTCAATGACCTCGCGGACTTGGGCTTCTACTTGACCGAGAAATGGTAAACACAAGGATTTATCGAGACGAAGTTTAACATCCGTTCGATCTTCCAAGAAGCCTTGACCGCAGTCCTCAGCAGAGGCAGCTGAGATAGTCATGGTAGCGTTCTTGTAGATGTTAGCCATACCAATGATCTCCTTGTCCTTGTCTTCTTTCGAATCTTGAATAATACACAGTGAATCAATCCACAAATACTTGATGCCCAATTTCCGTGTCGCGGTTATGCTATCCTCGATTGTTTTTGGGAGCGTACCGGCAACTATGCCCTTCTCCGTGAAATCCTTGATATTGGCTTTTAAGAGCATGACTTGTTTTGTCTTGCCCCAACAATAACTAAGTGCGATATACTTGATTTCTTCTTCAGATCCGCATTCATGCACAAATACTCTCTTTGGATCATTGTCATCGAGTCGTAATACTCTGGTAGGGGATTGATTTGGATTTGGCTTCTGGCATTCCGTATGATCGGACAGACAGTACAGTACATAAGATGAAATTTGAAGGAGTCGAATATTTCATCTCGGGTAGCAGAAGGATTTGGTGGCCTTGTGATGATGAAGGGATCAAGCAATTCAGAACCTGAGAAGTATTAGCATCTCGATGGGTAACCGTATGGCGCAACTGACCTTTTGTATATATCCCAAACGGTATCGCCCAAGACTTGAACTTCCAGTCCCTAGTACTACTAGTCCCCTCATTCATCCAATTAAAACTCACGGGTTCTCTGATCTCGAACAGAATAGCTAAAAGTTGGTCAGGCGGCGCGTCTTCTTGTTTTCTGGCGCTGATCTGGTTACCAGGTTGGAAAAGCTGTCAAACACGTCAGTAAATGGCAATGCTTTGAGTATGTATTGTTTGACCTCTTCATTCAAGCTCCATAATTCACAAAGACCTTGGCATAAGCGACATCCTATCTGTGCAACCTGGAGAAATATATCGACTGCTCCAAGTTCGATTTCACCCTCTGAAAGAATCTCCAAAACATTGTGCGGCGTGAATATATAGCAGACCGGACAATCATGTACACATGCATGGGCATCGGCCACTATATCGCCTTTGCACATGTTGTAGCCTCGTCTTTTGCGGCTGATGATGAGATTATTGTGCGCTGTCGGGGTTAGGACGCTGCTCTAGATTGGCTTGGATTTATCTGCGCATTCGATTGAGGAGATAAGCCGGTGGTCGCGACTGTCAAATGCGAGAGGAGTGATAATTAAATATGAAGGATGTTCATCTATATACGTCTCTCTCGTTTGGCATAGGTACAGTAGGGTGTCAAAAGTATAAAAACGCCAAATATTCCTTGGCTAAGCCATACCCAATATGATTTTTAAGGCGTGCTATTTGAAAATGTGAAACAATCCCTTAACAACAACATAATTATACTATTCAAAACGTCTCGCAGGTATCAATTAAGCCCTTAAAAATCATATTAGGTATAGGCTTAGCCAAGGAATATTTGGCGTGTTTATACTTTTGACACCCTACTGTAACGTAGCGCCGTGGTGTTCTTGTGGAGCGACAACGCACAATGTCATAGGACATCGTACGAAACACATGTAATCATATCAGTCTAGTGCCATTTAACCCTATATAGGGGGCTTCAGCTTCATATGAAGTTGGATCTCCAGACAAATACAAGTGCATAGATTCAACGATCTAATACACAAGGCTGCCACAGCTGAAAAGCTCCGCCACCACCACGTAACAGCTGCATTCTATTCTGCTTCGCGTCAATTCTCTCCGTAACTCATGGAGCAAATCGCATTCAATGCCGCAACAATATTTCCGTATACAGATGCAATGGACCAACGCATTTCTGGACACGATCAAACTCTAACAACAATTTGTGCTTCAGATAATACTGAGCAGTTGAGAGTCCTCAATAAACCTTTATATGCATCTTTTAATACATAGTCCCGAACTTCAACCCCGGATCTCTCCATCCCGCATACAGTCCAATCCTATTCAACCCATTCAAGGTATTAAAACATGCTTCACATCTGCAACTCTCTCTTGCTTTCCACACTGTTTCCCTGTGTCAATTCCAAAAATCTGCTCGGATCCGTCCTCACGTCGGCGGGCTCTTCTTCTTCTACTCTAGGGTTATTTGGATTCATCCATACTGGAGTCAACATGTCCAGTCCGCTCGATCCAGTGGTAGGATGGAACATCATAAACGTCATATCCCCTCTCGCCTCCAATACAGCTTCCCCTCTCAATGGTACTAACCATGAGTCAGTCGAGAGTGTATGCCTTGGAATCCCGCTTTGTTAATTAGTCATCCATTGGGCGATACCATCATCCTCGGTATTGCTTGCGGTGAAATGTCCCTACATGTGGGCATTTTGCATGAAAGACGGGCAGACGGGGATAACTGTCTGGCTGGCACAGGTTGTGAAAGTGCAGTGGGAACAGATTTGAGATACCTGACTAGAAAAGGGGCCTTTGGCCTGAGCCAGCCTGAGCAAAAGCGGCGTGAGATCACATGAACTGGATGGGGGAGAGGTGTCGAGATTCCGGTATTATAACAATTTATTCACCCACCCACGCAGTTCCCCTAACAATCTTCTCTTAAATCACCCGTAGCCCCTGATATATCAACACTAAGAAGATCAATACTTCGGACGGTTTAACTATTAGATAGTTTAATTATTTTAGATTATCATATCTAGAATTTCCTATCTGTTAGGATACGATTTCTTTTCAAGACTGCAGTCGTATATAAATGCAATAATAATATATTCCATGTCACCAGTTCGTAAAATGAATCAAACGCACCCTAGTACGGTCTTTTCATGGCTGGTTCTCCCATGGCATCTTCTCGCTGTGCCGCGAGAACTTGATGATGCTGTCTTCTGAGATCTGGGCTACTTGGCTGCGGGTGTCGAAGCGGTTTTTGAGGGTGCGGACTGTACACTGCGGATGCTGTGCAGTACTTCGGTGCGTTCAAGATCGAAATCGGCATCTCTTTGCTGTTGAGTGCCATCGAAAGTACTATAGCTCGAGTATCGGGGCGATAGACTGGCGTGAACCTGTCTAACAAATTGGACGTTCTTAATGAAGAGTGGATAACTTTACACCTATTTTAGGTCAACTCTAGTAATAAGCGCTCTACCGGTAAAGCTCAACTGGCAAATCTGTGGCGCATATCATCCCCATTAGTTTATAAGGTCGAGTCAACAATTCTGTGCGACTAATGAGTTGTTCATTGCATTAGCAGATATCAGCTAGGTATTCATAAGCATAAAGAAGTGATTTTGTACTGGTGCTTTTCTTTATCCGAGAATATAGTTGATCAACATATGCACTAACACTATGCAACACGACTCAAATAGATCGGGAGTGAGAAAATCGTGATATAGAGTGATTTTTTGATATCGAAAGCGGATATTTCACAACTACGTATTGTTAATAGCGCAGTTTTTCAAGAACAATAAATCCACGAGGACGGGTGTTTTGTAGCAATTAAGTGGTCATACATAAGGTATGTTCTACTCTCTTTTTCGATTATCTTTATTTAAATAAAGAGGGATGATATTTTATTATGCGAAATATATCTAACCCATGATATATCTTTCCAAACCCACAATCCCAAGGTGCGCCCCCTTTCTACACATTATCTAAGCTGCTACTCTAGCTCACCACGAGTCGGATTTGCCAGCGGCACGTTTTTCAGCTTCTTCCCATCTCTCCACAAATACCACAGAAAGGCAGCGGCAGCTACCGCACATCCCAAAGCAACTCCCAGGCCGATTGTAGCATTCCTTTCTGCACTGCAATCTTCCACTTTCAATGGCGAGACGTTAGAGGTATCTGTTGAAGCACAGCTAGTCGCAGAGGGAGTTACAGAAACCAAACTTGTGCTTAGGATGACAAACGTCGCCGTAGAAGTTCCCGTTCCGGCGGCTAAGGATAGCATTGCGGCCCCGGCTGGTATGCGAACTGTTCCTGCGCCAGTTGAGCAACAATTGCGAGCCGCCTGGTCTTGTCCGCAACAAAATGATGTGTATGTATCGCAGGGAGTTAATACTACATCAGCGGACTGGAAGTTGTCCTCTGTAAATATGGCCATTTAAATTAGCAATTCTCTTCTGCTAAGGGCTAGGATTTTTAAGACGAATTATACCTTTTGAGCATTGTTGCGGACATTGTGTGCTATTGAAGGTTGGGTCCGTGCAGCCTCTTCTCACAAGAGCATTGAGCCCTGTCGAAAAACAGAACCCGTTCGTGACACACACGTCGCCTTGGCGACAACAATGCGAGACGGGTGCTGTTGAATTACATGGAGTGAGCCCGTCTCCTTGTTGACCGTTTGGATAGTAGCAGTCCATTCTGCACCCAGAGAAACTTGGAAATCAGACTTTGGACAAGTAGCTCAGGGAGCGAGTGTCCAAGCTTCCACATATATACTACTCGAGCTCTGGAATTTGTTTTTTCTTCGCCGGTCATAGTTTGGGCTACTATTGCTGTGCAACACATGCATGTTTTTGAACATGTGAGGCTGAAGAGGCTGAAACAAAACGGCAATTCACAGCATTGAGTGATGGTTATTCGATCGCTAAATGCCAAAGATTTAAGCTAAGCAGTCCCGTAAATTTTGGCGTTTGTCAAGCCAATGGTATTCTTCCGGGTGATGTTTTCTGAAAGACACGGCCTGGAACCGAGCCGAACGGCAGTTGCTATGCTGTTTTGTGCCATCTCCACAATCTCCTACCATTCCAGGTCTGTAGAGCTAAATTCCAGCTGGCCTTCGAAAATTCACACTTTGAAGGGTACAAACACCTTTGTATGGATCAAGAATTCAATTCTTTTCAGTAATGACGGGGAAAGGCCTCCTATATAATTCGTCCGTTGGCACTGAAATCCTTGAGTTCCGGATACGGATTTATATTTTTACACGAACGGTGCTAGAAAGAAGCACCAGCGAGGTTGACCAGCAGATCTCCTGAGATTCCAAGTTAGCAGTGCTGCACAATCAAGTTCATAAATCGATATCTGGCCACCAACCATCCAATGCAATGCGCCATGCGTTGGCTATCTCCGTCAATAGTAATAGACTAACTTTGACAAACTCGAATATGATGGTGTAGAATGGGCGAGACTTGGTATCGAAAGTTAAAGGGAAGACAATGTATCCTTGGAATAGGGCATGTTGGGAACATAGGTGGTTCAGAAGAAGTGGAGAAAATAAGAAGCCGACTAAGCAACAGATCGTTGCTGCTGGGACAGCTTGTTGCTTGATTTCATATGAAATTAGCTTCTTACTATTTCGACTTGTAGACTGTTGCCTCTTGGCATTGATTCATAGAATTGTGCTACGCAAGGCCTAAGGATCATAACCAATGTTAGGAAACAACTTCCACTAAGCATCATTCTTCCGAAACTTCACCACCAGACGACAATTAATATTTAAAAGCATTGAAACCATAACTAGATAAAAGGATCAAGAAAGCAAGGACTCTGGGAAACGAATAGAGGCGTGCCTTTACTTCTTACTAGTCGGCATACGTTGCGCACTATGGACGTCTCGATGACTCAATAACTAGCCGGAAATTTAGTCTGTGGTGAAATGAGGTAAATAACGCGGCGTGTGGCATTTCTTATAAATTGCGAGTGTTAAAGAACTGCAAAGAGGGAAATTCAGCTATCTATAGTTTAGCTTGCCAGAAAGTTGATATGTACATCGATTTAGTAGCACTACATACTTTCTCGCATAGATAGAAGGCAGTTTCTTTTTATTAATAGCTTCATGTCTTGTTTGACCTTTGACTTTTCTCTTTTGAAACACCATCCAAGTGACTTAAGATGAGCACGAATGCTGCTGATAGAGTATCAATGGAAAAGACTGTGTATATTGTCTCTTCCTTAGCTTTCGGTGTTTGAGAAGAGGAGCTTTAGCGGGAACTCACTATACAGAACACATATAAATCTAGTGGGAATGATGTAACCTTTTCCTTCTTCCTTATTACTTTTAGAATTCTTCATGTGGTAAAGATTGACAACCTGCCATAAAAGCAGTAGAAGCTGTCCCATAGTGCTTTCAATATAGAAATTCCAAAGATCCCGCGCGGGTTCTCTGGGATCAAATCCGACTTGTTCTTGCTGACCGGCGCCACAAAGCCACCCCCTCACCAACCTCGTTTCCTTCCCTTTTTAGAAAATATTGGTGGATGGTCTGCTATTAAACACGAACAACGCGACTCCAACCACAAGGTTATGGAACCACCTTCTTGACGTGCCATTAAACTTATAGAATCGTTGCAGCCTTTTATCTAAGTATATCTCCAGTACAGACGCCACTCATGTGCAGTTCAATACTTCTATATTGCATACAGGGAAGACGGTCATGATTGGCCTATCACAATGAGGTTTAGAGGAGCTGTAAGACGGTTTAACCCACCGATTGGGATTTAGCTCCTTTCATATCTATGGTAAAGACTTACGAGTTCTCGGTATGCTTAAAGGGGAGGCTGTATGCTGTAAGCTGATCTCCAACCATATCGGATCAATCGGAATGATGCGAAGCTTAGAATTCTCCTTGGCATCTACCTCATACTACCTAGAATCATGAACCCAAAGCTGGAAGAGCCATGACCGTTATATTGTTGCCTCGAGAGTGCCTCATACGATTTTGCGGCGTTTCTTGACGGGCGGGACATGGTTCATTTTCTGCATGAGGCGCACTGAGGGGCAAGGCTGATGATCAGGATCAAATGTAAGCCAATCTTGTGGTGCAGTAATACTCTGGTAAGTTCGGATGAACACCCTATAATGGCGAAAATCTTTCAATTCCATCTCAGGGATGGAATTCCTCCCGTCGTATTCTTCATGCTGGGCAAATATCCAGCGGTGTATGGATCCAACCTCTACCTGTTCGGACTGGGTTTGGTTTTACTGACCTGGTCTTGTGAACTCCTGACTACTCCAGGACACGACGAGATCGTTGAATCGCTGGGTTTCAGTTATTCACAATATATGATGGTGTGGGGGACGTTTAGATATTGGAATTCTGCTTACACATAGTACTTATTTAAGAGGATTCCCTTCGTTCGAGTTGAGTTCGCAATTTAGCTGTAGCATCAATTACTTATCTGCTTTTATACACAATAGTTTTCAAGATGCTCAAAACATTCTCACTTCTGATTTTGACTAAGCTCCACGTTGTACTTGGACTTACAGTCATCACATCAGATTCCAACAGCGGTAATGCTGCAGCGCTCGCTGGTGATGGGAACACTGGAACCTTCTGGCACTCGCAATATGAGCCTTCGGTGATTTCTCTGCCTCATTGGGCGACTGTAGACCTTGGTGCTTCTACATTTATCAATGGTTTCAACTACTTGCCTCGTCAAGATGGCGGCTTAAATGGAAATATCGGACAATACAAAATTGAAATTAGTTCAGACAACTCAGCTTGGACCCAGGTTGCAAGCGGAACATTGGTGGATGACAACTCAAAGAAACATATAGGCTTCACAGCAGTTACTACAAGTGAGATCTCTATCAGTTTATCCGAAAATCCTCCAATCAGTTGAAGATTTTATCCCTTGATCTAGAAACTACGTAGAGATATACCAGTCTATGCGTGATATCTTATACAACACCCCAGCAGCATTATATTGACTTGAATTTAGGATATGTCCGAATTACTGCTCTCACCGAAGCCGGTAATCGAGGGCAATGGACAAGTGCCGCTGAGCTCGGTGTTAATTTAGCACCAACAAGTGCAAGTCTCGGACAATGGAGTCCTGTCATTCCCTTCCCTCTAGTTCCAGCAGGGGGCTTCCTTCTCCCTGACGGGAAAGTACTCACCTTTTCATCTTTCCAAGTCAACAATTTCGGCGGGGCCAATGGGTTTACGATCACCGCAACATTTGATCCTTCTACCAATACTGTCTCCAAACAAACAGTCTCAAATACAGGCCATGATATGTTTTGCCCTGGAATCTCTATTGACGTAAATGGCCGAGCCATTGTAACAGGTGGAGACGATGCCAGCAAGACCAGTATTTATGACCCCAGCTCAAACACATGGGTGTCAGGTGCTGCCATGAAGATTACGCGAGGTTATCAAGCCTCCACGACCTTATCAAATGGTCAATTATTTACTATCGGTGGCAGCTGGAGCGGGGGGGTTGGAGGCAAAAATGGCGAGATTTTCAATCCTTCAACAAATACCTGGAGTCTCTTATCAGGCGCTCCAGTTGGCCCAATGCTCACCGCTGACTCGGCAGGAGTCTATAGAGCGGATAATCATGCTTGGCTATTCGGGTGGAAGAACCAATATGTGTTTCAGGGAGGTCCGAGTAAAGCTATGAACTGGTATGGCACGAGTGGAAGTGGCTCTCAGATAAGCGCAGGAAATCGTGCAGCTGCCACAGACTCTATGTGTGGAATCGCGGTAATGTACGATGCCGTGGCAGGAAAAGTGAGTAAAGATATGTTGGTTTCTTGTCTGAGTATACTAACTTGAATAGATATTTACAGCTGGCGGTTCCACGAGCTATCAAGATGTCGATGCTCATAACAAAGCATACATTATCAGTTTAGGAACACCTCCTGCTATACCTTCTGTCACTACTATAACTTCTATGGCGAATCCTCGAGCGTATCACAACAGTGTCGTCCTGCCAAATGGCAAGGTATTTATTGTAGGCGGTCAAACACGCCCGGTCCCTTTCTCCGATGCTACTTCTATTCTATCGCCTGAGTTATGGGATCCTGCAACTCAGCTTTTCACCACTCTTCCAGCACATGTTGTCCCTCGTAACTATCATAGTATTGCTCTTCTCTTACTTGATGGACGAGTGCTTTCCGGCGGAGGAGGTCTATGCGGAGCTACTTGTAAAACTAACCATGAAGATGTTGAAATCTTCAGTCCGTCATACTTATTCACTTCAAGTGGTGGACTTGCAACTCGACCTGTTATCAACTCAGTATCCGCGACATCAGTGACGGTGGGTACTACAGTCACAGTGGTCACCAATTCCGCCATTTCAAGCTGGTCTCTTATCCGTTTCGGCTCGGCTACCCATTCTGTGAACACCGATCAACGTCGTATTCCACTCACTCCTACAACTACTTCTGGCCTCACTTACACACTTACGATTCCTAGCGATTCGGGAATTGCTTTGCCAGGCTACTGGATGTTGTTTGCACTCAATAGTGCTGGTGTGCCGAGTGTTGCAAAGACTCTTCGCATTACGGTATGTGACCAACCGTCCTTTTTAATATATTATCATTATCATTTCATCATCTATAAAACAGGGGTTGGCTAACTTGCATATTTTGCTGCATCTAGATTTAAGCTTGTGATCCTCGGAGTATTTGAGTTTATTGATGCCAAGGGATGGTGGAAATCTAAAAATACTCATTACGTATCTACATACAAAGTTAGATTTGATTATACTAGCTAGCCGTGCTCCCATGATACCATACCATTAGTAGTAGTATTATAACTTTGGATCAAAGGCCTCGACATATTAACTTCATTTGCGGTACGGAGTATTCACAGCAACCCCACTCATCAGATCTCACCCCTCCAGCCAACACTTTATCTAGACTTATGCACCTCTTGTGTATTTCTAGTTCTTCTAAGTGCATTCCCTCAAGTTACATCATATTTACTACGAAAGTAAGTAGCTTGCTTATTTATGCAACGCCAACCATGCAGTTTGCTGAGTAACCATACCCCTACTGCTGCATATCAACCAATCATTCTTCATTGATCTCCAATTCCTTAATAGATAGCGGCCACTACGATCATTTTGTATTTCGGCAACTATCCCATTCATTCCCCTCCCTTCGGGTCCAGTCGGCTGTCTTTGTGTGCGAGTTTAGCTCCCGACCCGGCCGGATTGGTCAGCGAGCCGCAGGCAACAACGCTCCATTGCCTTTGTGTTTATGAGAGACATATAACTCATTAATTCTTTTAATCTATAACGTTCATATTATTCTCATTCATTATATTCTCTTTTTGGGGAAAATTCGTTCCAAAGTCTACAAAATTAATCATGCCTTTCCCCAACGATGAACAGCTGATGAAGACAGCTGCTGACCTGGTCGCTCAACTCCAAGCGATCTTTGGAAGTCATCCAGGATTTCGACCTGGTTCGTAAACTTGCCTTGCATTTTGACAATTACTTACAGTTTTCAAAGCTCATGCGAAAGGCGCCTTGCTCACTGGAACCTTCACGCCATCCGCAAAGGCTGCAGAACTTTCCAGCGCAGAGCACTTTAATTCCCCGTCCACTCCAGTCTTGGTCCGCTTTTCCAACTCTACTGGACTTCCAACTATCTCAGACACTGATGAAAATGCTGATCCTCGTGGAATCGCCATTCGTTTTAATCTCATGGAAGTGAACGGCAGACGTCAACACACCGATGTCATTGCTCACTCTACCCCAACCTTCCCAACTCGCACCGGAGCTGAGTTTTTAGAAATGCTCAGAGCGTTAGCCACATCTGGACCAGATGTTCCGTCACCGAAGCCCATTGAGAAATTCCTTGGCGCCAATCCAAAAGCTTTAGTTCATGTCCAATGGCCAAAACCACCGCCGCTAAGTTTTGGTACTGAGCAATATTGGAGTGTCAATGCATTCAAGTTGATTGATGCATCCGATAATGTAACATTTATTCGTTACCACATCGTGCCTACGGCCGGGGTCACCACTTTAGATGCTGCTACATTCGCGGCCCAAACAACATCCTACCTTAGAGATGAACTTACGGCACGCATTGCCAAGGGTCCAATTGGGTTCAAGATCCTGGCGCAGGTTGCAATCGAGGGTGATGTAACTGACGATGCCACAATTCACTGGGCGGATTCTAACCCAGTGGTTGAATTGGGAACTATCAACCTTGACAGTTTGAAGACCGAGGAAGAGACTTTGGAGATTCAGAAGACAGCGATATTCGACCCGGTGCCGAGGATTAAGGGGGTGGCTCCAAGTGATGATCCATTGTTGGAGATGAGGGCTGCACTATATTTGATCAGTGGCAAACAAAGAAGAGCAGCTTGAGAAGTTATTTCTATCAGCTTACAAGCTTGAATCAATATCAGTTTCTTATATATTAGTCACTAATGTAAGACCACTTTTCGTCTTTTAGTTCACCCCTCCTCAAAAATTTAGCAAGCTCAGTGCCCAAACAATATTCCACCACATCTCATACGTAAGAAAAAAAGTCTAGAGTTATCAGTGGAAGTGTACCTACATTGAGTTCACGCACACACACACACACAGGCTGGCAAGTGCACAATATGGTATCCAGGTATCTCTATTATCGATCCTACCAGCTATACGACTAGACTTCTATCCAGGGTCTATCCAGGGCATTTGGATTGATATTTTCCTCGAAGATTTCATTGGTATATCTAAAAAACATCTGCACCTGTGAAGAAAGCTCATCCCTCGTGCTATCGTTAGTACGAGATCTAGGTTATGGATAATCAGCTGATCAAGAAGCCTATCTATGACCGTCTATCTGGTGGCAGAGTATTGCAATTCAAATCAGTTAGTGGAAGAGAAAAGACCGTTACGTCTCATTCAATTCATGGCGTCAACCTGATCCTATCTGTTTGCGTTGACAGCTTTTCTTGAATAGTCTTATCGAGAATTTCCGCTGAGCTCCATTGACGCTAAGCTAAGACAATCACCAGCGCCAGCGCGCTATTCTAGTATTTCTCCAGAGCATTATAATTTAACTAACCGCGTGGGCATACTTTAACCTGCTAGACATAACATGCATACAAAGGTACGGTTAGCTGCACAAGGAAAGAAGCAATGGAAGGCTAAATTAGTTCTTGAAAAAAGAAAGATTGTCGGTTATTGAACAGGGCGGTTTGAAGTCTGGGGATATGTTGTCCTCGAGGTTGCATTGCGACGTATGGGTAGGGTTATTAACCGAAGTCGAAGCGCCCGGCAGATCATCCCTGGTTCAAAAAACATCGTTGGCATTCCAACTGAAAACATAAAATTTGTGCACGCATCACAAATATTACTGTATGACAACAGAACACGACATATCCACTCGCGAAACCTGCACGCCGTGATTTGGTGAGCTATGGCTTTAGGCATACAGGATGATAAAAGTGAAAGATCCTTTCCAATGTAAGCCTACTAACTCACTCTGCTTCCCCTCTTATTGCATCGTGGCATTATCTACCAGCTGACCAATATAAGCTCAAGCTCCGTGGGCAAGAGGTTGGAGCTGTTGGATTGGAAAAATATTTGTAAGTTGCCTAAAAACTTCAGTAACTCTGAACAGTCACTAACATCTCTTTGATTTACAGTACCTTGGCAGAAGTAGGTGGTTCAAATCTCGTGGTCTGTATAATTCTTGAAATCTCATAGCTAATTTAAGTAAGGGATAACGAGTACATCTTGACGGGATACAGGTAAGATTTCTAGATTGTTCTCTGTGCTCTGTGCTCTGTGCTCTGTGCCTCTGTACTCTTCTAACATGTACAGACGAGCAACCTTCTCATACCAGCAATCAGTGAATAGCATTGCACATGTTCACAATGAAACAGCAAACATTTGGTCTCATCTAATCGGAGCTGGTCTTTTCTTCTACCTATTGACTCAATTTTACGTTTCTATCGCACCTCGCTATGAACTTGCGTCGAGCGGAGAGATACTCGTTATATCAATATTCTACGCAACTGTTGTTGTGTGCTTTATTCTTTCATCAACCTTCCACACATTCTCGGACCACAGCCCGCATATGCATCGTTTCGGAAATGAATTAGATCACCTTGGGGTTGTCTTCGTAATCTGGGGCTCTGGCGTCCCCAGCGACTATTTTGGCTTTTATTGTTCCCCACGCACGCAATATCTATATTGGACCGCCGTCACAGCAACAGCCCTTGCCTATGCAATTTTCACGCTCCGTCCTAAGTTCAGACATCCAACATACCGTACAACTCGATTCCTGATGTACTGCTTCCTTGGTGTCTCTTTATTCATTCCTGTCGCTCACGGGATCATTATCAATGGATGGGAGGCCCAGAACCAACGGATGTCACTGAAATACTTCTTTGGCCTTGGATTTCTCAACTTCCTGGGCGCTGCAATATACGCGGCGAGAATCCCGGAAAGATGGTTCCCTGGGAAATTTGATATATGGGGCTCAAGTCATCAGATTATGCATGTGTTGGTGGTTTGTGGAGCTATTTCCCACTTGAATGGGTTGTTGGCTGCGTTAGACTACTTCAATGGGTTGAAAGTGCGATATGGTGGAGATGCATGCTTAGGTGTTTGA